>UMHU01046475.1_pt1 | contig 24492 bp, 20 predicted proteins | sample 1965591 | NCBI WGS metagenome assembly UMHU01 (sample SAMEA4836101, study PRJEB28245) | human gut metagenome | biome: gut microbiome; material: fecal sample | place: Denmark | collected 2008
GTCGATTCTGCCGACCACCTTGCCTTCGACATAAGCAAGCAGCGAGATTGAATGAGAAAATTCGGGGGAGCAAAAGCTCTTTTCAACATTTTCCCGGTAGGCTTGGTCGATTTTCCATCCCCAGAAATCTTCTTGCTTGCGCAGATTTTCTTCAAAGTTGATGACATCGGGGATTCTTTCCTTTGTGTATGGAAGAATGTCGATTTGCATGGCTGAAATTTCCTTTCTTTCTGGAAGGTTTCAAAAGTTTAGATTCCTTGCAGGGAAAAATCAGGGGTATATTCCTCTTTAGCGGAGGAGAGCTCCTGGACAAAGCCGTTTTCGATGCCCATGCACTCCATCCAGTCGAGCACCCGTTCGTATTCCTGTGGCAGCAGGCGGCGGTTGATTTCGGGATAATCGGCGCTTTTGTAAAAGGGAGTGTACTGGCTCATCACACTGACCAGAATGTCGTCCAGCGGCAGGTGCTCGGCAATCCAGCTTAAAATGTCCATGCTGTCCTCCACGCCGTCGGGCATGACCATGTGGCGAACGATGGTTCCCCTTTGGATGATGCTGCGGGAATCCAGCTGCACCGGACCGGTCTGGGCAAACATCTCCTGCACCGCAGCGCTGGCGACTGCAAAGTAATCGGGAGCCGAGCAGTACCGCGCCGAACGCTCCGGTGAATAGAACTTGAGGTCCGGCAGGTAGACGTCGACATAACCTGCCAGCATCCGAAGGGTCTGCACCGTTTCATATCCGCTGCTGTTGTAGACGACCGGGATGTGCAGCTGATGGCGCACCCGGTCCAAAGCATCGATGACCTGTGGAACAAAGTGTCCGGCAGTGACCAGGTTGATGTTGTTGGCGCCCTGCTGCTGCAACTCCAGAAAAATCTGTGCCAGACGCTCGATGCTGACCTCCTTGCCAAAATGTCCTGCGCTGATGGTGTGGTTCTGGCAGAAGACGCAGCCCAGCGGGCAGCCGGAAAAAAAGATCGTCCCGGAGCCTTGCTCGCCGCTGACACAGGGTTCCTCCCAAAAGTGCAAAGCGGCGCGGGCAAGCTTGACCGAATCGCTCACACCGCAGCGACCGGTGAAAAGGCTGCGGTCAACGCCGCAGTGTCGTGGACAGAGGGTACACGGGTTTGACAAGTAAAGGACCTCCTTGCAGGGGTATCAGTTGTTCTGGAAGAGGATGTCGTGGTTGATGGTGGTGTAGAACATCGCCTTGATGCGCTGCGGGTCGTGGGTCTGTGCCATAATCCACATCAGCTTGGTGACAGTGGCTTCCAGTGTCATATCGTAGGACTCAATCAGTCCGTAGCGTTCTTTGGCAACGTGTCCAACCTCATAGACCTCCATATCGCTGCCTTCATACATGACCTGCGTGGTCATCACAACAATCTTTCCGTCGGCAATCAGCTTGTCCACCTCTTTGAGGAAGTCGCGGTCCGGTGCGCTGGGCAGGCCGCCTACGCCGTAGCTTTCGATGATGACCGCATCATAATGCTCGCCAATCCAGGGCAGCAGGTCCGGCTCCATGCCCGGAATCAGTTTGACTAAGCAGACCTTGGGATTGATGTCGCTGTAAAAGGCAGGATAAGAGCAGGGGCAGCTGTCCTTGACATAGTGGACGATTTTATTGTTGCGGATGGTGGCAAGCACCGGGAAATTGATGCTGTCAAAGGCGTTGAAGCTCTTGGAGTGGACCTTTTTGGCGCGAGTGCCGGCGATGATTTTGCCGTTGAAGACGATGGTGACCCCATGTGCATCGGGATAGGCGGCAAAGCGCAGCGAGTCGAGCAGGTTGGTTTTGGCATCGGTGATTTCCATGGAGATTGGCTTCTGCGCACCGGTGATGATGATAGGCTTTGGCGAGTTTTGAATCAGGTAGGACAGCGCCGAGGAGGTGTACGCCATCGTGTCGGTGCCGTGGCAGATGACAAAGCCGTCGTACTTATCATAGTTTTCGCGGACGGTGCGCGCCATCAGCAGCCAGTGCTCCGGCTGAAGATTGGTGCTGTCGATGTTGAGAATCTGTACCGCGTCGATGGTGCAGAATTCCCGTGCAGCAGGAACATAGCTGAGCAGTTCTTCCGAGGAGATTTGAGGGGTCAACCCGTTTTCAGAATTTCCAGAGGCGATGGTTCCGCCGGTGGCAATCAGCAGGATATGTTTCATAACAGAATTTTCCTTCCTTTTCAGATGCGTTTTTTCGGACGCCCGCGGCAGGGCGGTCCTGTTTCTTTCATTATATGCAATTTATCCTGCACAGACAAGACCTTTTCTCACAAAAAGGAACGGGTAAGAGGTGAGTTTTTGGATTTTGCTTTGACCATCCTTGTTTTTCTGATGGATTCAAGATAGGATAGAGTCAACAGTGTCACATCCCATCCATCCAAAAGCAGGCAGGCAAAAGATTCTCTCTTGCATAACAAGGGGAAAAAGGTTATAATGAAGAAGTATGAATCTGCTGCAAAGCAGCGGGATTCTGTCCTGAATGATTCTTTTGGAACGATCAAATTTTAGGAGATGAAGTACATGAGTGAAGCAAGCGGCTGCTCCGGCAACTGTTCTTCCTGCTCAAGCAAGGGTTCCTGCTCCAAGCCACAAAGCCTGTTGGAGCCGGTAAACCACCTGAGCGAGGTTAAAAAGGTCATCGGTATCGTCAGCGGCAAAGGCGGCGTTGGCAAGTCGATGGTCACCTCTTCGCTGGCAGTTATGATGCAGCGCAGAGGATTTTCTACCGCCATTCTGGATGCGGATATCACCGGTCCATCCATCCCGAAGATGTTTGGTATCACCGGACGCGCACAGGGAACCGAGTTGGGCATCGACCCTCGCCTGACCTCTAAGGGCACCGAGGTCATGTCTGTTAACCTGCTGCTGGAAAACACCGATGACCCGGTTGTCTGGAGAGGACCGGTCATTGCAGGAACCGTTAAGCAGTTCTGGAGCGATGTAGTCTGGGGAGAGGTGGACTATATGTTCATCGATATGCCGCCGGGCACAGGCGATGTTCCGCTGACTGTTTTCCAGTCGATTCCGGTGGACGGCATCGTCATCGTGACCTCTCCGCAGGATCTGGTTTCGATGATTGTCAAGAAGGCTTGCAAGATGGCAAAGCTGATGAATGTTCCGATCGTCGGTATCGTAGAGAATATGAGCTACCTGGTATGCCCGGACTGCGGCAAGAAGATTGACATCTTCGGTCACAGCAAGCTCGAACAGGTAGCACAGGAAACCGGCCTGGAAATTCTGGGTCGGATGCCAATCGACCCGACCCTTGCCGCACTGTGCGATGAAGGCAAGATCGAAGAGATGCCGGTGGAATATCTGGAAGGCGCAGTGGAGAAACTGGAAGCACTGCCAAAGCGCAAATTTGAGGAATAATCGGGCTTATCCTCGCCCATCAAAGGAGCGGACCGCTGCGGTCTGCTCCTTTTTGTATCTTTCGGATGATTTTGGGAAAACTAACAGAAGCTTCAAAATCAACAGGGAGGTGTGAAATGGTGATACCGATAATCCTGCTGGGAGAAGCACGGGATCGGCATCTGCTGGATGCGTTGCGCAGTTTGTTGGGAGAGCGCTGCGCCTGGCAGACGCGGGAAGGGATTTTCTGGAAGGAGGGTGCGGCAGTGATGCTGCTCGACCTGCCGGCATCCTCGTGGGTGGACGCCGGCGGCGGGCTGGTGGTGCTCAAGGAGAGCTTTTTGCCGCAACATCTGCCGGAGCATCTGCTGCACGCAAGGTGCATCCTGCCCGATCAGGGCGGAGAAGCGCTGCTGCGATGCGGACTGCCCTGCATCCGATGCGGGGACACAGGAGAGCTGCGGATGTCCAGCACACAGGAGGACGCGGTCGTTTATGTACAAACCCCGTTGGCTCGATTGGACGGCAGCTGCATTGCACAGGGGGAGCATCTGTTTTCATTGCCGTCCAATTTGAGCGCCTACGAGATGCTCTGCTGCGCGGCTGTTCTTTTGCTGCTGGGAATGGAGAAGTAAAGAATGCTCTTTAAAGGAAGGAATGTGGATGCAGAGAAATAAATGGCAGCCTTCCTTTAAGGGTAGGTTCAAAATGAAACGGAGGAGAGAAGATGAAAAAAGGGATTTTATTTGCCGCAGTATGTTGGATGACGGCAGTCCTGCTGACCGGATGCGGCGGTCAGCAGGACAAGGCGGCTTCTACATATCCTGAGCCGTTGGCGCAGGAGCAATATGAACGCCTGTTTGCATGAGACGGTGATTTGTTGGAAGCGTTTGAAGAGAAAGGCTGGTGGGTGCCGGACTTTCAGCAAGAGATGGAGTACGAATATGTCTATATGGACCTCGACCAGGATGCACAGGAAGAGCTGGTGGTCCAGATGGCAGACAATCCGGGCGGCTACAACGGAGTCTTTCACTTTGCCGATGGAAGGCTCATCTGTTGGAACAGCGACGGAACGGAGATGAGTGGCAGAGATTATCCGCTTCAGGATGGGACAATGGTTAGACAGTACGATTGGAACGGGACACAAAGCTACACTCTGTTTCGCTACCAGAGCGATGGGGAAATCAAGGAGTTGGAAAATCTTTTTGTACGCCGGGAAAATATCCCGGAGGACAGCACCCAGCTCTGTCCTTATTATGAGGTCAATGGAAAAGAGGTCGAGCAGTCGGAATTTGAAGCACAGCTGCAAGAAAAAATCCTGGACCGTCTGTTGCAAGGGGATGCGTGGACTGCCCTTTGATCTTCTTTTCCTTTTTATAAAGAAAAGAAGAGGAGCATTTTTGTAAGAAGGACTGGCATAACTTTCTAAACATAATCAACCGTCTGCACGCCATACTATTACTGCAAACGCAAGGAGCGGTTCTTAAACAGGGAGGACCGCACCCAATCATTTAAAAAGATGAAGGAGTGCATTTTTTATGGCAAGCAACAAAAACAACTCGAACAGTAATAGATTGGTCGTTCCAGAGGCGCAGGAAGCGATGAATAAATTTAAGATGGAAGCTGCCAACGAGGTCGGCGTCAACCTGAAGGAGGGCTACAACGGTCACCTGACCTCCCGCGAGGCAGGCTCTGTCGGCGGTCAGATGGTCAAGAAGATGATCGAGGCTTACGAAAACTCCATCAAATAAGGAAAATAAAAACAGGAGGGTCAGACATTCTGACCCTCCTGTTTTTTGAAAAAAGATTCGAAAATCCTATTGACTTTACAGTCACTGTATCCTTTATAATGACAGCGTCACAGAGGGTATTATACAGCGAGGAGGAGATTTTGATGAAACTGACACAAATCAATGCAGAGCAATGGAAACAGGTGAAGGAAATCTATATGGAGGCTTTTCCAAAGGCGGAGCGCAAACCGTTTTTTGTTCTGCGCCATTCGGTGAAAAGCAAAAAGGCGCAGATTCTAACGGCAACAGAGGACGGGATCTTGATGGGCTTTGTTATGGTCATCCCCTATGGCGGGATGGTGATGATGGACTATCTGGCGGTGTCTTCCAAAATCCGCAGCCGTGGCACCGGCAGCCAAATCATGCAGCAGGTGTGCGAGCATTTTGCAGACAAGCGAATTGTTCTTTTGATTGAACGTTTGGATGACAATGCGGAAAATGCTCAGCAGCGCAGTGCAAGACGTCGTTTTTACCTGAAGAATGGCTTTACCTCTTCGGACATCTTCATCAAAGGTGCCAGTGGAGAGATGGAGGTTCTCAGCTGGGGTGGCAAGGTGAGCGCACAGGAATACCTCTCCTTGCAAAAACATGCGCTGGGAAACCTGCTGTTTTCTCTGTCCGGGATTGCTCTGGCAAAGTAAGAATTGTACGCTTTATAAAATATTATAACATTTTGCCGAAATTACAGGCGGGCACCTATCAAAATATGGAAGAGAAAGCATTGAATTTTGGTGAAAAAGCCCTGGAAAGAGGGAGTTTTGGAGGAATGACCGAAATCTTCCCGAATCTTTTTTCAAAAAAGTAGTCGCAATTTTCCTCTTTTGTATGAAATACACAAAAAAGCTGCCGGACAAAGTGCTCCGGCAGCTTTTGACAGTTATCCTGCACTTTTCCGAAAGAAGAAGGAAATCCTGCATAAAATGAAGCGATTAAAAACCATCGCTTCATTTCATGGAAACCGCAACGATAGATTTTTCAAAGTCCGGCGAAAAAACAGGAAAGAAAATGGCTTAATTATAGGATTTTTTATAAAACTTGCACGGAATCGTCAGAGGGATAAAAGCAGATGGATTGAATGGAAAACCGTACAGCAGTGCAAAAAAAGACAGAGAGAGCTTATTGTGCAGATTGCTGTGATATTTTTGACGATTTGCTAAAATGCACAAAAATGTGGTTTTTTAAAATTTTGACAATTCATGAATTAAATATTAACATAGAGGGCAGAGATAACACCCGCGAGTGGTGTTATAAAATGTTACATTTTATGTTAACTAAAGAAGGGAATGGAAAAAACATGGATTTAACCATCCTCGCTCCGATTGGAGCAGTCCTGGCTCTGCTCTTTGCTGTTTTTCAGGCAAAGAAGGTCATGAAAGAGGACGAGGGCACTGACCTGATGAAGTCCCTGTCCCAGAAAATCCGTACCGGTGCAGATGCTTACCTGAAAAGACAGTACAAGAGCGTAGCTGTTGTATTCGTTGTTCTGGTAGTTATCTTCACCGTCCTGGCTATCTTTGGTCAGGTCAACAAATTCGTGCCGATTGCATTCGTAACAGGCGGTGTGTTCTCCGCTCTGTCCGGTTACTTCGGCATGAAAATTGCTACCGCAGCAAACGCAAGAACTGCAAACGCTGCTCACCACAGCCTGAACAAAGGTCTGAAGGTAGCATTCTCCGCAGGCTCCGTTATGGGCTTCACCGTAGTTGGTCTGGGTCTGCTGGACACCTCCATCTGGTTCTACATCCTGAAGATGGTTTACGGCGACAACGCACAGGCAATCGCTTCTGCACTGGTTACCTTCGGTATGGGTGCTTCCACCATGGCTCTGTTTGCTCGTGTAGGCGGCGGTATCTTCACCAAAGCTGCTGACGTAGGCGCTGACCTGGTTGGTAAAGTAGAAGCTGGTATCCCGGAAGATGACCCGAGAAACCCTGCTGTTATCGCTGACAACGTAGGCGACAACGTTGGTGACGTTGCTGGTATGGGCGCTGACCTGTATGAGTCCTACTCCGGCGCAAGACTGTCCTCCATGGCTCTGGGTGTATCCGCAGGCCTTGGCTTCAAGGGCATGATGATCCCAATGGCGCTGTGTGCTCTGGGTATCTTCGCTTCCATCATCGGTTCTTTCTTTGTAAAGACCGAAGAAGGCGCAGACCAGAAGAAGCTGCTGGGCTCCCTGAGAAAAGGTACCTACATCAGCTCCGCACTGGTTGTAATCGCTGCATTTGTTCTGGTTAAATTTGCAGGTCTGGGTCTGGGTCTGTTCTTTGCAATCATTTCCGGTCTGCTGGCAGGTGTACTCATCGGTTATTTCACCGAGTACTACACCTCCGACTCCTACAAACCAACCCAGAAACTGGCAGAAACCTCTCAGACAGGTTCTGCAACCCTGATCATCGGTGGTCTGGGTCTGGGTATGAGATCTACTGCAATCCCTGCTGTTATCGTTGGTATTGCTGTACTGGTCAGCTACTTTGTTTCCGGCGGTGCAGAAAGCTTCAACATGGGTCTGTATGGCATCTCCCTGGCAGCAGTAGGTATGCTGTCCACCCTGGGTATCACCCTGGCAACCGACGCTTACGGTCCTGTTGCAGATAACGCTGGCGGTATCGCTGAGATGGCAGGTCTGGGGGAAGAGGTTCGCAAGAGAACCGACGCTCTGGACTCCCTGGGCAACACCACCGCTGCAACCGGTAAAGGTTTTGCAATCGGTTCCGCTGCTCTGACCGCTCTGGCTCTGGTTGCTTCTTACATCGACCAGGTTAAGCTGATCGCTCCTGATTACAATTTCGACCTGTCTGTTATGAACCCACCGGTTCTGATTGGTCTGCTCATCGGCGCTATGCTGCCATTCGTATTCGCAGCTCTCACCATGGAGTCTGTTGGACGTGCTGCACAGAGCATCGTTGTTGAAGTTCGTAGACAGTTCAAATCCATCCCGGGTCTGATGGAAGGCAAAGCTGAGCCGGATTACAGAAGCTGTGTAGACCTCTGCACCAAGTCCGCTCTGCACGAGATGGTTCTTCCTGCAATCCTGGCAATCGTTGTTCCTGTTATCGTTGGTCTGCTCATGGGCGTAGTTGGTGTTACCGGTATGCTGGCAGGCGCAACCGTTTCCGGTTTCGTTCTGGCAATCATGATGTCCAACTCCGGCGGTGCTTGGGACAATGCGAAGAAATACATCGAAGCAGATCACCTGGGCGGCAAAGGCTCTGATAACCACAAAGCTGCTGTTGTTGGCGATACCGTTGGTGACCCATTCAAGGATACCTCCGGTCCGGCAATCAACATCCTCATCAAACTGCTGTCGATGGTTTCCATCGTATTTGCAACCGTTGTTGCAAACTGCTCTTTGATCAAATAGTTTTGATACAGATAAAAACAGATGCACCTGTTGGTGCATCTGTTTTTTTGCGCTTAAAAAGGACTGCCAAAGCAGGCACTGCCACCCAGCTCCTCTTCGATGCGCAGCAGCTGGTTATATTTGGCGGTGCGTTCGCCGCGGCAGGGTGCGCCGGCTTTGATCTGTCCGGCTCCGATGGCAACGGCAAGGTCGGCGATGCTGCTGTCCTCCGTTTCGCCGGAGCGATGAGACAGGATGATCCGGTACCCATTTTGCTGTGCAAGTCGGGCAGCTTCGATGGTCTGGCTGAGGGTGCCAATCTGGTTAGGTTTGATGAGCACCGCATTGGCAGCCTTCATCCCAATTCCTTCGCGGATTCGCTGCGGGTCGGTGACAAACAGGTCGTCTCCCACCAGCTGTATGCGGCTGCCCAGACGGTGGGTCAGCTGCACAAAGCCCTGCCAGTCATTTTCTCCGAGCGGGTCCTCCAGGGAACGGATGGGATATTGAGCGCACAAGCCTTCCCAGTAGGAAATCAGCTGGGAGGTGTTATAGTGCAGCTGGGATTTTGACAGCAGATATTCCTGCTCGCATCCTTGCGTTTGGGCACACCATTCGGAGGCAGCTGCATCCAAAGCCAGCACAAAGTCCTTTCCGGCACAAAGGTTTGCCCGTTCACCGGCTTCGGTCAGCAGCAGAAAGGCTTCTTCTTCTCCGGTCAGGCTGGGAGCAAATCCGCCCTCGTCCCCGACGCCGCAGCTAAGTCCTTTTTCGCACAGCAGCTCTCCTAAGCGGTGGTGGATCCGGCTGCACCACTCGATTGCCTGGGAAATATTCTGCGCGCCCACCGGGATGACCATAAACTCCTGGATGTCCAGGTTGTTGGAGGCATGGGCACCGCCGTTTAACAGGTTCATCATCGGCATGGGCAGGATGTTGGACATCGCGCCGCCCAAATAACGGTAGAGCGGCAGATGGTAGGAGGATGCCGCCGCTTTGGCGCAGGCAAGCGACAAGGGCAACAGCACATTGGAGGCAAGTCCCTGTTCGCTGTCGAGGTCGATCAATGAAAGCAGCCGCTGGTCGATGGCCTGCTGCTGGGAAACGGAGCATCCAATCAGCGCAGGAGCTGCCAGATGATAGATTTGGTCGACCGCCTTTTGTACACCCTTGCCCAGATAGCGGGAAGGGTCATGGTCGCGCAGCTCTGCCCGCTCATGCTTGCCGGTGGAAGCACCGGAGGGAGCACAGGCGCGTCCGAGGCTTCCGTCGTTGAGGATGACGACCGCCTCCACGGTGGGATTTCCACGGGAATCCAAAATTTCCCGGGCTTTGATAGATTGAATCTGACGTTTGGTTTTGAACATAGGACCATCCTTTCGTTGTACGTTTGAAAATCCTTGCAGAAGAAAATCAGGAGCTTTTGGAATTATTTTGCCCGCAGGCTTGCTTTTTATGACATCCGTATTTTATAATGAGAAAAACGACCGATGTATAATGATGGGCAAAAAAAGAAACAATAATCCAAAGTTACGCACAAGGAGCAATCCGGTTTAAAAGAAAGGTTTGGTGAGTCGATGAACAGGATTTTTACAAAGAAGGTCCTTCCTCTTGTTTTAGCAGCAGGGCTTGTACTGGGACTGGGCGGATGTTCCCAGCGGGTGCCTGAACAGGGAGATGTTCCCGACAGTATTGATGAGCTTTCAGAGGGGATGCCTTCCGACAAAGAAGAGGAACCGCAGCAGCTCGAACCGCCGCAGGAGCAATCCTTGCAGCAAAGCAATGAAGAGAAGAATCCGCTAGAGGACCAGCTGGCAGGAGAAAAACCGGAGGACAAACCAGAGGAAGAAGAGCCGGCTAAGGAAACGGAAGAGAAAAAAGAAGAGGAAAGCCAGCAGACGATTACGCCGGTCAGCGGCGGGCTGGATACTACCAAGCTGGGATGGGGACCGGGCGGTCCGACCGATGAAAAGAACCGCCCGAGCGGTGCGACTGCCTATCAGGAAAAGTATGGAAAGTACGATGCCGACTTTATCGCCGAGGACCAGATGAAGATTTATCTGACCTTCGATGAAGGGTATGAAAATGGTTATACCGACGATATTTTGGATGTGCTTAAAGAGAAGCAGACCCCTGCGGTCTTTTTTGTCACCCAGCCTTATGCAGAAGCGGAGCCGGAGCTGGTACAGCGGATGATCGGCGAAGGACATATCGTCGGCAACCACAGCGTCAACCACCTTTCGATGCCGACCATCTCGATGGAGGACTGCCGCGCGGAGGTCATGGGTCTGCATGAGTATATCAAAGAGAATTTTGGCTATGAGATGAGTTTGTTTCGTTTCCCGATGGGAGAATTTTCCGAGGCAGACCTGTCGCTGTTACAGCAGCTGGGCTATCGCAGCGTATTTTGGAGCTTTGCTTACCGCGACTGGTTGGTGGACGAACAGCCTGACCCGCAGCAGGCAATCGAAACCATCGAGTCCAAATGCCACCCGGGTGCCATCTACCTGCTGCACGCAGTTTCGCAGACCAATGCACAGGTTCTGGGACAGGTGATTGACGAACTGCGCGCACAGGGCTACACCTTCTGTGCCTATGGAGAATAAGATAAAAAAGAGCATCCCTTATTATAGAGGGATGCTCTTTTTGTGTTTTTCAAGATGGAGGTTAATTTTCACGGGTGATTTTCAACTGCTCAAGCTGTTCCTGCTCGTGGGACATTTCCCGCAGGACGCTGATGGACAGCGGAACTGCCAGCAGAAAGCTGCAAAAGTCGGCAATCGGTTGGCTGAACTGAACGCCCAAAATCCCTAAAAATCCGGGCAGGGTCAGGATGACAGGAACAAAGAAGAGAAACTGTCGGGACATCGCCAGCAGAGAGGCTTTGACCGTTTTGCCGATGGTTTGCAGCATCATATTGGCAATGGTAATCCATCCGACCAGCGGGAAGGTCAGTGCTTGCAGGCGCAGCGCCTGTGAGCCGTATTCGATGACCAGCGGGTCGGTTTTGAGGAAGATGCCGATGAGGTTGGGCGAGAAAATCCAGCCACACACTGCAGCAACCAGCAGGACCGAGGTGCAGAATTTGACACAGAACCAAAAGCCCTCCTGTACCCGCTTAAATAACTTGGCTCCGTAGTTAAAGCCGCATACCGGCTGAAAGCCCTGCCCAAAGCCGATGACCACCGAGGCGGCAAACTGAGAGATGCGGGTCACGATGGACATGGCAGCGATGGCGGCATCGCCATAGGGACCTGCCATCAGGTTCAGACAGACGGTGGCAAAGCTGCCCAGTCCCTGCCGGAAGAGGGAGGGCGCACCGCCCTTGACGATGTTTTGATAATATTTGAGTGAAGGAGAAAAATCCCTTAGGTTCAGCCTTAGGTTGCCGCCGCGGAAGGTGCCCGCAATCAGCAGGCAAAAGCTGACAAACTGGCTGATGATGGTTGCCAACGCCGCACCGGCAACACCCATGTCCAGTACAAAGATGAACAGCGGGTCCAGAACGATATTGAGAACCGCTCCTGTGGTGATGCCGATCATCGAGTAGAAGGCGCTGCCCTGAAAACGCAGCTGGTTGTTGAGTACCAAAGAAGCGGTCATGTAGGGTGCGCCAATCAGAATGATGCGCATATAAGAACGAGCGTAAGGCAGGATGGTTTCGGTGGAACCCATGATACGCAGCAGCGGGTCGGTAAAAAGAAATCCGACGACCAAAATCCCCAACCCGAGGACGAAGGCACTAACGAAACCGGTCGCGGACATCTTGGAGGCATCTTCAAAGTTGTGCGCACCCAGCTGGCGGGAGATGTAGTTGCCCGAGCCGTGTCCACAGAAGAAGCCGAACGCCTGAATCATTGCCATCAGCGGGAAAACGATGCCGACGGCGGCGGTGGCGCTGGTGTTGATTTTTCCGACAAAAAAGGTGTCCGCCATGTTGTAAAAGGATGTGACCAGCATACTGATGATGGTCGGGACTGCCAGCTCGCCAATCAATCGGGGAATCGGGGTCTTGGTCATACGGTCGAATTTTTGTTGTCTTTGCTCTTCTGCACCCATATATGTTCCTCCTCTGTATACAGTTGTGTTTCTGTGTTTTATTATACACGAAAATGATTGCTTTAGCAACGGTTTGTCAAGCAACTTTTTTGATTGTAAATTTTTTGCTGACCTCTGTCGGATTTTGAAAAAGTATGGTACAATAGGGAAAAGGCTGCAACAAAGGGTGCAGAAAAAAGCACCTGTATGATAGAAGCCGCAAGCAGCCTGGATAAAAAAACTTTGATTTACAGGAGGGAACACCATGAAAAATAAGTGGATTGCATTACTGCTCTATCTGAGCCTGCTGTTGAGCATGACTGCCTGCCAAAGCAGAGAAAACCCTGCACCGACACCGGACCAGCCGGCAGCATCCGACCAGCAGACACAGGATGAACAGCCGCAGCCGGATGAAAGGGAAGAAGAGGTGGAGCAGCCTCAGGAAGAGGAAAAGACCGCCACACTGTACATCGGGATGGATGGCGAATTTGAAAGCTATCCGGTCGATTACACCGGAAAGCTGACACCGGACTGGTTGATCGAGCAGATCAGCGAACTAACCGGTTGGAACCTCGATCTGGCAGAGCCGACTACCGGCGGAAAAGGCGGGATGACCGTCACCTTTGCGGACACCTGCTCCATTGTGGTTGGACCACCACAGGAACAGAAGGAAGAATTTTTTGCTTATGATTCGACCTCTCTGCTGCAAATGATTCTCGATTCGATTCAGCACACCTTGCAATATAACTTTGTAGACCCGCAGCAGGGCGACCCTTCCACCCTGGACATCTACTTCAGCATGGAAGGCAAGGACATCACTCTGCCGGATGGTATCATCGTGCCGTCTACTTCTCCCTATCAGGGCATTATGATTTCTGATAACAAGGAAGGATAAATCTTCTGCTTTTCCCCAAAAATCAGCACAGCTAAAAGGCTGTGCTGATTTTTGTATCCAGAGAAGGAAGGGGGTGCGCTGTATTTCTGCTCAATTTACAAAAATGAGTGAAAAAAAGGAAAAAGTATGGTAAAATAGAAGATACGAGGAAAACACCGTCTGCCGCAGCGGTCGGTGCAAAACAGGAAAGGAAGTGCTTTTATGCAAACAATACAGATGCTTAGACAGCTGACACAGGTCGACGGTGTCGCAGGCGGAGAGGACCACGCACTGGCAGTTGCCCAGGAAATATGTGAAAATCTGGGTGAATGCAGCCGCACCATCCAGAAGAGTCTGGTTTGCCAGGTGATGCCGCCGCAGGAGGGACGTCCGCACCTGCTGCTTGACGCACACATCGACGAGATTGGTCTGACCGTTACCCACATCGAAGACAACGGATTTTTGCGGGTCGGACAGGCAGGCGGCGTGGACCGCAGACTGCTGATGGCATCGCAGGTGGTGGTACACACTGCACAGGGCGATCTGCCCGGCGTGGTGGGTAGCGTACCTCCTCACATCCAGAGCGGAGAAAAGAAAAATCCAACGGTGGATGAAATCTGGATCGACGTCGGCATGGACGGTCAGCAGGCAAAGGAAAAGATTGATTTGGGCAGCAAGATCAGCTTTGTCGGTCCTTTCACCGAGATGGCTGGCGGACTGGTTTCCAGCAAAGCCTTCGATGACCGCTGCTGCTGCGTTGCTATCATCAAGGCAGCGGAGCTGATTAAAAACGATTGGAAAGAAAATCATCTGGAGCCGATCGGTTTGACCGTTCTGCTCAGTGCGCAGGAAGAAACCGGCGGTCTGGGCGCCAGAACCGCAGCCTTCGCCCTGCACCCGACCCAGGCAATCGTGGTGGATGTCACCTTTGGCACCACACCGGAGATTGCAGACAAGCACGTTCCATCGGTTGGCAAGGGTCCTGCCATTGGAATGGGCGCCATCCTCAGCCGCAAAATGTCCAAGGAACTGATTGCAGCAGCCGAGGAGGAAAAGATTCCGTACCAGCTGGAGGTTATGAGCGGAGGACATACCGGCACCAACGCCGATTCAATCGTTGTTGCACAGGACGGTGTGGAAAGCTGCTGCGTTTCGATTCCGTTGCGTTATATGCACACCCCAATCGAAACCATCTCGGTGGATGATGTGGACAAGACCGCACAGCTGATTGCAGCTTATGCAAAACGCATCGTGAAATAAGGAGGGAATCAGCATGGAATTGACAAAACAGCTTGAACTGCTCAAACAGCTTTGTGAGATAGACGGAGTGTCCGGCGGAGAAGAAAAGGTGGCGGATTGGCTGAAAAACCATCTGCCGGAGGATTGCAAGGTGCGCACCGACGCACTGGGCAACCTGATTTGCAAGAAAAAGGGGAAACAGACCCCCAAAAATAAACTGCTGTTTTCGGCGCACATGGATGAGGTCGGCTTCATCATCACCTATATCGAAGAGAGCGGTCTGTTGCGCTTTTCCTCGATGGGCGGCATCGACACCCGCGTGGTAGTCGGCAAACCGGTCCGTCTGGAAAGCGGCGCACTGGGTGTTGTCGGAGCAAAACCGATTCATTTGCAAAGTGCTTCCGACCGTGAAACGGTGCTCAACTATGACCAGCTGTACATCGACATCGGCGCGAAAAACCGCGAGGACGCACTGCAATTTGCTCAGCCGGGCGACTTTGCAACCTTCCGTCCGACCTTTATTGAGATGGGCAGCTGCATCTGTGCAAAGGCACTGGACAACCGCATCGGCTGTCTGCTGCTGCTGGACCTGCTCTGTCAGCCGCTGGAATATGATTTGACAGTCGTCTTTTCTGCCAGAGAAGAGATTGGCGCTGCTGCTGGTGCTGCTGCCTTCTCGGTACAGCCGGACATCGCCGTAGCAGTCGATACCAACTGTGCAGCGGATGTTCCCGGCGTATCTGCGGGCAAGCAGGTCTGCGCTTTGGGCAAGGGTGCGGTGCTCAGCTTCCAGGATAAAGGTGCTTTTATGGACCGTGAACTGTTTGCTCTGGCTAAAAAGCTGTGCGAAGAAAAGGAAATCCCATACCAGATTAAAAACCAGATTGTTGGCACCACCGATACCGCTGCTATGTCCAAGGCAGGCAGCGGATGCAGAGTACTCACCGTTGCAGCACCGGTTCGTTATGTCCATTCGCCATCGTCGATGTTTGACCCACGCGATTTGGAATCCTGCGCACGTTTGCTCCGGGAGTTGGTAGGCGCTCTCGCGCAGCTGTAAGATAAAGGAGGAGAAGGATGATCCGTCTGGCGACCCAAGAGGACCGAACCACCATCGAGCGCCTTTGTGCAAAGGAGCCGTGGGATGGGACGGAAGTGATGACTGCCCACCTTTCGCGCTGTGCGGATACCGCGCAGGTCGATTGGCAGTACAGTGACCTGTGGGTAGGGCAGTCGCAGACACAAAAGCAGAATGCGCAATATCTGCTTTGCCGCATCGGACAGACCTATCGGATAGTCGGTTCCCCTCGCTCGAAGGAGCGCTGGGAGGAGCTGCACCACTTTTTGCAGATGCAGCCTGCGGGGAAACTGGCAGGCTCGGCAAAGCTGATCGACGGCTATGACCTGCGCTTTGGGCAGCTGCCGGCAGTCAGCCATCCTTCAGGACCGCGGATGATCTGCCAGAGATTGCCCGACGATGTCAGTGAAAGTTTGGTCTGCTCCTGCGAAGGTCTGGGAGAGGTGTATGACCTGTTGGCACAGGCGGACCCCTGGTTTGCCGAGCGGCATGCTAAGGACGATTATCTGGCGCGGCTGCTCTTTTTAAAACGCGGCGGCGGGCAGTTCTTCAAGCTGTGTGTACAGGGCAGGGCAGCGGCAGTGGGAGGAATCCTGCTGCCGGAGGGCTGCGATTACGGGCTGATCCTCAACCTGTGTACCCTGCCGGAGTTTCGCGGACAGGGCTTGGGCGGTCAGCTGGTGTCCCGCCTGTGTCTGGAGGCTTTTTGGCAGGGAAAAACACCGCTGCTCGACTGTGCGGACCAACAACTGGAGAACTTCTATCAGAAGCTGGGCTTTGTCACAACTTCCGAGTGGAAGAGCAGGCAGCTGTAGATAAGAAAAACAGAGGAGATAAAAAAGGAGATCGAAACCAATGAGTTTTTTTAACATAGATCCGGCGCTGCGCCAGCTGTGTGCAAAAGCAGAGGAAAAAGCCGCAGCAAGCTTTCGCCGAATCGACAGCATTGCGCAGTACAACAGTGAAAAGGTACTGTCGGCTTTTATCAACAACCATGTCAGCGAGTCCCACTTTGCTGCCTCCACCGGCTACGGTTACGGAGATCGCGGCAGAGAGGTGCTCGACCAGGTTCTGGCAGAAATCTTAGGCTGCGAGGATGCACTGATTCGTTATAACTTTATGTCCGGCACCCACGCGCTGACCGTTGCCCTGTTCGGCGTTCTGCGCCCGGGCGACCGGATGGTCAGCCTGACCGGTCTGCCGTATGACACTCTGCATGGCGTCATCGGGCTGGGTCAGAAGGAGGAGGTCAGTGGCTCGCTCAAGGACTTCGGTGTGCAGTATGAACAGCTGGACCTGCTTGAGGACGGCAAGGTCAACTATGAGGGCATCCCACAGGCAGTAAAGGGTGCGAAGGTCGCTTACATCCAGCGTTCCCGCGGCTATTCGCTGCGTCCGTCGCTGTTTGTGGAGGACATTGAGCGAATTGTCGCTCTGGTGCGTTCGGTCAACCCGGAAGCCATCATCATGGTGGACAACTGCTACGGAGAATTTGTGCAGGAGAAGGAGCCGACCCAGGTCGGTGCTGACCTCATCATCGGTTCTCTGATTAAAAATCCGGGCGGCGGCATCGCTCCAACCGGCGGCTATATTGCAGGAAAAGCCAAGTATGTGGATATGTGCGCCCAGCGTCTGAGTGCGCCCGGCGTGGGCAAAGAGGTCGGCTGCACACTGGGCAACACCCGTTCGCTGTTTATGGGACTGTTCTTTGCGCCGACGGTGGTGGCTTCTGCCGTTAAGACCGCGACCTTTGCCGCTTCTCTGTATGAGCTGCTGGGATATGAGGTAACCCCATCCAGTGACGAAATCCGTGCAGACATCATCCAGGCGGTCTGCCTGCAAAAGCCGGAGGCGCTGATTGCCTTCTGTGAAGGGGTGCAGAAGGGCGCACCGGTCGATTCCTATGTAACTCCCGAGCCGTGGGATATGCCGGGCTATGACAGCCAGGTCATCATGGCAGCGGGTGCCTTCACCAACGGTGCATCCATCGAGCTGTCGGCAGACGCTCCGCTGCGCGAACCATATGCGGTTTGGATGCAGGGCGGCTTGACCTACCAGACCGGCAAGGTGGGTATCATGCTGGCAGCACAGTCGATGCTGGAAAAAGGAATCATTCATCTGTCATAAAAATAGAAACAGGACAGTCTGCTCAACCGGCAGGCTGTCCTGTTGTACTATAAAAAGGAGCGGAGAAGGATGACACTGGAAGGACAGTTTCAAATCTACACCGGCGACGGCAAAGGCAAGACGACCGCTGCCCTCGGTTTGGCAGTGCGCGCGGCAGGTGCAGGAATGCGGGTGTACATCGGGCAGTTTATCAAGGACCAGGAGTACCACGAGGTGCCGCTGCTGCGCAGGCTGGGTGTTGTTGTGGAGCTGTATGGGACCGGCAAGGGATGTCTGATTGGAAAGCATCCGGCACAGGAGGATTTGGATGCAGCGGCAGACGGACTGAAAAAGGCGCAGGCTGCCCTGCAAAGCGGGCGGTATGATCTGGTCATTTTGGATGAGATCAACGTCGCGTGGCAGCTGGGACTTTTGCAGGAAACCCAGCTTGAACAACTGGCAAAGCTGCGCCCACAGCCGGTGGAGCTGGTTTATACCGGACGCGGCTGCCCGCCCGCATTGCTTCAACTGGCGGATTTGGTCACCGAGATGCAGGAGGTCAAGCATTACTACCACACCAAAGGGCTGTTGGCGCGGGAAGGGATTGAGCACTGAGATGCTTTTAGGATGATTCGACGAAGAACTGCAACAGTGGGTAAAATAAGAGCATTAAAAATGAAAACAAAGTCAGCTGAAATCGGGATCAGCTGACTTTGTTTTTTTTTTCACAAGACTCTTGACTCTTGCAGGAAATGTGATAAGATGAATCTAAACGGAAAGAAGATTTTGTAAAAGAAGGAGGATGTCTTGATGCGCAGATAATCAAACCTTCTGATGATGGCGTTGCTGTTAAAGGGCATCAAGGAAGGACGCGACGAGCTGCTGGAGGCTGCGGTCGCTTACATACGGAAAGAAAACAAAAAATAAAACTCAAAGGAGATGTCGTGATGAGCAAATGGACAAGGCTGCTGGCGGTGCTGTTGTGTGTTTGCCTGCTGTTTACTTCGTGTGCACCAGTAGGAAATGAGAAAAAAGAATATTCACAGGAAGTGCAAAATCTGGAGAAATTATGTAAAGTATGGGGATATACAAAATATACCCATCCTGTTTTCTTGACGGGAGAAAAAGACTGGGATACAGAATTGATTGCTTTGATTCCTCAAGTACGGCAGGCAGAGAATAGTGAGGCAACCAATCAAATTCTCAATGAATGGCTGTTATCTTTAGGTGAAATCGAATATGAAACAGATACTCCGGCTGCTCAATGGTCATCAGCAAAGGAAGAAGATAAAGTGGTGATTGCAGACACGAGCTGGATATTTGACAAAAAATATCTCGGCGAGGAACTTTCAGCCAATATGGAACCGTTGACAAAGCCGCTTGTGAATATCAACCGTTTCAATGCGCCGATTGATTTTGCAAGAGGCTACTATACAGGATATAATCAACCTACCATGCTTGTCAATGAAAAACTGTATGAGGATATGGATTACAGCGACGAAAACTATCGTCTGCTGGGTTTGTTCCGTGTCTGGAATGTAATGGAATATTATAATCCGTATCTGGATATTTTGGACGAGGATTGGGAGGAACTGCTGCCGGACTTTATTGTTCGGATGCTGCAAGATACGGACCGTCACAGCTATGATTTGACTATCGCGGCACTGACTGCAAAATTACAGGATGCCCACGTTATTTATAACGAGCGGAGCGAGTTTATTCAAAAGGAATTCGGCGAGTATATTGTGAACGACATCGAATTTGTATCTGCCGAAGGAGAAGTTGTGATTGTTCAAACCTTTGATGAATCTTGTCCACTTCAGGCCGGAGATATTGTCCGTAAGCTGGATGGGGTCGATATAAAAGATGTGATACAACATTGTACAGAATATTATTCTGTTCCGATGGATGGGAAAATCTGCAATGCCCTGCGCTACCCGCTGTTTCGTTCTCACGACACAACGCTGGAGGTGACCGTTTTGCGGGACGGGGAGGAAAAGACCATTGATGTTCCAGCCGGTGAATTTCCAAGTTCCTTCATACCTCGATATGGTGCCAGCTATCAGGAGGGGGAGAAGAAACCATACGAAATCATTGAGGGGAATATCGGGGTAATCAATCCTGATTTTATGGATCTTCAGGCGGGTGCTACTCACGCTAACGAAGTAAAATGGATAGAAGCAATGAATGCTTTAAAAGATACAGATGGATTGATTGTAGACTATCGGCAGTACCCTGCTAACAGCCAATTTTATTTACCAATATATCTTTTTGAAGAAGCTGAGGTTGGTTTGCTCACTGCAACAATTTCTGAAGCGGTTCCGGGTACATTTTTGAAAGAACCGGTTTATAATTTTAACAGAAAACCCCGGGCAGCGTATCTTTATGATAAAGAAGTTGTTGTTTTGATTGATGAACATAGCCAGAGTGCTTCAGAGTATGCTGCGATGCTGGTTCAAAATGGCGAAAAAGTGACACTGATGGGTGAAAATACCGTTGGAGCGGACGGTTATTGTCTGATACTGCCAATCCCCGGAGGAAACATGGTAATGTATACTGCGTGTGGCATCTATACACCAGACGGAGGTCAGACTCAGAGAATTGGTGTTTCTCCCGATATTGAAGTAAAACGAACCATCCAGGGCATTAAAGAAGGAAAAGATGAGATGCTAGAAGCGGCGGTGGAGTATATACAGGAGCAGAAATAAGGAAAAGACGAGATAGGTGCGCAAAATAGTTCTGTATTTCCTGCGGTTTATAAAGAAAATAATTTCCATACTAAAAAGGCATTACCGACTGCAAAAGTCGGTAATGCCTTTTTGCTTTAAGAGCGCATCTTTTTCTCACAAGCCTGCATACACACGGAACGTCTGATATACTCCAACAGGTTCCCGCTCGCTTCTGTTATCAGTTTTAAACAGGTTGACTTATGGGATTTGTCTCAGAGGATGGGAGCAGGATGTTTCGATTCTCCTGATTATGCCTGACCTTGCCAGTTGGCAAATCGTTTTGCAATGACCTTTGCCATAGCTTGATAATAGTCCTCATCAAAGGGGACGAACAGGTAGGCTTCATCCTGGAATTCGTCGGAGTGATATTGCTCTGAGCCGAAGTATTCCAAAGCATGGTTGTCAATATCGGCAGGATAGTAAGGGTCGTCCGATTCCCCATAGTAGTAGGAAGCAAATGCGTGACCTTGGTGATTGAACAGCACAGCGAACAAGCAGCTATCCAGTTCATCCCGGATGAACTCCCTTAGATCCACACCGGCAGGGTCTGCTTTGACTTGTTGGACTACCTCACCGTATTCTTCTATGAATTCTTCACTCATCAGGTCATGCTCCATGCACCAGCGCAGATAAATTGCCATGTGGTTATAGGCAGTGATGGGGTCAACAGGCAGTTCCTTCTCTTCAATGCTTTCGATATGATAGCAAGCATCGTCCATCTCACCGTCAAAATTCTCATAGGTAAGGATGCCTTCCGTGTTAGCCTTCTGTCGGGTGGGGTTTACGACAAAACTGACATCCGCCATCTTTTCCAGCAGGGCATCTGCGCCATGCTCCAGTTTATAGTCCAGCTCCTCCCGGTACAATGGGATGACCTGGTAGAAGTTGACCTCCTCGCCGTTTGGCAGGATGCAGACCCCATCATCTCCCTCGATGCCCTGGGGAGCGGTCAAGAGGCTGGCGCAAAGTTTGGTGTTTTCCGCAAAGGAGGACTGGTTGTCCATGGTGTGTCCCCATCCCAACCAGGTATCGTTGGCAATCGGCAGGCGTGCCAGCACCTTCAGGAGTCGAATCGGCCAGTACCAGCGTTCCGCCTCCATGGATTCTTGATCCAGCTTCCAGTCCGGCGGCAGGGCGATGGCAAGTTCTGCCCGTTCCAGCTTGTATTCTGCCAGCTCCTTGGGCACATTCATCCGGTGGGCACCCATGCCCATCGTCACCAGTGTGTAGTAGTCCCGTTCCTCAGAGGGTGGGACCATGCAGATGTCCACATGGATGTCGGGAGAAACCAGTTCGTGAAAGACACGCTCGAACGTGCCAAAGGTTTTTTGAATGTGTTGTTCGACCGCAGACATCTCTTCCTCTGTATAAAGCTCCGGTTCACTGTTCTCTTCCGAGGACCAGAAAAGCTCTTCCTGCTCGGTTCCGTCTGGGTTGAGGGAGATTTGGAAGTAGACCTCCTCCGCTGTCAGCTTGTAGAGCAGACCGATGTGGTAGTCAAGACCCACCAGCACTGTATCCAGGCGGGCTGCTCTGCCGTCGGGATGTTCCCGCTCCAACCACTGTCCGCTCTGCATCCAGCCTTTTAGCTGCTCCAGCCAGTCGGCGTCCAGTTTGGACATTCCTGCTTCGTTCATCTGGAAAACCAAATCGACCGTCCGCCCGTTTACCGGATAGGGGAAGCGGGTATAGGGTGCGTTAGGGGTGTACTGCTCCGGCTTTGGACCAAAGATGCTCCAGAAGCGTTGCAGTCCATCCGCATGGACCGTTATACAGGAGATGGCTCGCTGTTTATTGTCGGCATCCGCATCCAATCCCTGCTGGAGCGTCTGGTCGGCATCGGGATTGATCCAGTGGTATTCCATCTGCTCCAGCGGCGCACCGTTTTCAATTTCTTTTTGCAAGGTCAGGAACTCATAATCACCGGGCACCAGTGCAAGACCATGGGCAACGGCATCCAATGCACCGGCTTTATCTCCGAAGTGACTGCGCAGCTTGCCGGCTTGCAGCCAAATCCACGGATAGTCCGGTTCCTCCCGGATGCCCTTTTCTGCATAGTCCAGCGCTTCTTCCAACCGACTACAGTACATGAGCGCTGCCGAGTAACGGTAGTACCACATGGCGCAGCCCGCAGCATTTTGTTCCGAATCTTTCATCCAGTCTGCTGCTTTATAGTAGTAGCGGTACTCGTCGAGATTGTTGCAGGCAAAGGCATACCACAAGGCAATTTGCAGGTCCTGCTTTGCCTGACGTTGGGTGAATTTTCCTGCCTGCACGCCCTGCTCGATGAAGTTCTCCAGCCAGTGGAGCATCCTTCCATAGTAGCCCGACACATCGTCGGTAAAAGATTCCAGCGTTTTAATATCCTGTGCGGAGAGCAGGGAACCGGTTTGCGGGTCCACCTCCGGCTCAGCTTCCCGCTCCCACAGGCGGACAGCTCCCACGTCCCGACGGAACACATGGAACACACCTTGATTTACCTCGGAGTCGGTCAAGAAATCTTTGGCTGCATCCAGTACGGCGGGCAAATCCCAGGCAATAAAATCCAGATACCCATAGTACAATCCGGTGGCGCCGCCCAGGAAGGTAACAGCGTCTGCACCGGCGTGTTCCAGAATGGCAGCTTGCAGGCTGTCCCGGAATTGCAGAATCTGCTCCGCTTGATTTTCACCTTCAAATCCGTCCACCGGATAGCAGAGAAAACCGGCGACGATGCCATCCTTGTGGTACGCATCCATCACATTGCTGTGGGCGCTCAGGTAGTCGTTGATGAGCACCGGCAGACGGGTGGAGCCGACATAGGTGTCCAGCCGCCAGTCGGCATCCGGGTCTTCCACCGGTTCCAGCTCATAGGCAAGATAACTGTTTTCCAGATATTCGCTGCCGTCCCGATAGTCGGTCAGTCCCAAGTTGGTGAGCATCTGTGGCAGCTTTGCCAGAGAAACGAAAGGTCCGGCTTGAGGAGCATCGATGAAATCAAAGGTTTCGATGTGGGCGATGGAGTTGATTTCCCCCAGCACCTGGTCGGTGAGGGTAGAAAGCATCCACCAGGTGCGTTCGTTTTCCTCCTGCTGCAAGGAAAGCAGTTTTTCACAGTAAAGGCTGAGGGACAGTCGCCCATCCTCCTGCTGCTCCACCCACACCTGCACATCCTCCGGTTTTACTTCCATCCCTCCGGTGCGCAGAGAAAAATCCCCCTGGCTTTGCCGTCCCACCAGAATGTTCCAGTGTGCCAGCACCTCTTTGGGCGCGTGCTTCCGGAAATAAACCAGCGGGAACAGAGCAGAGCGGTTGCCTTCGGCGCTGAGAATCAGCTCATATTTTTTGCCGTTATAGCCGATTTCAAAAGCAGGGGAAGAGAAGGCAGGCTCCAGTGCCTGACTGAGTTTTTCCATCAGCTCTTCACCGCGCTCCCGCAATTTGTCGGCATCCATGATAGCCCGCAGTTCTGCCTCGATTTCGGCAAAAGCGCTCCATGCCTGCTGGGTCCTTTCGCGGAAGTTTGTTTTAAAGCGGGGCAGGGTCAAACGGCGGCGGCAGTCGTCGATGTATCCTTGCGTGTCCTTGTCGCCGGGACGGGCATTGAGTGCCTGTTCAAAGTAATGCAGGGCAGGTCCTTCTTCGTCCAGGTAATAGTAAGAAGAAGCGATTCGATAATTCCAGCAATGGTCCTCGCCTAGTTCCTCCTCATGGAGAGCCAGAAGTTGCAGCGCCTTTTCAAAAGGCTCCCGTTCTCCTATCTCTGCGATGGTGATGTAGGCTTTTGCCAGTTCACTGTCCAGTTCCGGGGTGCGCTCCTCGGCGGGAATAGCCTCCAGCGCATCAATCACCTTTTGAATTTCATTCTGTTCAAACCATTTCTGGCACTGTTTTAATACTTCCATATCAGCGCCTCCTTTCATTTTCTGTCCATCACATTTTTGCCCTTTTGGCGGATTA
>UMHU01069559.1_pt1 | contig 24116 bp, 19 predicted proteins | sample 1965591 | NCBI WGS metagenome assembly UMHU01 (sample SAMEA4836101, study PRJEB28245) | human gut metagenome | biome: gut microbiome; material: fecal sample | place: Denmark | collected 2008
TCCTCCCGGAAAAGGTGTTCCCCTTAATTTTTCCAATATCCCCTTAATTTGGCCATAGATAGCCTGTCTGCGATATTAGGGCGCCAATACAATACGATACTTGCACCACGATTTACGATAGGGTAAACTTTTACGTCATTCACTGACATGAAGGTCTCTTTTCGATAATGTCGTGGTTGCCGGACCCTCTACATGTTATCATGCCTATTCGGCGCCAAAAAGCCGCGCCCGGGACTGACGAGAGTCCGGAACGCGGCCAAAAAGAACCGTTAAGCAGGAGGTGATATGGAATGATTAGAAGGTAATTTCAATCCCCGTGCGCCAAATGCGTCCGTCGAGGTAGATGGCATCGATCTTTTTATTGAAGACGTTATCGATGCCGGCAAAAAGGCGGGTCTTTTCATTGAATTTACGGTTGATGACAAAGTTAAAGGTCTGGTAAGTATAGGCTTTATTAGTGTCGCTTTCGTAGTAATTATTGACCCACTGTTCCCAAATGGTGCCGTTCCAGCCCGTTTTCTTATGGTCGTCATAGGTAAGCTGCCAGGTCGTAATATTATCGGCAATGCCGTCGACGCCGTGAGCCGACGATTCTGCCGAAGCCGATTTATTGCCGGCCGACGTCCAGTTGCTGGTCACCTTCGTTTCCCAGCGGTCGGAGAGTTTACGGCCCAAGGTCAATTCGACGCCGTGGGTCTTGGTCGTGCCGTCGATGTTGTAATACTGGCTCCAACCACTGCGGCCGCTGCCGACGGTATGCGTCGATATCATGTTTTCAATATCGTTGTGGAAGTAAGTCAGTTTGCCGAAGGTCTTGCCCCATTCGCCTTCATAGCTGATGTCCCAATTCTTCGATTCTTCCGGCTTCAGGTCGGGATTGCCCAAGGTCAGGACGCCCATGTGGGTATAATCCATATAGAGTTCGCTGACGCTCGGCGCCTTATAGCCTTCACCCCAATTGACCTTGAAGCGATTGTTGTCGTTGAGGAAGTACGTCGCCCCGATGTGCGGCGTCGTCTTGCTGCCAAACTGGCTGTGATGGTCGTAGCGGACGGCCGGGATGATGACCCATTTGTCGCCGATGAGCCATTCGTCCTGGATGTAGGCGGCATAGGTGTTGACGTCCTTGCCGTCACTGCCGTCGCTGCCGAAGTTGACGCCGTCGACGCTGTAGCGATTGTATTCCGTGCCGTACGTCAGGGTATGATCGCCGTTGATCTTATGGCTGTTCTTGCCTTCAATGCCCCAAATGCTGTACTTATTCGTTTCACCGTATTCCTTGGCCAGGGCCGTATAGGGCAGGAAGCGGAACTTATTCAGCTTGCTGTAGAAGGTGCGGATCATATAATCGTCGTTTTCGGTCTTCCCGGTCAGGCTCAGGCTGGCGTCGCGCCGTTCCGTTTCCAGCTTGGCGTCTTCCAGGCGGACGATGCCGCCCCAGGCCCCGAGGTTGTATTCCTTATGGCTCCAGTCGCCGGTCAGCTTGTCTTTATAGTAACCGAGGTCGAGGTTCAAATTCTTATTCTCGCCCAACTCATAGGTGCCGCTGAAATTGTAGCTCTGCTTCGGTCCTTCGAGGTTCTTGACCGGAAGGCCCGATACTTGATGTTCCGTCCATTGGCGGTCCTTGGAAAAATTCATATCGAAGGTACCGCTGAACTTGCCCTGCTTCCCTAAATCGATGTGGTAGTAATTGGATATGTTCGTCGTCCCCGTGGCAGCGCCTACCGTAACCGACGGCTGGCCGGAAGATTTCTTGGTAATGATGTTGATGACCCCGGACAGGGCATCGGAACCGTACTGGGCCGAGGCGGCACCGCGGACGATTTCGATGCGCTCGATGGTATGGACGTTCAGGCGGTCGAGGGCCAGCAGGTTCTGTGTCGTCGACGTATCTTCAATGGCCGTCCGCTGGCCGTTAATCAGGATAAGGGCACTGTTGCTGGCCATGCCGCGCATGGAAATGCGGTGACCGAAGCCGGTGCTGGTATTCATGATCTGTATGTTATCTGCCAATCGCAGGGCTGAATAGACGTCGGTGGCGCCTAATTTTTCAATGTCCTCGGCGGTAATGACTTCGACGGTCTGCGGCACGGTCTTGACCTCCGCTTCCGTCCGGGTCGCCGTAACGACGACATCCTTCGTCGTCACTCCTTGCTCCGTATCCTGCACCTCTGCCGCATAGGCCGGCAGGGACAGGGCCATCAGTATACCCCAAGTTACATAGGCTGCGCTTTTATGTCTCATCGTTTGATAAGTCCCTTCTTTCACTAGTAATATTGAAAACATTTCTCGTTTAAAAAGATATCATATCTCGGAGTTACATTCTACTCCATTCAGCCAAAAATCACTCCATTACGACATTTCTTTCACAAACGAAGGCCTGCTTCGGCCTGATTGAGCTCTTTTACCGGTCTGTGAACTCAGTCCTCCAAGCGGTCGGGAAAAGCCTGTTGTTTTCGATACTCCCGCGGCAGGCAGCCGGCCATCTTTTTGAAGGCTACGGCAAATTTGCTGCTGTTTTCATAGCCCACGCAGTTGGCGACTTCGAGGACGCTCTTTTCGGTCTTCACCAACAGTTCCATGGCCTTGGCCATGCGCAGTTCTTTCTGATACTGGTACATCGTCGTCCCGTAGACATCCTTGAAGCAGCGCTTGAGCGACGTCAGTGCCATGTTGTAGCGTTCGGCCATGGCCTCAATCGTGCAGTGGCAGCTCAGATCAGCGACTAATTCCTGATGGACCGCCTTCACGGTTTCCACTTGGCGCCGCGTCAGGTACGGGCGGTCCAGGCGCATCTTGCCCTCAAAGGTACTGAGGAAGAGAAAAATTTCCAAAATCTTCAGGCGGAAATACCGATGGCGGATGGCCGGCGGTACGTGGTAGAGTTCATAAAACAGATGCTTCATGGCCTCGTTTTCCTGAACGATGATGCCGAAATCGGAATCGCTGCAAAAGCGGTCGCACAAGGACACCAAGGAGAAGCTCTCCTGTTCCAGCAGGCGGTCCACGACGGACTGGGCCCGTTTTTCATCGACAAGGACCGACAGGCCGTGATAGTGGGATGACGGGAAATAGGCCATATGGCAGTAATCGCTGCAGCTGCGGCGGCCGACGGACATGTCCCCCTTGCCCATGTACAGGTATTCTCCGTTTTTAAAGCGGCATTCGATGCGGCCTTCTTCGCAGTGATTGATGGCAAAGACGTCGGGCCGCAAGGGCGCATAGCAGGAAAATTCTTCCATATGGGCTTCGAGATAGCTGAGGGTAATGCCGGGGTAGACTTCCCAGTTGTTCATTTCGGCCGTCCCCGTTTCGTTTTCCAGGGACAGGACCGTCAGCGGTCCGTCGTGGCGAACCATCTTGATCGTCGTCGTATAATCCATGATAACCTCCTTAAAGTATGCACCAAGTCTGGCGCAAAGGCTGCTTTCTTTTGGCAAAGCCGGACCAGACAAAGGTCATCCGCTGCGGCGTCAATTCGATGCCGTGGAGAACGACGGCCATGGCCGCCAGCCGTTTTTCGGAAATCCCCTTGGCGGCAGCCGCGGCTTGATAGGCCGGATCACGGGGCTGCAGCAGGCGTATGGAGCCTTCGATTTGAAGGCCTCCCAAGTGGGCTGTATCGGTAAACGCATCGAAGACTGTAAAGGCCGCCCGAGGATTTCGATAGAGATGAATGAATTTCTCTCCGCCTTCACTGAAGAAATAGAGCTTTTGCCCGACGAAAACGTACTCTATGGGCGTAGCCCGCAAAGAATGGCCGCTGCCCGTCGTCAGAACACCCGTATTATGATGGGCCAGAAAATCTTCCATGGCCTGCACAGACTCTTCATCGGCAAAAGGCTCCGGCCACAGGGCCTTGAGGCGCCGAGCCGCTTCAATCGTATCTTCGAGAAAATTTTCACTAGAAATGAAAAAGGACGCCGCTACGGACCGTTCCAGCCCCTCTCCGACAGCCGCCAGGCCATCTCTAGTTTCAGTCTTGGCCGTAAGCAAAAGAATCAAGGCTTTCCCTGAAAGGGACTCCCGCCATTCGGGAAGGGACGAGAGCATGTCTCCCCTTTCCCCCATGACCAAGACAACCTGGCCATAACGCTGCCACGACGGAGGCGATTCATAAAATGCGCAGGCCCCCATGCCGACCATTCGGCTGACCATAAGGGCTATCTTCGAGGTTGCCTCATCCTCATAGAGATAGAGCGTGTTCATAGGAGCCTCCTTTGTTAATAATATTGACTCTCATTATAATTTTAATAGATAGCCGTAAACCTTGTCAAATACAAGTAAAAACTGCCGCCCGAAGAAAGGGAGAGACTTCAGGCAGCAGTCCGTTCGGGCCATGAGAAGGCACGGCCCATCTATAGGGGAGTTACATAGAACCCATGCGCTTCATAACAGCGCCCAGTTCTTCCGGTGAAAGATGCTGCATCGCTTCTGCCATCTTTTTCATGGCTTCCATGCCGGGCTGAACGCCCTTCTCTTTCATTTTTTTCATCGCCGCGGCCATGGCCTCGGTCTTGTCCGAATCTTGAGCGGCGACGGCAGCTAAGTTCATGACCGCTTCGCCCGTCAGGAGATACTGCATGCATTCCAGCGTCGTCTGAGTCAGGTTGACCTGCCAGAACTGCCCCGCTTCGGTGAGCATATAGAGGGCGCCGTTGTCGGTCACCAGTCCCCGCTCCTGCCAAAGGTCGTAAAGCCACTTCAAATCGCCTAAGCGGCTGTCCTTGGCGATGAGGCCGTCCAAATCGAGATAGCCCTGCTCCATTTGGACCTGGACGAAGTCGATCAGCGGCCGCAGGGGCGACTGCTTCATGAGGGCCATGAAGGGCTTCTGCCCCTGACTGACAAACATTTGGTACGGCGAAATGGCTCGGTGAAGCATCGTTTCGTAACCGTCGACGTGCCCGCCGGCGCCGCTGCCGAAGGGAAACATGGCGGCACCGGACCGGGCCAGGACATTGTACAGGCTCCGCTCGCGGTTGGACCGGCTCCAGTGGCAGATATTGAGGCGCCGATAAGCCCGTTTTTCCAGATAGACTTTCGCCTCGTGGAACATTTGGGCCTGGACCGGCGTTTCGGCCGCCCGCCCCAATCGACCTTCGACAATGGCCTTATTCAAGTCGCTGCCGTCGAAGACGTTGAGCTGATATAAGTCGGCCCCGTCAGCGGCGCATTCCGTCAAACGGCGCAGGTCGCGGCGCCAGACATCCATGGTCTGACCGGGCAGGCCGTACATCAAATCGATGACGATGACCGCCTGGTTATAGGCCCTTAAGTCGTCGAGGCGGCGAAGGACGGTCTCCTCGTCGTCGAGGCGGCCGACGGAGCGGCGGACAGCCGTATCAAAGGACTGGACGCCGAGGGACACGCGGTTGACGCCGTTTTCAAACCAAATATCCATCTTTTCCGGGACGACGTCGTGGATCCGCCCTTCCAAGGTCAGTTCGTAGTCATTGGCCAAGGGCAGGCAACGGCGAATCGTCCGCAGCAATTTGTCGGCATTGGCCGGCGACAGCGACGTCGGCGTACCGCCGCCGATGAAGACGGCATGAATCAAACCGTCCCGCAGGCGCGGGCTGTCGGCAGCCTGTTCCAGTTCGTCGACGAGACAGCGAATGTATTCGTCTTCGGCCTCCTGCTTGGTTCCGTTTTGAAAGAAACCGCAGTACAAGCATTTTGTTTTGCAAAACGGAATGTGGATGTATGCCGTTTGGACCTCCCGCCCGACAGGCGGTCGGCTCATCACATCCTGCCAGATCTGCTGCGACTCGGCCGGGGCAATGATTTTTCCGCTCAATCCGGCATGCACGACGCGCTTTCGCGGGAAGGCGTGTCCCAAGGGATCGCCGCCGGCCAGGCCGAACTGCAGGGCCTGCTCTTCCGGCGGCAGACTGTCGTAATAAGCCTGTAAGCTCATTGCCCGCCTCCTTCCAAGCGCTGAAGGACAGCGGCGGCAAATTCGGCAGCCTCTTTCAAGTCGGCTTCATCGGGGTGCTTGGCCGCTTCAGCGTGACGGGCATCCCGTTCCGGCGTCCGTCCGTGGGGATGGCCGGCGGGAAACTGTTTATACATCATTTCGATGATTTTCGGATCCACCGCGCCCTGGCAGATGAAGGTCCCGACGACGTCCGTCCCTTCCGGCAAAATCCGGGCGCCTTCGTCCAGACTCTGCTGCGCATGGGCCGACTTGGGATCGGCGCCGAGGGTCGCAAAGAGGGCCACATGATGGGGGCGCAGTCCTTCTAAAAACTGCTTGGCTTCGGCATTGGCCGTGCCCCGGTCGACCCAGTAGCCCAAAAAGACCAGATCGTAGGCTTCGATATCAGACGGCGCTTCTGCTACGGGCAGGCACGGCGTCCCGGCCGGCAGGGCCCCGGCGACAGCCTGAGCCACTTTTTTCGTATTTCCCGTACGGGATGAGTAAAGTACAATCGTTTTCATGACTATTCTCCTCACTGTAATTCAAAAGTAACGGGGACGTTGACGGTGATGTCGCCCCCGGTCGGATTGGGATAGGGGCAGGCGGCGTAGACGGCCTTCATCGCCGCTTTGGCCAGCAGCCCGTCGCCGCTGGTAGAAACGCCGATGCAGTTGCCGCTGCCGTCGAGGGTAACCGTTACGTAGACCGTCCCGGTCAGGCCGCGCTTCACGGCCATGGGCGGATAGGTTTTATTGGCATTGACAGCAGACCAAAAGCCGTCGGTATCAAAGGCACCGGTACCCGTACCGTCACTGCCGCTGTCACCGCTGCCCTGACCACTGCCGCTTCCTTCGCCGTAGCCTTCTCCGTCACCGACGCCGTCGCCGCTGCCGCTGCCGATTCCTTCACCGTAGCCCGATCCGGACCCGCTGCCTTCGCCGCTTCCCGTGCCGGTGCCGCTTCCTTCGCCGCCTCCGGCAGAACTGCCTCCATCAGACGAAACAGTATTTGTCGGAGACGGATTAGCAGATGCCCTTTCCACCGGCGATACCGACGACGGAGATACCAGGGCCGACGAAGCCTGTTCGACCTGAGCCCTTCGCTCGGCCACGGCCGCATCGGACAACTTATCGGGAAAGAGATTGGCCGCTCCGCCGCCGCCACCGCCGGCATGACCGCTCCCGGCACCTGTCAGTTCCGACGCATCGAGGTCGATGACGTACATTTTTTCTTCTTCATGGTGAGCAACGGATCCGGCTAAAAAGCACATGAACAGACCAAAGACCAGGGCGTGAATGACCAGGGATCCGCCATAAGCCTTTTTCCAAGAAATACGGCTGTCCATGGACCTCACCCTTTCTGCTTGGCCGCAATGGCCAATCGCTTGACGCCGGCAGATTTCAGCATGTCCATGACGGCTACGACCTGGCCGTGAGCCGTGCCCTTGTCGGCCTGGAGGACGACGGCGGCATTGGCATTATCCGCCATGTGCTTCTTCATCAAACTCGACGCTTCGTCGATACTGACCGGCTTGTTATCGAGGGTAATATGGCCGTCCTTGTCGACGGTGACGATCAAGGGCATCTGCGCCGGAGCCGACGCGCTCTGAGCCTGAGGCAGCTGGACGGAAAGGGCTTTTTGGGCCACGGTCTGCAAGCTGTTCATCATAAAAAATACGAGGAGGAAGAAGATGATGTCGATCATGGGGATGATCATGAACACGGGCTTCTTCTTCATTCTGACGTGAGAAAACATGACCTTCGCCTCCTATCCTGCTTTTTGGGCCTGCATGACGTCGAGGCAGACCCGTTCCGTATCGGTGACGATGGCATCGAGCTGGTGCGAGAAATAGGTATAGACGCAGAAGGCCAGGATGGCTACACAGAGACCCGTTGCCGTGGCGACCAAGGCTTCGCCGACACCGCCGCTGATAGCGGAAGCACCGGCGCCGTTATCGAGGACGCTGAAGGTGCTGATCATGCCCGTAACCGTCCCCAGCAGCCCTAACAGGGGGGCAATGGTGACGATGGCACTGAGATAGTCGAGATACCGCTGGAAGCCGATGGCTTCGACGTGCATCTGTTCATGAAAGGCCGTCTTCATCCGATTTTCGTCGCCGCCGTGTTTCAAGCCGTTGGCAACGATACGGCTCATGGCCGTCGGAAATTGTCGGCAGTAAGCATCGGCCCGGTCCCATTCCCGGCTCTGAACGGCCTCACTGACGCCGGCGCAGAATTCCTTGGACCCCTTTCGGTTCACCCGGTAGTAGCCAAAGCGTTCGATGGCGATGGCCAGGGTAAAGATAGACAGCAGCAAGAGGGGATACATGACCAGACCGCCGCTGTGGAACAACTGTAAGGCATACTGAAAAGCTTCCATTCTTTCACACTCTCCCTTTATGAAATCAATTCTCATCTTTAAGCAGTGTCATTGTAACAGATTTCCGCCTCCCCTTTCTACTCCAAGGAGGTCAAAAAAGCTCCGTTCAGACATTTACTTTAAAAATGGATCAAAGGCTGATAAAATCCCGCCTTTTTCTAGGCTTTTGAAGAAAACTGAGCCCGATATAAGTCATAATAAGCCCCTTTTTTCGCCATCAATGCTTCATGAGATCCTTCTTCGGCGATCCCCTCTCCGGTCAGGACCACGATGCGGTCGGCCTGGCGGATCGTCGCCAAGCGGTGAGCGATGATCAGCGTCGTCCGTTTCGCCGACAAGGCCGTCAAAGCCTGCTGAATCCGCAGCTCCGTTTCGTTATCGAGGGACGACGTGGCCTCGTCGAGGATCAGGACCGGCGGGTTCTTAAGGAACATGCGGGCAATGGCCAGTCGCTGTTTTTGACCGCCCGACAAGAGAACGCCCCGTTCGCCGACATAACTGTCATAACCTTCTGGCAGGGCCTCGATGAAGGCGGCAGCATCGGCTTTTTTCGCCGCTTCCCGAAGGGCTTCATCGGGCGCCGTCTCATCGCCAAGGGCGATATTGTCCCGAATCGAGCGGGCAAAGAGAAAGACTTCCTGCTGGACGATGCCCACGGCCTGCCGCAGCGACGCCAGGGTATAGTCGCGGATATCCCGGCCGTCGAGGACGATGGAACCGGCCGAAACGTCATAAAAACGAAGGATCAGATTGGCAATGCTGCTCTTGCCGACGCCGGTAGCACCGACGATAGCCACCGTTTCCCCCGGCGCGACGGTCAAGTTAAAATCCTTCAGGATCATCGTGTCGCTGCCGGGATAAGAAAAGGACACGCAGCGAAATTCCAGCCGCCCTTCAATCCCCTCCGCCTCGACAGCGCCGGGACGGTCGACGATTTCAGCCCGTTGGTCCATCAGTTCTGCATAACGGCGAAATCCGGCCATACTGCGCTGATACCGTTCCGTCAGGACGGTGAGCTGCATGATAGGCCGGATAAAGAGCATGAGATACATCAAAAAGACGACTAAATCGGCGACGGCCATGGCTCCGTGAATGATAAAATAACTGCCGGCAGCAATGATGACCAAGTTGTTTAAATTGGTAAAAAAGAGGATGGTACTCATCAAATAAGCTTCCAGGAGGTTGGTCCGCTGCTGAGCCTGGCACAGCTTTCGGCTGGCGCCTTCAAAATGGCGGAAGAGGCGGTTTTCACTGCCAAAGGCCTGAATGACCCGGATGGCACTGAAACTTTCGGCACAGACCGTGCTGAGGCTCCCCATTTTCTCCCTAGCTCGGAAAAAGGTCTTCTTCATCCGCCGGTTGAGCCATATCGTATCGGCCGTTTTCAGGGCCAACACGACGAGGACCAGGCAGGCCAGCTGCCAGTTCAATCGGAACATGAAGAAGGCGCTGCCGACCATGGTAATCGTGCAGACGAGAGCTAAATTGGGCAATTGAAAGACGAGATCGCCGATCTCTGAAATATCGCTGATGACCGTCGATACGAGCCGCCCCGTATGGACGCGGTCGAAGAAGGAAAAACTCAGCCCTTCCACATGGGAAAAGAGAGCACAGCGAAGGTCATGCTCGATGCGGGCTCCCATATTCCGGCCGCAGTCATAGACGAGAAAGGTCAGGAGCAGACAGAGGACGTAGAGCCCCAAAAGGCCGAGGGCGGACCGAAGCAGGGCCTCTAAATCCCCGGACGGCAGGACGACGTCGAGGATATGGCGGACGACCATGGGAAAGAGGGTCTCCAAGACGGCCGACAAGACGGAACCGATGACGACGACGGCCAGGAGCCGGCCGTACGAGCGGTAGCAGGATAAAAAGCGCTTCATCCCCCATCGCCCGCCTCTTTTTTAGGTACGACGACGATATAGTCCCCCTCATCTTTGTACAGGGTTCCCATCTGCACCCCATCATCCGTCCCGGACGGTTCCGCGAAAACGGCGGTAATGACCTGTATGGCAAGGTCCGGCCGCCGGCGGTGGAGCTGTTCGACAGTGCCCAAATAGCCGCCGCTGTGGACGGCCCCGGTCAGATGATAGACCAAATGATCGGGATGACTCTTTTTATAAGCGGCCAGCCTTTCGGCCATGGCATTGTCCTTTAAGGATTGAGCCGCAAACAGCTTGGGGATCGTTTCTTCCGATACCGGCATGGCCCGCCCTTTTAAGGCCGTCATGATCTTCGTAAACTTTCGTTCATAGGCCAAGGAACTCGGATAAAGGGGCTCCGGCACATAGGGTTTCCACGCTTCGGGAATACCGTCCAGCGTCCCCGTCCGGGCATATGCCGCCGCAGCCGGCCTCGGAATCGAGGCGGCGACGACAGCAAGGTCATGGGTTTTGGCAAATTCAACGACGGGCCGATACGCCTCCTTATAATTGGGCCAGGGCCGGCTCTGTGCTAAATAGGCCGCTTCCTCGATTTTTCCCTTCAGATAGGCGTCCAGCACGGGCTGACTATCCTGTTCGGCCATTTCCAACGAAAGGGCCAGGTCGCGGCCTTTTTTATCATAGAGGGCTTCAAAGAGAGCTGCTTCCAATTCGTGAATGGCGGCGTTGTCATGAAATTCCCCAAAGAAGATGACGTCGGCCCCTTTCACCTCATGGGCTAACTCCGAAACCGACAGACTGCGGCCCGTCGCCGTTTCGACGATGTCCGGCACCTTAGCAGCCTTGGTCAAGCCGGGCGCCGCCAAGAGTACCGCCAGGGCCCAGAGGATGGCCTCTTTTCGTACAAAGTTTTTTATCATAAGGACCTCCTTACCACTTCCATTCGGCTCCGAGGCGCCACATCCGTCCATCGACGTAGATGTCATCGACTTTCTTGTCAAAGATATCGTCGACGCCGCCGTAGACGGCAAAGCCGCCGCTCAGCTTCTTGCGGAAGGAGAAGTTCAGCGTATTATAGGTGTAATCCTGTCCGTCAAAGCGGTAGTCGTTGCTGAACTGATCCCAGAGGACGGCGCTGAAGCCCTTTTCTTTGTGATCGTCGTATAAGAGCTGCAATGTCGTCGTATGTCGAGCCCGATAATTGAGGCGTTCGCCCGTCGTGCCGTTAGTCGCGTCGAGGTAGTTGTGCGTCACTTTTACGGTCCAGCGGTCGTTGAGGCGGTGTCCCAATTCGGCTTCGACGCCGTTGATATCGGCCTTGGCGATATTGATGTACTGATAGGTCATATAGCCGATGGGAGCCGATTCGATCAAGTTGGTCACCTTATTGCGGAAGTAGGTCAATTTGCCGAAATTGCGGTCCTTGTCGTATTCCAGGCTGAAATCATAGCTCGTCGATTTTTCCGGTTCCAAATCGGGATTGCCGTAGACGTTGACCGTCGTGGCCCCCATGGCCCGGTGCATTTCCATATACAGTTCGCTGATGGAAGGGGCCTTGTAGCCCTGGCCGTAGTTGGATTTAAAGCGCCAGTTCTCATTGAGGTTGTACGTCAGGCCGATCTTAGGCGTCGTCTGGCTGCCAAACTGGCTGTTGTGCTCAAAGCGAACAGACGGCACCAGGAGGAGCCGGTCGTTGACCTGCCACAAGTCCTCGATATAGCCGGCATAGGAATTGACTTCGTGCCCGGCCACATCCTTGTCGAGACCGACGGATGAACCGGAGAGGCGGGTCCCTTCGTATTTGAGCTTCCGATATTCGCCGCCAAAGGTCAGGTTGTGATGATCGCCGACGTACATCGTATTGCGGGCTTCCGTGACCCACGTGCTGTACGTGGCCCGGTCCATATCCTCCTTGGGATACATGCCGCCCAAAATATTTTCCATCATGCCCGGGAACCGAGGCCGATCGTTGTAGAGGAAGGAATTCTTTTTCAGCTGATTGTAATAGGTGCGGAACATGTAGTCATTGCGGCCGGTCTTCCCCGTGTATTCGACGCTGGCGGCCCGCTCCTGTTCATGGTAAAATTCCCGCTTATCCTGCGACGTCGGAAGTTTCATGGGCCCCATGGCATACCAGGCCGGGGCAAATTCGGACTTCAGGTCGTCATCATGATACTCCAAGTCAAACCGCAGTTTATTCCGATTGCTGTTTTCAAAGTCATAGACGCTGGCCAGATGGTACATGCGGCGCATGCCGTACAGGGCCCGGTCATAGCCTTCAGTCACGGTGCGCGTGCCGCGGCCGGAGACGGTGCTGCTGTAGGTATAGCGGTTAAAAGGCCGCAGCCGATCCCAACGGGCGTCGAAGGACGTCGACCAGCCATGGTGCTTGCCGAAGTCGACGTTGACGTATGACGCCGTATTTTCCGTACCGGTGACGACGCCTGCCGTACCGCCGGCCTTATCGGGGACCTTGGTGATGATATTGATGACGCCGCCCATGGCATCGGAGCCGTAGAGGGAGCTCGACGGGCCGCGGACGATTTCAATGCGGTCGATATCGCTCAAATCGAGGCGTTCCAAGGCATAGACGTTGGTCGTGACATCCGTATCTTCACCGGCATAGCGCTTGCCGTCGACGAGGATCAGCGAATGGTTGGTGCTCATGCCGCGAATCATGACGGCGTTCCCCGTCATGCCCGCCCGGGCCAGGTTGACGTTGTTGGCCAGCTGCAGGGCCGACCGGACATTCGCCGCTCCCATGCGCTGAAGGTCGTCCCGGGTCCAGACTTCGACCGCCTGGGGCACGGTCTTCACTTCTTCTTCGGTCTTGGTCGCCGTGACGATGACGTCTTTTAATTGGACCGGTTCTTCACTTCCGACGGCAGCGCCTTCAATCGTTCCATACAAAGACGTCGTCATGAGTACGGCCAGCAGTGCCGTATAGTTGCGATAGTTCATTCCCTTAGCTCCTTCCAGCAGTCAGTGCGTCCCATAGGGCACACACAGGCGGTACGTTTCAGCACCTTCCTGTACTTCCGTAATAATAGCTTGTATATCGTACAGCGGTTCAATGATGTCCCGCCGAAACACATCCTTAACCGGTCCGTCGACGACGATCCGTCCTTCTTTGACGGCAATCAGGCGATGGCTGTACCGGGCGGCATGATTCAGGTCATGGAGGACCATGACTACCAACACGCCCGTCGTTTCATACAGGTTGGCGATGAGTTCCATTAAATCTAATTGATGGTGAATGTCTAAATAAGTCGTCGGCTCGTCGAGGAGCAGGACTTCCGGCTCCTTAGCCAACGCCAGGGCCAGCCAGGCCCGCTGCCGTTCCCCGCCGGACAGGGCGGACAGGCGTCGGTGTTGCAGCTCGGTCATCCCCGTCCCGGCCAAGGCCTTGTCGGCAGCCTTACTATCTTCTTCACGAAGACTGGAAAAGAGGCTCTGGTAAGGCAGCCGTCCCAAGAGGACCAGGTCGCGCACGGTAAGATCGCCGGGGGCCTGCATCGATTGGGGCATAAAAGAGATCATGCGGGCCAGGGCGTCCGTCGAAAAGCTGTTCATGTCGCGGCCGTCCAAGGCGACGACGCCGGCCGACGGCAGGATCAGGCGGGCCATCGTCTTCAGCAGCGTCGACTTCCCCGACCCGTTGGGACCGATGATGGAGATGATTTCTGCCTTGTCCAAGACCAGGTTCAAGTCTCGGGCAACGACCTTATTGCCGTATTGGATTTGAAGGCCCTTCAGTTCAATAGGACTCATGGCATACCCAGCCTCCGTCTCAATAAATACAAGAAAAACGGCGCCCCGATAAAGGACATGAAGATGCCGACGGGAACTTCCATGGGACTGAAGACCGTCCTGGCCGCAACGTCTGCGCCGGCTACCAAAACGGCACCGAACACAGCCGAGCAAGGCAGGAGGGGCTCGAAGTCGGACCCGACGATGAGGCGCATCACGTGGGGCACCACCAAACCGACGAAGCCCAAAAGGCCGGCTACGCTGACGGCAGACGCCGCCAAAAGCGCGGCCAGGGCTACCAAGAGAGCCCGCGTCCGATTGACCTGAACGCCCAACGTCTGAGCCACGTCGTCGCCGAGCTGCAGGGCATTGAGGCGCCGATAGAGGCAGACCGTACCGATCATGCCGATCAAACTATAGGGCAGGATCATGCGCACGCTCTGCCAGCCGGCACCGGCAAAACCGCCGGCCATCCAGGACACGGTTCCCTGAACCTTATCAGAAAAGAAAACGGACAAGGCCGTCATGCCGCCGCCAAAAAAGGCCGCCACGGCTACCCCGGCCAGGACCAGACGCAGGGGATTGACGCCCCGCTCCCAGGCCAGGAAAAAGACGATGGCCGCCGCCCCCAGAGCACCGGCAAAGGCCGCTAAAGGCACCCAAACGGTCAGCGTCGGCGCCAGCATCATCAAGGCCATAGCCGCCAGACCCGCCCCGGCCGAAATGCCGATAATACCCGGATCGGCCAAGGGATTGCGAAGCACCCCTTGGAGGATGCAGCCCGACAAGGCCAGGTTGGCCCCGGCCAAGGCGGCGCAGATGCCGCGAGGCATGCGCAGGCTGTAGATGATGCGATAATCTTCCGTCGTCCCCGGCGCCCGCAAAGCCAGCCAAAGATCCGGTAAGGGAATCGATACGGCGCCGACGACGACCGTTAGAATAAGGACGCCGACTAACAAGACCAGGCCGGCCAAGAGGACCGTCAGCCTCCGGATTTCTCTTTTCCGGGTGACCTTATCCGCCATCATAGGGTCCCTCCCCCATACAGGCGGTCGGCCATATATTCCATGGCATCGGCAATGCGGCTTCCCGGATTGACCGTAAACAGAGCCGTCGGCAGGGCATAGACCCGCCCTTGGCGCACAGCTTGGACCTGACTCCAGGAGTCGCTGTCGGCCATGGATGCCCGGAAGCGTTCGGCTTCATCGGGACTCTGGCCCATAGAGATAATAAAGATGACCTGCGGATCTTGGCGCAGGACGTATTCCATGCTGAGGGGCACAAAGGGCTCGTGAGAGCCGGCTTCATCGGCAATATTGATACCGTGGAGTCGCTTCAGCATATCGCCGGAAAAGCTGGCTGCCGTAGCCATATTGTTGCTGTCCGGCGAACTGAAGAGGATCAGGGCCCGCGGGCTTTCCTTGCCGCCGGCATTTGCCATGACGGCATCGGTCCGGTTTTTGATATCGGCAGCCTTCTGCGCCGCCTCCTGTTCATGACCGGTCAATTCACCAAAGAATTCCAGCGTCCTTACACTGTCTTCCAAGGAATCCAAGGAATTGATGTACAGCGGGATGCCGTTTTGGGCCAGGGTTTGGCGAATCTGGTTGTGAAAAGGCACGTTGATGCCGACGACTAAGTCCGGATGGAGCGATAAAATCGTCTCTAAATTGGGTCGATGAATGATGCCCACCGACGGGACGGCTGCCAAGGCTTCGGCCAGTTCCGGCGCCAGCGAATCAGACGTCGGCTTGCCGACAATCGCATCCCGGCCGCCGGCGGCGTCATATAAATCGAGATTGGACACATTCAAAAAGACGACTCGCCGGGGATGAACGGGGACCGTTACCGTCTCTCCGGTTGCATCCACTACTTGACGAGTCGCTGTCGATGGGGCCCCATCGGCGTCTGCCATCATGAACCAGGCCACGGCTGCCACGATGACAATGCCGCAAAAAATAAGACTGCTGAGCAATACTTTACGCAAAAAAGAACCTCTCTTTCAAAGAAAACTACCAAAACAAGACATAAAACACGAATGCAGCCAAGGCCCATAAGGCCCCTAACAAAGCGAAGCATTCGCCGGTCCCGTCGAACACGGCTTCTCCCTGTATGCGGTACATAGACAGGTCCTCCTTTCCCTAAAAATCCTGCGGGGATGGCGGCGTGTTCCAAAGGGAATCTCCTATATAAAAGTTATATTATCGATATCGATTTTCAATATATTTTGTAATAAAATCATAACATATTACAATTATGACGACCACTCCAATCGGTCGGGAAATGATCCGTTCCGACATTTATTTTGTAATCGCCTGTCTGAACAGCCGTTCCCGTCATTCTCATTATCATTTTATTTGACATATTGAGAATAGAGGTATATCATGTTAATACATCGAATCTTGTAACCTTTTAGGAGGCGTCCCCTATGAAACATACCATCTATCTTTTCTCGTATCTCGTCATGCTGCCCTTAGCCGCTGCCGTCTTTGTCATCGCCCTTTTTACCGGCTGCGTGACCATTGAATCCGTACTGAAAGCCCTGCTCTGGCTGACCCGCAGCACGATGACGACGGAAACCAGAAACCTGGCCGTCGTCATCACCGCGGCGCCCCTTGCCCTGTGTTCGGCGTCGTGGGTACTGGCCCGCACGGCCTGTCAACTGCGCCATTATTTGTCCTAAGGCAGGGTATTTAAAATTTATAGGTCAGCTGCAGGCGGGCGTAATCGCCTAAGGTAAACTGTTCCGGCCCGTAGAGCGTATCCCGGCTGTGAATGCCCTTGGCATCGAAGGTATAGAAGGCTTCGACGAGGAAATTTTTGGCCGGTACATAGCCGGCGCCGACGGTAAAGCTGCGAATGCCGTCGAGATAGCGGTCCGGCAGGCTTTCCGTGCCGTTGCCGCCGAAGAAGGAGCCGTGCTGGAAGTATTTGTAGTCGGCAAAGGCGTTCCAACTGCCCGGTACGTCCGTATCACTGCGGCCGACGTCGAGGCGCACCGTCCAGAAGTGAGGCGTTCCGCCCTTATCCCGGCCGAGAAGGGTAAAGTCTGCTGTGCCCCGCTGATGATCGTACCGGGACTGACCGTTCAGGAAGCGGCCGAATTCCGTGCGGTTCTGGCCGTAGTCGGCAGACAGGCGCAGGTTCTGTCCGATCTGCCAACGGGCCCCGATACCGACGACGTCGGCAAAACGGTCAAAAATATCGACATCATTGCCGTGGTTATTTTCCGAGAGCCACGGCTGTTTGTCCTGCCTGAAAGAATGGAAGTACCAGGCCTGGAGGCCGAAATCAGAGCCGAATTGTTTCTTGACCTGGACGAAAGCCGCCCGATCGAGAGGGGCAATGACGTCGCGCCGGAGGATCGTCCCTTCCGTAAGGATCGGCCGACCGATGGCTTTTTCTAAAGCCGCCCGGGGTTGCTTGCTGGCCGAATCGGCACTGCGGACGAGATCTTCCAAGGCTTTCAGGTATTCCGACAGCAATCTGGGGATCTTCAGTCCGTAATTCGGGTCGTTTCCATTAAAGTCGGCACTGCCGTAATTTTCCTTGTACAGTTCTTCGATGAGATGGTCCAGCGTCGAGTCGAACCGGTACTGCGAATACCAGCCCTCTCCGTCTTGGCCTGAATCTTTCCAATCGAGGCTGCCGATACCTTCGATGCCGTCATAGACATAATCGCCGGCCCGGTCGCTGCGGCTCACATTGCGCCACATGCCGTTTCCGTCCAGGGGACGGTAGGTCGTCCCCATTTCATCGTCCTTGCCGTAATAGCCCCAGGCTTCTTTGGCCGTATGCTCGGCAATGGCTTCATAGCCCCGATGCAGTTCCGCTTCCCGGGACGTGAGGAAGGCCCGGCCGTCACCGAGGGCCCTGTCGTCACTGAGGCTGATGGAAAAGTGTTTATTCATTTCCTGTTTATAGGCCTTTTCTTCAGGCGAGTCGAAGTCGCTGATGTAGCTGTTATAGTAGACATCGGCCGCTTTATAGACGACGGCTCCCGTGTCTTTATGCTTCAGGCGGTACAATACCTTACCGTGAATCGGCACGTTGAGGGTAATGCCGGCCTGAGCTGCTTCCTTGCCGTAAGCCGTATTCACGATGTGCTGGAGGCGGCGGATTACCTCGCCCTGCTCCTTCGTGCCGGCCCCGTTTTTCACGGCATCCCGCAGCTGCTGGTAGAAGTAGACCTTGTCATTTTTCCCCTTATAGGACTTATTGTAAATATCGTTGGGACTGCCTTCGTCGTAGATCGTCCCTTCCCGGTCCGGATTGGTCGTTCCCGGCTTCAGGGGATTGCTGCCGGCCATCTTGGCCAGATCATAAGGCCAATCGTCGCGATTGAGGCCGATCAACTCCGATACCGTCGGCGGCCGATAGAAGACGGCGTGCGTCGAATGGGTATAAGCCGAATCGGAGATACCTGTACTGTGCTTAAAGGACCCGTATCCCAGGCGGACCTGGGCATCTTTTCCGGTCCAAACGGCACGGACGCCGTCAAATTCTTTCCCGAACCAATACCCGGTGACCCCCATGGGCTCGGTCAGGCGGCCGATGGAGAAGTCCCATTGACTGACGCGGTGCGTCAAATCGGCTTCTTCGACGCGCTGATGCTGGAGGCCTTCTGACAAGGGCACGGTCTCTGCCGTATCGACAGCTGCCGACCCGGAAGCGCTGCCCAAGAGTCGCAGATTAGTATCGTCTCCCAGGCGGGCATCGACGCCCAAACGCAGGCGCTGGCTGAAGCCGTGTTCGCCTCGGTCGTACATGTTGCGGTCGGCCGTATCGATGTACGTATCTGCCCTGAAGGGCGGCAGTTGACGGTCCTGTCCCTTATGAGAATCCCACCGCAGACGGTAATCGCCGATGATGTCCCAGCCTTCTCCCTTAGCCTCGTCAAAGGGACGGGCGATGAAGTCGTTCATGCGAACCGGAGCTTTTACCGTCCCTGACTCTTCCGCATGGGGAGCCTTCTTCCCTTCGAGGACGTCCCGGGCATCGCGGCCGAGTTTAAAGTTGACGCCAAAGCGGTAGACCCGCTGCTGCGTCGCCCGATCGTCGTCGCGGTGGTTGAACAGGTTGTTGATGCCGAAGTAGACCAATGAATCCTTATTGAGCTTTTTCTGCACCATGAGGTTCCAAATGCCGAAGGTCTTCTTCTGGTACTGGGGCTTGCGGTACACGGCCCCTTCTCCCTGAAGGATATCGGGCCAGTAGTTCGACGAATCGGCCAGGGAATTGCTGTCCAGCATGTGAATGTAGTAATTGCCCCATAAGGAGCCGCGCCAACCGCTTGCCGGGTCGTCATAGTCAAGGCCGATATCGACCTTATGGACCGGCTTGTCAAGGAGGCGGCGCGGCATATCGGAGTCACTCTTATTGATGGCGTGAAGCCAGGTATACCCCAATTTAGCCGTCCAATGGCGGCCCAATTTCTGCTTCACTTCCGCTTCCAGTCCCGTAATTTCAGCGCTGCCGATATTCTTAAAGCTGTAAATCAAATCGGGGGCCCGCATCCATTTGGCCGAAAAGCCCAAATCGGGGGCAAAATCCATGTAGCGGCCGGTAAAATAGACGGTCATGTAATCTTTGATGCGGTTGTGGAAGAAGCCCAATCGGGCCGACGTGTTGTCATTTTCCCCTTCGATGCCGATGTCGAAGTTGACCGACGTTTCCGGCTTCAAGTCGGGATTGCCGACCCAGTACCAGCCCATGCGGGCCACGCCGATGCCGACGGGACTGCTGCCGTACATTTCCCAGTTATACCAGAGTTCGCCCATGCCGGGCTCAGTATAGCCCGTGCCGATATTGGCTTTAAAGCGCCGGTGTTCATTGCCTCCGACGTTGTGAGTCAGGCCCAAATTGCCTGAAAGATGGCTGCCAAAGAGACTGCTGTCGTCCAGTCGTAGGATCGGGGTCACGATGGTCCGATCGTTGACCTGCCACGTATCCTGGATGAAAAAATTGCGCCGATTAATCGTGCCCCGCCCCGTCGTGATCCGGTTATTGCGGCGGCGGTATTCTTCGAGAAAATGGCGGCCGTTAAAGACCGGGGCCTTTTCCCGGGTTTTGGGATCCGTCGCCATGCCCCACTCAAAATACTTGCCGACGATGTTCGACGCACCGGCCAACTGCGGGTTCTGGTCGCGCAGCTGTTGTTCAAATTTCCAGTAGTCATTCCACTTGTCATCGGTCATGGACGAGTCATTGTACCAGCGGCTCGGCTCCTTATCCTTCAGCTTATGCCGTTCGTAATCGGTATAGGTAATGAGGGGCAGCGTCGACGGATCGTTGCGGTCGGCGCCGTAGTATTCATAATTTTGGTCCCATTGAGGCAGGCTGGTGCCGTTATCATAAAAGGCATAGTCGTGGATGTGGGACCAGACGGGAACGCTCGTATCCCCGTCATTTCGCATATAGGCATCGATGCCTTCGACGAGGAGGCCCTTGTCGTAATCCCAGGGATCGATGTAGCGCGTCGACGTCTTGGGCGAGCTCTTGAGACGGCTCCCTTCGCCGGTCTCTTTGATAAAGCCGACGCCGTAGCTGAGGAGATGGCGGTCATTGATCTGCGTGTTAGCCGAGGCCTTGAGGCTGCGCTGGCGATGATCGACGTCGTCGACGTATTTCAGCTCATTCTTGCCCTCGTAAGACGACCGGCCATAGTAATTGATGAGGGAAACATCGTCTTCCTTCATACGGGAATAATTCGTTTCTACACTCCAGTCGGTCCTGCCGGCCCGGCCCGTCCAGCCAAAATTATACGTATTGCGGTCGGCCCGCCGCTTAAAAATCTGTTGGGGCTCCATATCGCTGTCGGTGTGCTTGACGTGGCGAAGGAGGTCTTCCGTATACCGTTCGACGTTCCAATGGAAGCTGTTATTTTCATTGATGTCATACGTGCCGACCATGCCGATCGTATCGGCCGTCCCGTGATAGCGCAGGGCATTGGGCTCAAAATTGGCCATATCCTTATTTTCGATGATCCACGTTCTCCGCGGCTTTTCACTGGCGTATACGGGCATGATATCCCGCTTGCTGCCGTAGACGCCTAAACGGAGTTTCCCGATCTGGCCGGAGTCGGCACGGAGAAAAAGATTAGAGTAAGGCGCTAACCCCTTGTCTCCTTTGGCACGCATACTTTCGGCATTGACCTGAAGCTGCGGCGTCGCCGACGCCTTCTTGGTGATGATGTTAATGACGCCGCCAATGGCATCGGAACCGTACTTGGCACTGGCAGCCCCTTGGATGACTTCGATGTGATCGACATTTTCCGTCCCCAATCGCATGACTTCATCCATGGCACCGGAATACTTGGCCAAATCGCCCATTACGGGCTGTCCGTCGATGAGGATCAGCGTATGACGCGGCTCGGCACCGCGGATGGACACACCGGTCCGCCCCATGGCATCGACGGTCTTAGAAACGCCGGTCTGGTTGAAAATGACGTCTTCCACCGATTTGGCCTGCTTTTCTTCAATTTCCTTAGCCGTAATGATTTGAACCTGCTGGGACTCCCACTTGGCATTTTCCTCGGCCTGCGACGATTGGACGACGACCTGCTTCGTCGTTACGGACTGACTGCCGTCTGCTGCGGCTGCCGCCATCGTCAGCGGAGCCGACAACCATAGGATAATAGCCCAAGTCAGGGCCTTCTTCTGTTTCATAGGAACCTTCTTTCCCGACATATGTTTCCATACCGCAGTTATTTGTTGAAAATAATTTTCATATATGTCGAGATTGTAACAGTAAAAGGGTTTTATCGTCTACTCCGTTAGGTTGAAAAAAGCTCCGTTCAGACATTTATTTTTAACATAACACTAATTTATATCAAAATAAAACCATTTGATTTTTCGGATATCTCCCGCACACAGCGGGGGACTTTCTCCTAAACACGGCTGCAAACAACGGCTATAAGCCTTTATGGCTAAAAACCGGCGTCTCAAGGCGCTGGCTTTCACGCTGTTCAAGCCACGGTGCGCATATCCCTAACGGGATTTCCCCATCACTTCTCCGTGGACTTGAACGGATCCTCATATTCTTTTACACTTAATTTATCCTTCATAATATCTTCTTTTTCTGGGTCTTGGACATATTTTCGAATCGTTTTTTCGTTCATCCCTACGGTCGTTACATGATACCCTTCTGACCAGAAATAGCGATTCCCCAATTTATACTTGAGATCGGCGTGCCTGTCGAAAATCATTAACGCGGATTTTCTTTTTTAAGTATCCCATAAACGTAGAAACACTCAATTTCGGGGAAATACTTACCAATATAGGCACAGGGTCGGCCCTGAGATGTCCTTCCAATATCTCAACCCATAGTACACCATTGCCGGAGTATCTCTCCCAAATCACGTCTATATGGATTGAAAATAATGTTCGTCTATACTCAGGTCTGAAGACGATATGGTATTTGCACAGCCATTTCGTATGGGCTAAGTCATTGGCTTTCTTCGCCATATCAATCACCATTCCTTTTAATGTAATAGTGGCTTGGACACCTCTATTATTCGGGAAAGGTGATTTTTTTTGTATAACGATGGAAACCCACCCGCATAACGAGTAGATTATCGCTTCACAGGCGTTGCTTGCTCAACAGGGTAAAACCGCATAACAAAAGCCGTTACAAGACATCACTGACAGATGCCCTGTAACGGCTTTTTATATGCAATATTCAATTTTCAGTCCCCCATAGTACAAACTTCTTTTCCTAAAAAGAGTCTAATTAACTCCAGGGATTAAGGTTCTTAACAGTTGGTAAAGATGTACAAAGACCACAACTATCTGGAAGAGTTTCAGTCCCCTTACGGGGATTTTGGTAACGTAACGCAGTATTTTCCGTGGGCATTTTACTACTGGGACGACAAGTTGCAGTCCCCCCTATGGTACAAACTCCTTTTCCTAAAAGGAGTCTACTTAACTCCGGGGATTTTGGTACTCTGACGCGGGCGTTATTAGTATTGCTAATTAAACTTGTTTGGCGGTTTCAGTCCCCTTACGGGGATTGTGGTACTCTGACACGACACATTTTAGAGTGTCCTGCTCGATGAGAGAGGAGTTTCAGTCCCCTTACGGGGATTGTGGTTCTTAACCTACGTAGTAAGTGTCGCGCCTTTCGGGGCTCGTGGATTGTTTCCGTCCCCTTTCGGGGATTGTGGTTCTTAACCGTTGAGTTTCTGCATATGTTCGACTACTTTTGTCGGTTTCCGTCCCCTTGCGGGGATTAGGGTTCTTAACAGCACCCCTTACAGATGGCTTCATTACGCCATCGAAAATGGCATTTGCGGGGCGGATTTTATTTTTCTGCTTTTTTCGGGATTTTCTGTGAAAATGTCTATCACAAATCCTCCAAACCCGCATGTTCATCACATCGGGGCAGAATGTTATAAAATCCATCAATCTGTTCATATTATATCATATTTTTAATCTCAAAGAAATTCCACATCCACCATCCTACAGACATAACAAATCCCCAAGAAAAGCTATAGCAGCCTCTCTTAGGGATTTCTGTCCCCCTATGGTACAAACGCCTTTTTCTAAAAGGAGTCCATTTAACTCCGGGGATTTTGGTACTCTGACGTGGGCGTTATTAGTATTGCTAGTTAAACTTGTTTGGCGGTTTCAGTCCCCTTATGGGGATTGTGGTTCTTAACTAGATACCGTCGTAAGTCAATTCGGCTGGCAGGAGGTTTCCGTCCCCTTGCGGGGATTGTGGTTCTTAACACCACTACCAACAAAAGGGAAGTTAGACCTTGACGCAGTGTTTCCGTCCCCTTACGGGGATTAAGGTTCTTAACTGGTATCGAAAACAAAGACCCGAACGGCAATCCGACTGGGTTTCAGTCCCCTTACGGGGATTTTGGTACTCTGACGCCGCTTTTCGACAAACCTTGCGAAATCGGCGAAGCGGAGTTTCAGTCCCCTTACGGGGATTTTGGTACTCTGACCTAATCATAGCTTCCTTGATGCAGCATGTAGTGAGAAGCGTTTCAGTCCCCTTACGGGGATTTTGGTACTCTGACGCCAAGTAGTACAGGCCGCATGGTGGCAGTATTTGCCAGTTTCAGTCCCCTTACGGGGATTTTGGTACTCTGACTCGAAAGCGGCTTCCGCAAAAGTTGCGAACGTGAACATGTTTCAGTCCCCCTATGGCACAAACTCCTTTTCCTAAAAGGA
>UMHU01054897.1_pt1 | contig 24031 bp, 20 predicted proteins | sample 1965591 | NCBI WGS metagenome assembly UMHU01 (sample SAMEA4836101, study PRJEB28245) | human gut metagenome | biome: gut microbiome; material: fecal sample | place: Denmark | collected 2008
AGTAGCCGTCGCCTGATAAATTAAATACCAATTCTATACGATTCCCTGAGCTGTCATAGCATCTACAACTTTTTCAAATCCTGCAATGTTAGCTCCGGCAACATAGTTACCTTCCATTCCGTAACGTTTTGCAGCATCGTCCATGTTGTGGCAGATGTTTACCATGATGTTCTTCAGTTTTGCATCTACTTCTTCGAATGTCCAGCTAAGTCTCTCGCTGTTCTGTGACATTTCAAGTGCAGATGTAGCAACACCACCAGCGTTTGCAGCTTTACCAGGTGCAAAGATCACGCCATTCTCCTGCAGATACTGTGTTGCTTCTAATGTAGTAGGCATGTTAGCACCTTCGCATACAGCTACGCATCCGTTAGCAACTAACTGTTTTGCATCTTCAAGGTGAAGTTCGTTCTGTGTAGCACATGGAAGAGCAAGGTCAACCTTAACAGACCATACACCGCGTCCTTCATGATATTCTGAATTAGGACGGTAGTTCTTGTACTCTGTCAGTCTTGCACGTTTTACTTCTTTGATTTCTTTTAATGCTGCAACGTCGATTCCATCCGGATCATATACCCATCCTGTAGAATCACTTGCTGTTACAACTTTAGCTCCAAGCTGCTGAGCTTTCTGGATTGCATAGATTGCAACGTTACCAGCTCCGGAAACTGCAACTGTCATTCCCTTGATGTCTTTTCCGTTGATCTTTAATAATTCTTCTGTGAAGTAGAGAAGTCCATATCCTGTAGCTTCTGTTCTTGCTAAAGATCCGCCGTAGCTTAATCCTTTTCCTGTCAGAACACCTTCATACAGGCCTCTGATTCTCTTGTACTGACCGAACATGTAACCAATCTCTCTTGCACCTGTTCCGATGTCTCCTGCAGGAACATCTGTGTCAGCTCCGATATATTTGCAAAGTTCTGTCATAAAGCTCTGGCAGAATGCCATTACTTCTCTGTCTGATTTTCCCTTAGGATCGAAGTCAGAACCACCTTTACCTCCGCCGATTGGAAGTCCTGTCAGTGAGTTCTTGAAGATCTGCTCAAATCCAAGGAATTTGATGATACCAAGGTTTACAGATGGGTGCAGACGTAATCCTCCTTTGTATGGTCCGATTGCGCTGTTAAACTGTACACGGTATCCTGTATTAACCTGAACCTGTCCTTTATCGTCTACCCATGGAACACGGAATTTGATCTGTCTTTCAGGTTCAACAAGTCTTTCAAGAAGAGCGTCTTTTCTGAATTTCTCCTCGTTAGCCTCTACAACAACTCTTAATGACTCTAATACCTCTTTTACTGCCTGGTGGAATTCTGGCTCTGCAGGATTCTTAGCTACTACTTTCTCCAGTACTTCATCAACATATGACATAGCTTTCTACCTCCTAAAATAATATACGTATCCTTTTCAAAAGCGTCCCTGTCCAACAATTTGTCCAAATACTGCGTTCCAGCCGCCGGCTGTTTTTTCTACACGCTTTGGAATAAAAAAATCAGATGACTTACGCCATCTGTTTTTCCCTGACGCCTTTGTCCTTTACTATTGTAAAGCAAACAAGTGTATCTGGCAAGATATTTTTTACAGTTTTTATTATTTTTTGCAACTTTTTACAAAACCCTTGCAGATTTTGCAAGGGTTTTGTGCTTTTTCTCATGTTTTATTCATTTTTATGAAACAGATTGCGCTCCAAATTGCATTTATTATAATACAAGGATGCCAATTTTCATCTCGTTACCGGAAGTCTCAGACACCTGAACATTCATTATTTGAAGTATTTTACTCCTGATTCGAAGATCTTCATATCCTGTTCTCCGTAAATGTTCATTGCCACACTTCTATTTCTTCTTTCTGAATGCGCCATCTTACCAAGTACACGTCCGTCCGGGCTTGTAATACCTTCGATCGCACAGTAAGAACCGTTGACATTCCATTCTTCGTTCATTGTGATATTTCCTTCCGGATCACAGTACTGTGTTGCAACCTGGCCATTTGCGAATAACTTGTCCAGCCATTCTTTATTTGCAACAAATCTTCCTTCACCATGAGATGCAGGGTTGGTGTATACCCCGCCAAGTTCTGCTTCTCTGAGCCATGGAGATTTGTTCGTTACTACTTTTGTATAGACCATCTTGGAGATATGGCGGCCGATCGTGTTGTATGTAAGTGTCGGTGAATCCGGCTGCTGTCCTGTAATCTCTCCGCTTGGTACCAGACCAAGCTTGATCAGAGCCTGGAATCCGTTACAGATACCAAGTGCCAGTCCGTCACGCTCATTCAATAATTTTTCTACCGCTTCTTTCATCTTCGCATTCTTAAATGCTGTTGCGAAGAATTTTGCTGATCCGTCCGGTTCGTCACCTGCACTGAATCCACCTGGGAACATGATGATCTGTGACTGTTCGATCGCTTTTTCAAATACTTCTACAGAATCAACGATATCAGATGCACTCATATTTCTGAATACTTTTGTGATCACCTTTGCTCCTGCTCTTTCGAATGCTTTCGCACTGTCATATTCACAGTTTGTTCCAGGCATTACCGGGATAAATACGGTCGGCTGAGCGATCTTGTGGTCACAGATATAAATATCAGATGTATCATATAATCCTGTCTCCACCTTCGCATCCTGTCCTTCCGCTCCGGAATTGGTCGGGAATACTTTTTCCAGTGTTTCTTCCCATGCAGATACTGCTTCGTCTAACGCAATCTTCACATCGTTATATTCAATAGCTGCGCTGTCTGTTACTTCACCAATTACAGTATAAGTAATTCCAAGTTCAGATACCTTATCAGCCGGTACTTCTGCGATGATATCTCCGAATGCCGGTGCAAATACGTCTCTTGCGTCTACATTGTGCTCGATCTTCACACCCATGCCGTTACCGAATGCCATCTTGCTGACTGCTGCCGCAATACCATGTCTGTCCAGTGCATAAGCTGCTACGATCTTACCGCTGTGGATATCTTCTGTAAATTTACCGTACTGATCCATAACTTTCTCGTATACAGGAATGTCGTAATTATCTGTCTCAATACGAAGCCATACCAGTTTATCTCCGGCTTTCTTAAGTTCCGGTGTGATAATGTCTTTCTCTTTTGCAATGTCCACTGCGAAAGATACCAATGTCGGTGGTACATCGATGTCTTCGAATGTTCCTGACATACTGTCCTTTCCACCAATGGATGGAAGTCCGTATCCAAGCTGTGCACTGTAAGCTCCGAGAAGAGCTGCAAACGGCTGACTCCATCTGTGTGGATCTTCTGTCATACGACGGAAATATTCCTGGAATGTGAAACGGATCTTGCTGTAATCGCCACCTGCTGCAACGATCTTTGCGATAGACTCTGTCACTGCATAGATTGCTCCGTGATATGGGCTCCATGTTGACAGATATGGATCAAATCCGTAACTCATCATACTTACGGTATCGCAGTCTCCTGTTAATACCGGAAGCTTGGCAACCATTGCCTGCGTCTCTGTCTTCTGATATTTTCCACCGTGCGGCATGAATACAGAAGCTGCTCCGATGGATCCGTCGAACATTTCTACCAGACCTTTCTGTGAGCATACATTCAGGTCTTTTAACATACCAAGCCATTTTTCTCTTACGTCTTTTACTTCTTCTCTTACGAGGATGCTGTCTTTTCTGTTCGGGATATCAACCGCTACGGTTGTCTCCTGGTGTGCTCCGTTGGTATCAAGGAATGCACGTGAAAGATTTACGATCTCTTTTCCTCTCCATGAAAGGACCAGTCTTGGATCTTCTGTTACGACAGCCACCTTTGTTGCTTCCAGGTTCTCTTCGGATGCATATTTCATAAATTCATCTACATCTTTTGGATCTACAACAACTGCCATACGTTCCTGTGATTCAGAGATCGCGATCTCTGTTCCGTCAAGGCCGGCATATTTCTTAGGTACTTTATCAAGGTCGATCTGAAGTCCGTCTGCAAGTTCTCCGATAGCAACAGATACTCCGCCTGCTCCGAAGTCGTTACATTTTTTAATCAGCTTGCTGACTTCTTCTCTTCTGAATAATCTCTGGATCTTTCTTTCTGTAGGTGCATTACCTTTCTGTACTTCTGCTCCACAGGTCTCGATAGACTCTTCTGTATGTACTTTGGAAGATCCGGTTGCTCCACCGCATCCGTCACGTCCGGTACGTCCGCCGAGAAGGATAATGATATCTCCCGGATCTGAAGTTTCTCTGATGACTGCACGTCTTGGTGCTGCCCCAAGCACTGCTCCGATCTCCATACGTTTTGCAACATAATTCGGATGATAGATCTCTTTTACTGCTCCGGTTGCCAGTCCGATCTGGTTACCATAAGAGCTGTATCCGTGTGCTGCTTCTCTAACCAGTTTCTTCTGTGGAAGCTTTCCTTTTAATGTATCTTTTACAGATACGGTTGGATCAGCGGCTCCTGTAACACGCATTGCCTGGTATACATATGTACGTCCTGACAGTGGGTCACGGATGGCTCCTCCGAGGCAGGTAGCAGCTCCACCGAATGGCTCGATCTCTGTCGGATGGTTATGTGTCTCGTTCTTGAAGTTCACAAGCCACTCTTCTTCCACACCGTCTACTTCGATCGGCACAACGATACTGCATGCATTGATCTCATCGGATTCTTCCTGATCCTGTAATTTTCCTTCACGTTTTAATTTTCTCATTGCCATCAGTGCAAGATCCATCAGGCAGACAAATTTGTCTTCTCTTCCTTTGAAGATCTCGCTGTGATCAGCGATGTACTGTTTGTAAGTCTCTTCCATCGGCTCTCTGTAATCACCGTCGCCGAATGAAACGTCTGTAAGTTCTGTCGAGAATGTTGTATGACGGCAGTGATCTGACCAGTATGTATCCAGAACGCGGATCTCTGTCATGGAAGGATCTCTGTCTTCTTCTGATTTAAAATAATTCTGGATATGCTGGAAGTCCTTGAATGTCATGGCAAGTCCGAGAGAATCATATAATTCTTTTAACTTGCTTTCTTCCATATCTTTGAATCCGTCAAAGATTTTTACATCTGCCGGCTCATCAAATACGGTAACTAATGTCTCCGGCTTTTCGCCCTGTGCTTCTCTGGAATCTACAGGGTTGATGCAATGTTCTTTGATTGCTTCAAATTCTTCATCTGATAAGCTGCCCTCTCTTCCATGGATCACATAAGTTGTCGCGGTACGGATGACCGGCTGCTCGTCTTCTTTAATGAACTGAATACACTGAACAGCGGAATCCGCTCTCTGGTCAAACTGTCCCGGAAGAAATTCTACAGAAAAGATTCTGCTTCCTTCTTCTGCCGGAAATTCTTCTTTATATAATGTATCTACAGGTGGTTCAGAAAAGATGCCATTACATGCTTTCTCAAATGTCTCATCGGATACATTTTCCACATCGTAGCGAATCAGTACACGAACACTGTCCACGTCTTTGATTCCAAGATAGCTGCGGATCTCAGTCTTAAGCTCCTTGGCCTGTACATCAAATCCTGATTTTTTCTCCACGTACACTCTTTTTACATTGCTCATAAGTAATCCTCCATAAATGAATTTTTACACATTTTCTATTGTTAGTATAACACAACAATCATTATTTAATACAATTAATATATCTAAACACTTTTATAATCTGTACTTATTAATCCTTTATCATTTTCATTCCCATCAATCCATTTTTACAGATTTACGATTCCTCTGGCTTTTTATAATATTTTTTAATAACGAACAATACGATCCATATCACTACCAGCACCGCTCCAAATACCTCACTGATACGGATCACCATATCAGAAAAGAATCCTTCCGGCAGCATCCGGATCATATAATCAGTCTCCGGATTGAATATCCATAGATTATTGGTAAAAAACAGTTTATGAAAAATCGTAAAACACGTCGTAAAATCTATACTGAAAGCAATGCCAAGCAGTACACCTATGACCAGCCATACACCAAGTGCAATCGAATATGCCCTGCAAAAAAGTCTCTTCCAGTCTTTTTCCCGCTTTTTAAACATCATCAGTATGGCTGCAGCTACAATCAGGCAAACTCCCCCGACCTTAATACCTCCCAGGAATAGATTCCTGACATCTCGCATATGCAGCCGGTCTCTTTCATTGAAGAAATCCTGCTCTTTTCCTTCCACCGTTGTTACAACTGACAGCTTCTCTTCTTTTCCGATCAGATAGTTCATCATATGTTCTGTCACGTACATGACATGGTCGATGTTCATATCCAGATCTTCTGTCACTTCATATTTCTGGTATTCTTTTTTGTAAAATCCATAATGACTGTCTCCATATACTGCCGCCCAGATACTGAATGCAAGTGCTGCGATCACTGCACACATCATGGCCACAACCGATATGAGCGTTGTTAATTTCTTCAAGTTTTTTTCCTCCTGTTCTTCATTATTATAACACTTCTATTGTAAATACGGTTGTAATTTTCTTTCATTTCACTTATAATACAGTTAAGATTCATTAGGAGGACTTATCATGGATATTAACTATGAGTTATATAAAGTATTTTACTATGTAGCTTCCACCTTAAGCTTTTCGGAAGCTTCCAAGCAGTTGTTTATCTCGCAGTCGGCTGTCAGCCAGTCGATCAAGGCATTGGAGAAAAAGCTGGATCAGACCTTATTCATCCGAAGCACCAAGAAAGTACGTCTTACTACCGAAGGAGAGATTCTTCTGCGCCATATCGAACCGGCGATCAGCCTGATCAAGCGTGGGGAAAGCCAGCTTCTCGATGTCGGCGCACGCGGAGGACAGCTTCACATCGGAGCCAGTGATACGATCTGCCGTTATTTCCTGGTGCCTTATCTGGAACGCTTCCACCGGGAATTTCCGGGAGCGCATATCAAGGTTACGAATGCGACATCGATCCGCTGCGTAGAACTCCTGGAGACCGGGCAGGTGGATCTGATCGTTGTCAATTCACCGAATTCCTATCTCGGAAATGTTCCGAATGTGAAAAAGATCAAAGATTTCCAGGATGTGTTCATTGCCAATGAAGCATTTAAAGAATTAAAAGGAAAGAAGGTTTCTTTCAAAGAACTTCTGGACTACCCGATCCTTATGCTGGACAGAAAGAGTACAACCAGTGAATATCTGCACAACCTGTTTCTTCAGAATCAGCTGGATCTGGTTCCGGAGATCGAACTCAGCAGTAATGACCTTCTGATCGACCTTGCCCGCATCGGACTTGGAATCGCATTTATTCCGGATTTCTGTCTTTCCCAGACAGCCGATTCGGATTCTCTGTTTATTGTTGAGACGAAGGAATCGCTTCCGGAACGCGAACTTGTCATTGCGCATAACGAGAAGGTTCCGGTATCCAAAGCCGCACAGGAGTTTTTATCTTATTTTTAATATGTTTACAAACTCTTTTTCCTGCCAAAGTATCCCCGAAAGAACTACCGGTGGCAGCTACTTTTATTTACTTTCGTATAAAATACCATGTGGCATATGTCCCTCATGGTATTTTTTTCTATCATATTGTTCTATAATATATTTTTCTATAAATAATATTTTTCTGATTCTGCTTACCTCTTATCCATCTGTTCTTCCTTCCAGAACCCTGCTATCTTTTCTTCGATATTTTCACTGTTACAGATCTGGAAATCATTCCACTCCCTCGGAAACACCTCCTGGCACCGCCGGTCCATAAAACGTTCATCCAAAAGTGCAATCACCCCTCTGTCCTGATCAGTCCGGATGACTCGTCCTGCCGACTGTAGCACCTTATTCATGCCCGGATACAAATAAGCATAATCGAATCCATTCAGATTCTTCCGGTCAAAATAATACTTTAAAAGTTCCCGTTCCAGACACACCTGCGGAAGTCCTGTCCCGATGATCATTGCCCCGATCAGTTTATCTTCCGTCAGATCAATTCCTTCTGAAAAAATACCACCCATCACACAGAAGCCGATCAGGCTGTGTGCTCTTTCCTGTTCGAATTTTTTCAGGAATTCTTCCCGTTCCTGCTCCGTCATATATTGGGACTGTACTGCAACTTCAATCTGTTCCTGCGGCAGTTCCATGAATGCTTCCCACACTTCTTCCAGAAATCGGTAAGACGGGAAAAAGGCAAGATAATTTCCTGTTCTTCCTTTTATCACACGCATCATATATTCTGCATACTTACGGTACATCTCCGGTCCGCGTCTGGTATACTTCGTGCTGACATCATTTCCCAGAAGCAGTAATCTTTTGCTTTGTTCAAATGGAGATTCTGCATAGATCGCATAATCATCCTTTGCCGCAGATAACAGTTTCTTATAATAATTGATTGGAAGAAATGTTGCCGAAAATAATATCGTACTATTTCCTTTTCCCATATATTCCTGCAGGCATCCCGCCGGATTGACACAGAACAGATGCAGGTAAAACTTTCCTTCTTCACTTAGTTCTGAATAAATCAGATAATTTTCATCCAGCCGGTCATGAATATATATGAAATTACGGATACCAAAGTAAAACTCCAGTACCCCTTTCCGTATTACTTCATCTTTACAATCTTCTATAAACTCTTCCAGCTTTGTCATCAAAGACAATAGCTTAATATACACATGTGACACACTATTCAGTATCTGGCAGCCGTCACATTCTCTTTTTAACTCCAGAAGCTGCTTATTGCAGCTCTCCAACGCCGAGACAAGTTTCGGTTCTCCGTATTTTACCAGCTTTTTGATTTTCAGAAAATCTTCCTTGCAAATACTGGTGCTGTACATAGTTCTCCCACGTTCGACCAGATTGTGTGCCTCATCGATCAGAAACAGATATTCTCCTTTGACACCGTCTCCGAAAAAGCGTTTCAGATGTGCATTCGGATCAAAGACGTAATTATAATCACATATAACCGCATCTACCCACTGCGATACATCCAGTGCCATTTCAAACGGACACACATTCCATTTCCTTGCCTGTTCTTCCAGCACTTCCCGGCTCATCTCATCTGTCGATGTGAGCAGTTCATAAACAGCAGCATTTACACGGTCAAAATGTCCTTTGGCATATGGACATGCATCCGGATTACAGATAGTTTCCTCACAGAAACAGATCTTTTCTTTTGCCGTCAATGTGATGACTTTCATCTTCAGATCCTGCTTCCTCAGGATCTCGAATGCCTGACTTGCCACCGTTCTGGTGATCGTCTTCGCCGTCAGATAAAAGATCTTTTCTCCCAGTTCTTCCCCGACTGCTTTCACCGCCGGAAATACGGCCGCCATTGTCTTGCCGACTCCGGTCGGTGCCTGGATAAATAATTTCTTTTTTCTCAAAATTGTCCTGTATACCGACGCAACCAGTTTCTTCTGTCCGTCTCTATATTCGAATGGGAATTCCACTGTTTTGATTGAAGCATTTCTTTTGGCTCTCCATTCCATCTGGTATCTTGCCCATTTTTCATATTCTGATACAAGTTCTTCGAACCATTTCTTAAGTTCTGCCCGGGTATATACCTCCTGGAATCTCCGGATTTCTTCGGTATCTAAATTACAATACGTCATCTGTACTCCGATTTCTTCCAGATTTTTCTGTTCTGCATAGATATAGGCATAGCATTTTGCCTGAGCCAGATGTAAAAGCTGCGGTTCTTTCAGACGTTTCAAATCCTTAAATACTCCTTTGATCTCGTCGATCACCACACGCTTCGGAAGTTCTATGATCCCGTCCGCTCTTCCTTCTACACTCAGGATAAATCCATCGCACGCTATCTGATACTTTAACGGGAACTCTGCACGGTACTCTGCCCCCTGCTGTCTCTGGATTTTCCGGTGTATCCGGCTGCCCTGCTGCATAGCCTCCTTATCTGCCCCGCCGGTCCGGTTGTCAATGTCTCCATGTCTCAATATAAATTCCACCAGATTCCGCACTGAAATGCGGATACATGGTTGTTCCAGATTCATGATCTGCTCTCCCCCAATCGTTCTTCATACATCGGTCGAACCGCTCCCGTCATCCCTGCGATCACATCGATTACCGTCATGATATCTCCGCTCCGGTTCTTCTGATAAGCATGGTAGCTTCCCTGAATGCAAAAACTCAACATCACGTTCATCGCCGTATCTTCTTCAAACTCCGGATATTTTTCAAAAATCATCTGCTTGATACTCCGCTCAATACTGTCCGCGAAATGATTTGCCTGACTGCCGGAAAATAATATTGCCGTCAGAGAATTCTGAGATATATAGGCCATCAGAAGTTCCCTTGCGAATTCTGCCGGATGCTCCAGAAGATATTCCGGATGCTGAATACTGTTCGCAATCGACTGTACCACTTCTTCTTCCATCGCATCTGACAGATCGTAGATATCTTTATAATGTGCATAAAAGGTAGACTTATTGATCCTTGCACTTTCACATAATTCTTTTACTGTTATCTTTTCCAGAGGTTTTCTGGAACGCAGTTCGATAAATGCATTCTTGATTCCCCGCTCTGTTTTCTCAATCCTAAGATCCATTTCATTTTCTCACTTTCCCGACACTTTTTCCCATTCGTCGGTTATCCACCCATTCGTCGGTTTTGTCGGTGGATACCTTCTCGCATTTCTCTTATAATATGATTATAGATCAAAAAAACAACTACTGTCCATTATCTTTTCGGCAGTTAATTATTTACGTTGCATTTTTACGGAGGTTAATATGGATTTTTACGGATTTTACACAGGAAAAATATTCGACGCCTATGAATTTCTCGGCGCACACCCGGACAAAGACGGAACCACATTCCGTACCTTTGCACCTGCTGCATCACGCATTACAGTCATTGGGGAATTTAACGACTGGCAGGAATGGGAACTTAATAAAACTTATGACGGAAATTTTTGGGAATGTTATGCCAAAGGTGCAAAGCCGGGCATGATGTACAAGTACCGCATCTACAGACAGGACGGAAACTGCGTAGAGCACTGCGATCCTTACGGCTTCGGCATGGAACTCCGTCCGAACTTCGCGTCTATCATCCGCGACCTGTCCCATTACAAATTCAAAGACAGCAAATGGATGCAGAAGCGTTCAGTATGCAAGGACAAACCACTCAATATCTACGAACTGCATTTCGGCTCATTTAAGAAGCCTTCTGAAAAGGCAGACGACTGGTACACTTATGTAGAAATGATCGACATCCTGATCCCTTATCTTAAGGAAAATGATTATAACTATATCGAGATCATGCCGCTCAGCGAACACCCGTGTGACGAATCCTGGGGATATCAGAATACTGGATTCTTCAGCCCGACATCACGCTATGGAACTGCCGAAGAACTGATGAAATTTATTGATGCCTGCCACAAGAACGACATCGGTGTGATCATGGATTTCGTGCCGGTACATTTTGCCGTTGATCATTATGCACTGGCCGATTATGACGGAACTTCACTTTATGAATATCCACATCAGGATGTTGGTGTCAGCGAATGGGGAAGCTGCAACTTCATGCATTCCAGAGGCGAGGTCCGAAGCTTCCTGCAGTCTGCTGCGAACTACTGGTTAAGCGTATATCATGTGGACGGAATCCGTATGGATGCAATCAGCCGTATCATTTACTGGCAGGGTGAACCGGCAAGAGGTGTCAACAATAATGCAGTAGACTTTATTCGTGAAATGAACCGCGGATTAAAAACACTGCACCCGACAGCTATGCTCTCTGCCGAGGATTCTACTTCTTTCGAAGGCGTAACAAAACCTGCTGATCAGGGCGGACTTGGATTCGATTACAAATGGGATATGGGCTGGATGAACGATACACTTGACTACTTCCGCACCGCACCGGAATACAGAAGCCGCGATTATCACAAGCTTACGTTCTCCATGATGTACTATTATAACGATGTTTTCCTTCTTCCGCTTTCACATGACGAGGTGGTTCACGGAAAGGCAACCATCTCCCAGAAAATGCATGGAGAATACGAAGAGAAATTCCCACAGGCACGTGCCTTCTATATGTACATGTATGCACATCCTGGAAAGAAATTAAACTTCATGGGGAATGAGATCGGACAACTCCGTGAATGGGATGAAAAACGTGAACAGGACTGGGATATCCTGAAGTATCCAATTCACGATGCATTCCATCACTTCATGCAGAAACTGAATCATCTGTATATGACAACTCCGGCTCTTTCCGCAAAAGACTATGAAAACGCCGGCTTGCATTGGCTGGACTGTCATCAGGAAGAACGCTGTATCTACGCTTTTGAAAGAACGGATGGCAAAGAACGTATTGCCGCTGTCTTTAATTTCTCGGATGAGGATCAGAAAGGGTATGAACTTCCGGTGGAAGATGCGAAAGAACTGGAAGTGATTCTGGCTAGTGATGATGAAACTTTTGGAGGATGTAAGAAGTATACGAAGAAGAAAGTGAAGGTTACGGACGGGAAGGCTGTGCTGGATCTTTCGGCTTATTCGGCGGTGTATTATTCGATTGCTGTTTAATGCATTAAGCGACGGCTGCCCGGACCGGAATAAAAGTTAGGAATCCTTTATTCCGGTCCGCGTAATCGGTCTGATGAACTAAATAACAATTTACTTCTTCTTCGGCTACGACTTTGATGAAGCCGCGTTCTTCCTGTGTGATGATAGATTTCCCATTTGCGCTCATGATGAATTTACCACATTTTACGGCAATTCCTTTTTCTTTCGCCTGGTCTTCTGTCATTCCGGCAGATGCAATCTCCGGATCTGTATAAACACATCCCGGAACGATACTCAGATCTATGAATGGTTCTTTTCCGGCAAGCTTTTCAGCTACAACCATTCCCTGTGCGCTTGCCGCGTGTGCAAGCTGTGCACCAAAGATCAGATCACCGATTGCATAGACTCCCGGGATACTGGATTCGAAGTTTTCGTTCATCAGCACACGTCCGCGTTCCATATCCGGTTTTACATTTTCTCCAAACAGTCCATCTGTATTCGGACAGCGTCCCACTGCACACAACACATACTCTGCTGTCACTTCCTGTTCCTTTTCTTTCTCTATATAGTGACAGGTACAGGTCTCTCCTTCTACTGTTACGCCCTGTACTGCCGCAGAAGTATGGATATCAATGCCTCGCTTTTTCAGGATCTGTTCCTGCCAGTTCGTATAACTTACGGAATACTGCGATCGCATTATCCAGCGTTTCTTTCGATTCGGTCTCGATTGGCTCTACCATCAGTGCTTCATCCACGATCAATGGGAAATACATTGTAGGCGGATGAATACCATTGTCCAGCAGACCTTTTGCGATATCCATTGCCGAGATACCGGATAACCTTCTGCATACTTATTGGTCGGTACGGTTCCCATTGCCAGCATCACTGCCGGGCTTACAATATTTTCAGATGCAATCAGCTCCAGATTTCTTCTCTGTCTGCCAAGCTCTAATGCAAGTGCTTCCCCAACTTCTTTGTCACATTCTGTGATGTAGTTTGTTACATCTTCGATTCTGTTCATTTGTTTTTACCTCCTTCGGAATCTGCCTGCTTTTCGCGCCCATTCCCTATTTTGAGCACTAAAAAAGCAGGCAAAAAATACTTTCTTTTCAAAAGTGTTTTTTGTCTGCCTCTGTCCTTTTACCTGAAAGATTACTTCTTCGGTACAATTCTTATTGTTCTCCAGAGCGTCGTCCGAATTCGTTCCCTTTTACCTGAGAGTTTCTGCATGCCCCTTCAGCTCCTATGCTGCATGGTATCTTTGCTTCCTTCTACGCATTTTATTAAAATAATACGTTTCACTTCATTTATGCACTTTGCACATATGCGTCTCACAAATCCACCCATCAACCATGCAATTAGCACAACAAGTTATGTCCTTTAAGTCAACAGTAAATCCATAAGTTAATTATTTATCACAAAAGATGGTACCTGTCAAAGCATTTCAACTCTGCCAAATACCATCTTCTTATCTCCATCTCTTAAAGCTTATTCACTGCTTCCGCAAGATAATCATTGCTTACTTCTGCAAAGTTCTCATTCTCCACTGCCTCTGCAAGACTTGCATCGATCGGCATCTTACCGATGACCGGAACGCCGAGTTCTTCTGCCACTTCGTCGATGTGGCTCTCGCCGAATACGGAGATCTTACGTCCGCAGTCCGGACATTCCAGATAACTGTAGTTCTCCACGATTCCGAGTACCGGGATATCCATCTGTCCTGCCATGTTGTAAGCTTTCTTTACGATCATGCGTACCAGATCCTGCGGAGAAGTTACGATCACGATGCCTTCTACCGGAAGGGACTGGAATACGGTAAGCGGTACATCACCGGTTCCCGGTGGCATGTCTACGAAGAGATAATCCAGTTCTCCCCATGCAACATCTGTCCAGAACTGTGTGACAACACCTGAGATGACCGGACCTCTCCAGATAACCGGATCATCTTCTTCCGGAAGTAAAAGGTTGATGGACATGATCTTCGTTCCATCCTTTGCCTCACATGGGAAAATATTTTCTCCATCCCCTTTTGCTTTTTCATGGATTCCATACATCTTCGGAATGGATGGACCTGTGATATCTGCGTCCATGATACCTACAGAAAATCCCTGTTCTCTCATCAGCCTTGCAAGCGATGCGGTAACCATAGATTTTCCAACGCCGCCTTTTCCGCTGACAACTGCGATCACATGGTTGATGTGTGATTTTTTATTTTCCGGTTTGATCAGACTCTGCGGTTTGCTTCCGCATTCACCTGCATGGGAACAGCCCGCACAATCGGACGGGCTGCAGCCTGTTTTTTGTTCTTCTGCCATTTATCTTACTCCTCTACAGCCGCAATAAGTTCTACTTCACACAGAACTCCCTTTGGAAGTGTCTTTACTGCAACACAGCTTCTTGCCGGTTTTGATGTAAAGTATTTTCCATATACTTCGTTGAATGCTGCAAAGTCACTCATATCTGCAAGGAAGCATGTTGTCTTTAATACCTTGTCAAATGATGTTCCAGCTTCTTTTAAGACCTCTCCTAAGTTCTTACATACCTGCTCTGTCTGTGCTTCAATTGTAGTTGCTTCTACATCATTCACTTCCGGATTGATTGCGATCTGTCCTGCTGTATACAGTACTCCGTTGTGTACATATCCCTGTGAGTATGGTCCAAGTGCCTTTGGTGCTTTTTCTGTTGCTACGATTTTCATAATGTTATTTCTCCTTTGCTACTTCATATAATTTCTGTGCGATACACACATCAAATAATCCCATTCCAACTGATTTGAAATATGTTGTCTGACCTTCTTTGATCTCTTTTTCCCCCGATACGAGATATTCATGCATCAGTTTTACCCGGTCTTTTGTAAGTTTTCCACTTGCCAGAGGCTGGCTTAGATCTCCGCTTTCCTCACATGCGTATGGCAGTTCAATGTATACATTGTCCACCAGATCCAGTACTGCATCCGGGATTTCCCTCATCTCCGGCATATAAGAGCCGATCGCAATGATGCATTTTCCTCTCAGAAGTTCTTTGTCATCCGGAAGAACAGGTGTGGTAGAAGGAGTTGTTGTACAGATGATATCACTGTTTCGTACAAGCTCTTCCACTGCTTTACATTGTACTACCTTTACGCCTTCCTTATCAATAGCTTTTTTCAGTCTTTCCAGATAATCTGTCAGATCACGGTCACTGTGGTTGAACACATATACGGTATGGATATCTCTTGCCGCACATGCATACACAGCCTGATGGAATCCCTGCATTCCTGCTCCAATGATTCCTACGGTGCGACAGTCTTTTCTTGACAGATGGCGGATCCCCACACCGCCGACAGCTCCGGTTCTCCATGCCGTTACCGATTGCCCGTCCATAACAGCAAGCGGCGCGCCTGTCGTATAATCATTCAGTAACACGATACCATCTATCGACGGCAATCCCAGTTTAGAATTCTCCGGGAAAATCGACAGGATCTTTGTCCCTATGATATCCTTTGTGTAACATGGCATATACATGAGCTGCTTATTTTCATGTTCTACCGTTGGTCTTGGCGGCATATAGAACTCGCCTGATCCATAGATCCGGTATGCCTCTTCAATCTGATCCATCATCTGATCCGGATCGACCATTTCTTCGATCTGCTCCTTGCTTAATACGATCATTTTACATTTCCTCCAGTTCTTTTTGTTCCCTTGTGACATCTCTCAGCCACTTGTATGTCAAATACCGCTTTAAAGTAATCGGTACTTTGATCAGTTCATCACTCATCAGTATAACATATACGACCGGCACACTGGCATGCAAAATAAATGCCGCCACTGCCCCGAGTAAAATGGAGAATCCCCACATCGTCGATACATCCATGATCAATCCGAATTTCGTATCCCCGCCTGCACGGAATACCCCCACTACCATTGTGGTATTAAATGCCTGTGCCACAGTAAAATACGACATAACGAAGAACATGAAACTTAAGTAATTCTTTGCCGGTCCGGTCAGTGCCAGATTCGCATTGGCGATTGGTGCCGAGATCAGTATCAGCACACCACCCAGGATTCCAAGAATCAGACTTAACCACACGAAACGTTTTCCGTATGCCTTTGCCAGTTCCATCTTGCCTTCCCCGATCGTCTTGCCGAGATAAATCGCCGTTGCATGGGAAATCCCGAATGTTACGACTGTTGCAAGCTGTCTTGCCACCTGCGCAACCGAGTTAGCTGCCACTGCTGCGCTTCCAAGATGCCCGATCACCGCCGTATTCGCCGACGTTCCCAGTCCCCACATTAGTTCATTTAATACCACCGGCATAGAATAAACTGCGAAATCTTTTAACAGAACCTTATCGATCTTCACCATATCTTTAAGCCGGATCCTTACTACTTTATTTCGGAAGATGGCATAAACGAGAACCATCACTGTCTCGGCTGCTCTGGCACACAGCGTACCGATTGCCGCACCCCTTACTCCCATTACCGGGAATCCAAATAGTCCGAAGATCAGAACCGCATTTACCACAATATTCATCAGCAATGAAATCAGATAAATAAATGTAGCCACCATAACCCTCTCGATACTGCGCATAATATTCAGATACACCTGTGTCACCGCCATGAACACATAGGAAAATCCTACGATTCTTAAATACTTTACTCCTTCTGCAATAACTTCCGGATCAGAGGTATAGATCCGCATCAGTGTCTCCGGCATGCCAAGGGCTGCTCCTGCGAATACTACCGCAACGATGAGTCCGGCACTTAATCCCATACCCAGGACTTTCTCTATCGTTCTGGTGTCTTTCTTCCCCCAGTACTGCGCCGTCAGAACCGTTGCTCCGGAGGTCACTCCGTAAAAGATCAGTGTCATGATATACTGGATCTGTCCCGCAAGGGATGCTCCGGATAATACTTTTTCTCCGACTTTTCCAAGCATGATCACGTCCGTCGCCGTAACTCCGACATTGATCAGATTCTGGATTGCGATCGGGATGACCAGAGCGAATACATTCCGGTAGAATTGCTTCCAGTTGATTGTTTTTGTATATTTATTTTTTTCTTTCATTTATTTTTTCTCTGCTCCTATATTACATTGTCACATTCAATTTATGACCTATGACACTACCATTATAATCAGTCATACGCTATACTACAAGCAACAAATGTCATGACCGCAGAAAGTAATCTTCCATTTCTTCTGCAGTACCAACATACATTCATCAAGGAGGTAATCTTATGCTTGTACATATAGAAAATCTGGTAAAACGTTACGGTGATCTGTTAGCGCTTGACCACCTGTCACTCGACATCGAAGAAGGTGAGATTTTCGGACTGCTCGGACCAAACGGTTCCGGTAAAACCACCGCCATCAACTGCTTGCTCGCACTGTTAAAATATGACAAAGGAACGATCACGATCTTTGGAAAGGATATGAAGCCGGACAGCTACGATATCAAGCAGGATATCGGTGTTGTCATGCAGAACGTTGCCGTCTTTGAGCAGATGTCCGTCTATGAAAACATCGATTATTTCTGCGGACTCTATATCAGAGACAAACAAAAACGAAGAGAACTCGTGGAAGAAGCCATCGCATTCACCGGTCTGTCCGATTTCCGTAAGATGCGCCCGAAGAAACTCTCTGGCGGACTTCTACGAAGACTGAATATCGCATGCGGCATTGTCCATAAGCCCAGACTCATCATCATGGATGAACCGACCGTTGCTGTAGATCCTCAGAGCCGTAATAAGATTCTGGAAGGGATTCTGGAACTCAACCGTCAGGGATCTACCATCATCTATACCTCTCACTACATGGAAGAGGTGGAACAGATCTGTACCCGTATCGCGATCATTGATCATGGCCGTGTACTTGCTTCCGGCACAACCGAAGAACTAAAAAAAATGATCAAGACCGGTGAGACGATCACGATCGAAGCGGTTGCGTTAACGAAAAACAACCTGGCAGATATCCGCTCCCTTTCACATGTATTCGACTTATCATACCAAGATCAGACAATGATCCTACGCTGCAGCGGTGCAAAACACAATCTGATCCGGGTACTGAATTACCTGCAGGAACAGGACATTCCATTCGGACGCGTCTTCTCCGAGCTTCCGACTCTCAATGATGTCTTCCTTGAGATCACAGGAAAAGAACTCAGGGATTAAAGGAGGAACACTTTATGTTACATTTATTAAAATATCAGTTCTTACAGACAATACGTTCCCGTTCTATCATGTTCTGGGCTCTCGCATTTCCGCTCATCCTTGGAACCCTGTTCTATGTGTCCTTTGGAAATACCGGTCTTGCAGGAACCGGAGAGACCGACTGGGAACCGGTTCCTGTTGCCATCGTCACAGTGGAAAGCAGTTCCGCAAATGCAGCATCTTTCCTGACATTTCTGAATGAAACGGATCAGGACATGATCGATATCCATTCTTACAAGACAAAAAAAGCTGCCAAAAAAGCACTCCGGCGGGAGGAAATATCCGGCATCTATTACGTGAAATCGGTTCCTTCCCTTACCATTGCTTCCAATGGCATTAACCAGAGCATTCTGTCTTCCCTTCTGGACAGCTATGAAAAGAATGCTGACATGATCCGGGATATTGCCACACAGCATCCGGAAAAGCTTTCGGACGCCCTTTCATCCCTGAACGACTACCAGACACTGGTGAAAGAAAAGTCCTTAGGCGGACATTCCTTAGATCCGACACTGACTTATTTTCTCGCACTGATTGCATTTGCCTGCTTAAGCGGAGTCTACTTAAGCATCCATTCCACGGTTCAGCTTCAGGCGAACTTAAGTGCACTCGGAGAACGGCGCAGCATCACACCGACCCACAAACTTTCCCTGATTCTCGGCGATCTGCTGGTACTGGAAAGTATTCATTTCGTCAACATCCTGATCCTGGAGCTTTACCTTACCCAGGTACTTCATATCAGCCTTGGGCATGACATTCCGAAACTTCTTCTCATTACATTTATGGGAACCCTGATCGGTATCTGTCTCGGAATCCTGATCGGATGCGCCGGCAAACTGTCCTACAGTGTTAAATCCGGAATCGGTGTCCTCGTTACACTGTTACCGAGTTTTCTTGCAGGCCTGATGTTTGGTGGAATGAAAAATGTGATCGAACAGCACTGCCCGGTCATCAATCGGATCAATCCTGCCAGTGTCTTAAGTGATGCATTCTACTGCCTCAGTGTCTATGATGATGCCGTCCGTTACCGCAGGTGTATCCTGATTCTTGTAATCATGTGCCTGCTTTGCATCAGCTTCTCATTTCTTATGATAAGGAGGGAACGTTATGACAGTATTTAAAGGATTTTTAATCATAACCAAACGCAATCTCCTGATGGTATTCATGTATCTGGCAATCTTCCTTACGATCGGAATCCTTGCCTCCGGCAGCGACAGCAATACTTCCGGCACCGGGTTCCATGCCCAAGCACTCACTGTAGGTGTGGTAGATCATGACGGGGGCGTGCTTTCCAAAGGGCTTTCCACATATCTATCACAGTATCATACCATCAGGCAAATGCCGGATGACACTGCAAAACTCCAGGACGCACTCTTTAACCGGAATGTCTCTTATATCGTGACCATTCCGAAAGATTTTAAAGCCTCCTGCCTCCGTGAGCATCAGGCATTGCCGGTATCCAAGATCCCCGGAAGCACAGACGGGTACTACGTCGATCAACAAATCAACACCTATCTGAATCAGGCACGCGTCCTGACAGACAGTGGGTATTCCGATAAAGAGGCAGCTGCATATATTCTGAAACATGCAGACAGTTCTTCTCATGTTACGATGTTAAAATCTGCTTCTTCTGAAAAGACGCCGGGTTATGGTTACATGTATCAGTATCTGCCATATGTGTTAATCTCCATACTGTGCTATGTAATGGGACTGATCATGATCGCATTCCATCAGCCGGATTTGCAAAAGCGAATCCTTTGCTCGGCTGTATCCATCAGAAGCCAGAACCTGCAGCTTGCACTGGGATATCTGGCAGTCGGATGCTCAGTCTGGCTGTTCACAACATGGATCCCTGCTTTCTTCTTTTACCGGAAAGCATTTTTCCAGTCGCCAAAGATGCCATATTATATGCTAAACAGCTTGACCCTGCTTCTGGTCGGACTTGCGCTTTCCTTCCTTCTTGGTACATTTATCACCAAAGAAGATATCCTGACCGCCCTCGTAAATGTTGTCACACTTGGCATGAGCTTCCTATGCGGCGTATTCGTTCCACTTGATATCATGGGAAAAGGCGTGAAAACTGTGGCTCATTTCCTTCCGGTCTACTGGTATGAGATCAGTAACAATCTGCTGAATAACTCTGCTGTTCTCACTCAGGCACAGAGACAACTCTTATACCGCAACTATGGAATCCAGTTACTTTTTGCCGCTGCGATCTTCTGTATCGCACTGGTAGTCAGTAAAAGAGCAAGGCAGACAGCATAATGCTGCCTGCCCTGCTCTTTTTTTCTATCTCTATTTTATCTTTTTCTTCTGTATCCATTCCACAATCTTATAGCCCAGATATCCGGAAAGGCTTCCGAATACTACACCACCAATGATGTCCGTTGGATAATGCACATACAGGTACAATCTTGATAATGCGATCAGAACCGCAAGTACAAGAGCCGCTTTCCACATCTTCTTCTCTCCGGCAAGATACAATGCCGTAACCGAAGCAAATGAAGCCGCCGTGTGCCCCGACGGGAAAGAGTAATCCCGCGGCTTTGCGACCAGTAATTGTACTGTTGTATTGACATCGAATGGTCTGGTTCTTGCCACCAGATTCTTTATGAACACATTGCAGAGCAGCACATCCACCAGCAATGCCGCCATCATGATCACCCCTGTCTTTCTTGTCTTTGGAATGATCAGTAATAATACCGTCAGAATGATCCATATGATTCCCGCATCTCCAAGTCTGGTAATGAGCGGAACAACCACATCTCCTATTGGCGTTCTTAAATTCTGGATCATATCAAGAATATGTATCTCCATCTATCTTATCCTCTCAAATTGATTTTTCTTATTTATATTTTTTTATATTTCCCCTCTATATTTTTCCATCTGTCTTTTCTGTCCTGAGTACCGGCATCCGGAATGTCTGGATCAAAAGCGGGATTACCATAATGAACCACACGATCGGTTCACAGATGATCACACCCGTATATCCAAGCCACGGAACCAGAGTGGCCGCGATCACGATCTTCCCTGCCATCTCAAGGCCGCTGGAGATCAGTGGTGTAATGTGATCCCCTAATCCCTGCATCGCATTTCTTAAAATGCAGATCAAGGTAGTCACAATATAAAACAGCGTATCAAACTTCAGATAATTTGTTGCATTTAAGATTACTGTCTTATTATGACTTCCGGTTACCAGATATACCAGCCATCCTCCGATCGTATAACTTGCAATGATCGTAAGTCCTGACCAGATCGCAGTGTAGGCAATCGCCAGCCAGATGCCTCTCTTCACACGGTCGATTTTCCCTGCTCCCATGTTCTGTCCACAGTAAGTTGCCATCGTCTGTCCGAATACACTGAACATGATCATGAATATCTCCGTGATCTTTCTCGCCGCTGTATGGGCAATGATAATGTCTTTTCCAAGCTTATTGATCGCCGTCTGTAATGTCAAAGTACCGATATTAACCAGAGAACTCATAAATCCCATCGACATTCCGGCACTTATCATCTCTTTTACCATGATTGGACTTGGATCTTTAAAATCCTCTTTCTGAAGCCTTAATATCTCATATTTTCTGATCATATAGATCCAGCAGATCACAAATGCAATGATCTGTGCCAGTACAGTTGCAATTGCTGCTCCTTTTACGCCAGTCTTCAATACCACAACGAAGAACAGATCCCCCACGATATTCAGTGCTACAGATATCGCCAGAATGATCAATGGTGTTACTGCATCTCCGATTGCACGAAGCGTCGCCGCACAGGCATCATATAAAAATGTTGCAAGCAGTCCTGCTATGATGATCGCGATATATCCTTTCGCCACCGGAACCAGATGCTTTGGCACATTTAAGAAATGTAAGATCGGTTTCAAAAATAGCAGTCCTGCTATCGTAAATAAAATGGATATTCCAGTCCCGATCACAAGCGACATTGCAAAGGACTTTTTCATATCTGCGATGTTCTTCGCACCAAATTTCTGTGCGGTAATAATCGCAAATCCGTTGGATAATCCCAGTAAAAATCCGATGATCAGACCGCTCAGTGTGCTGGTCGCACCTACTGCTGCCAGTGCATCTTCTCCCAGAAACGAGCCGACAATCCTGGTATCTACCAGACTGTAGGTCAGCTGTAATAAGTTTCCTAAAAATATCGGTAATGCGAAACTTAGTATCAGTGCCGAGGGCTTTCCCTTCGTTAAATCTTTCATTCTTTCTCAATGTCCTTCCTTTTTCAGTATGATTTTCTCTTTACAAGAAAACATGCACCGCTCATTATAGATCATACTTCCGAAGAGAGCAATCTCTGAAAGAATTTTTTCCGCTTTCTTTCTGTCACCGGACTTCCGCTGCGGATAACCTGTGAACGGATTCCGATGTTGGTCAGTTCCTGCTGAAGCTTAACGGCTTTCTCCGCATCCATACCATCCCGGATCAGAAATGGTGCCATAGACAGGTCTTCCTTCGTTTCAAAATTATATTTTTTCGCAAGCTGTAAGAAGCCATTTCTCTGACCATAATATTCTACAATTCTCCCAAGTACAATGACCTGTCTGGATGGATAGCCGCACACCTCACATGTTTCTTCCAGTGGTGTGATCTCGTATTCTACTTCATAAAAATCAAACGCCTCTTTAAAATATTCCATGCCTTCTTCGTCCAGATTATCAAACAGTGTGGCTGGAAGGTTCGATACGATGCGGTTAGCCATCACTTTATCGAGGCCTGTCAGAAGCTGCAGATAAGCGGATATCTTCTGGTCTTTTCCGCTGCATTTTAATAAACGTATTTTATATGTTCTCATGTAATTTTTATCCTCTTTCTGTTTTCAGATATTTTTCGGTTATGCTCTGTTCTGACGCCATAATATCCTCTGGCGTGCCTGCTGCTACAATCGTTCCCCCGGCATCTCCACCTCCCGGGCCCATATCAATCATGTAATCTGCATTCTTCATCACATCCAGATCACGCTCGATCACAATGACAGGTGCTACATTTCGCTGTAGTTACCTATCATGTCCGGCTCTGCCTGAACCTCCATGAAAGTTGTTCTTTCGGGTGGGTGGGGTATTGCTTTTGGATGTATGTGAATATTTCTTGTTGGTTCATGGGGGATTCCTTCTTTTTGTCAATAAAATAATCTCCCCGTTGGACACATCACTTGAGTTTGTGAGCGGTGTGGGGAAATCTGGGTTTGTGGTTTTTTATGTTTTATATACTGTATTTTTCAATATGTTATAAATACATTTAATTAAAGATTCTTCTTTAAAACAGTTGCAATATACTCCTGATATCCCGCTTCTAAAATATTAAATGCACAACTGTTATCAGTTAATATCTGCTTACGATTTGTTGTAACCATCTCATATATCTTATTTGCCTTTTTCTGAATCCGTTCAGCATTGTCCATACAAAACTGATG
>UMHU01054670.1_pt1 | contig 23298 bp, 20 predicted proteins | sample 1965591 | NCBI WGS metagenome assembly UMHU01 (sample SAMEA4836101, study PRJEB28245) | human gut metagenome | biome: gut microbiome; material: fecal sample | place: Denmark | collected 2008
GGATGCGGTCCAGAGCCTCGAAGTCCAGACCCTTCCAGTTTGCCGGGTAGACACCATGGATGTTGCCGATGCCGGCAGCCAGGAAGTCAATGCCCAGAGCGGTGATCTTTGCGCACTCTTCGGGGTCTGCAATCTCGCCGGCACCCACGACGCCGTCCTCAACACCGCCGATGGAACCGACCTCGGCCTCGATGCTCAAGCCCTTAGCGTGTGCCAGAGCAACCAGCTCCTTGGTCTTTTCCACATTCTCCTCGATGGAGTAGTGGCTGCCATCGAACATAATGGAAGAGAAGCCGGCCTCGATGCAGGCCTTGCAGCCCTCATAGGTGCCGTGATCCAGATGCAGGGCAACGGGAACGGTGATGCCCATGGAATCGACCATAGCGCTGACCATGGCAGCGACGGTCTTGAAACCGGTCATGTACTTGCCGGCACCCTCGGAAACACCCAGAATCACAGGGCTCTTCATTTCCTCGCAGGCGGTCAGAACGGACTTGGTCCACTCCAGATTGTTGATGTTGAACTGAGGCACACCGTAGTGGCCATCACGTGCTTTGATCAGCATTTCGGTTGCATTTACCAACATTATTCATTACCTCCACAAAATCATTGGGGTCTTGCTCGTTTCATATCCGCTTTGTGCACGGTTTAACGAACCTACAGAATTAGTATACCCCAAACAGCGGCCAAAATCAATCCAAACCGGTGTTTTTCCTGTAACAATGCGGGGATTCTGTTTCTGGCAGGGTGCAGGGGGTTACTGCCAGAAGCGCGTATATTCGATAGAATACAACAAATTTCCATATAATGCGCAACAAGCGGCCGAAAGACAGAAAGCTTGATGAAGGACGGATTTTCAACACAGATCCACATTCGTCAAAATGATATTGGGCAATTTGGCAAAAGCGGACAGGATGCAGTTCAAAAAATTGTCATATTTCCGACTTGTATTCTACAAATTGTACGCAGGAAATCAAAAAAGGTCGAACCAAAAAGTGGAAAACCTTGTGGAAAGTGTGGAATTCCACAGGCAAAACAGGCTTTAAAGCTGGACTTTTGAACTTTCTCCACAGGGTTTTCAACATGTGGAAAAATAATCGCTCTTCTACGGATTGTATACCGCGTTTTTGTGGAAAACTTTTTTCTCCGGCAAAACAGAGGGATATCTACCCAGCAGCCGGGTAAAGCTGATGCAGGGCGGCAGAACATTTCTGCAAAAAAGCGGAAACGGTCTCCGGCACCACGAACAGAAAAACTTTTGCAGGACGCGGATAAAAAACGGTAATTTGCTGGCAAACAAGGTCGGCTTATGCTATACTTCAAGATGAGTTATCAGCTTCAGATCATACCGGTGCGCGGCCCAGAGTGCGGCGTGCCTTTTGGAGGGTGTGCACAGCACCTTCCGGTGATACAACGGAAGGAGAAAATCATCATGGAAGAAAAGAACCAGCCGCGCCGTCCGCGCCGCAGCCCGGAAGAGCCGCTGCAGAAGAACGAGAGCCTTGTTTATGGCAAAAATCCGGTGACCGAACTGCTGAAAAGCGGTTCCGGCGTGGACACCGTGCTCATTGCTGAGGGCATGGCTCCGGCCGTGGCGGCTTACTATACCGCATTGGCAAAGGAAGCGGGTGCCACGGTGAAGCGGGTGCACCCCAACAAGCTGCGCCTGATGACCGGCACCGAGAGCCATCAGGGTGTGGCGGCATTTGCCAGCGAGATCGAATACGTGACGGTAGACGACCTGATGGCAGCAGCCAAGGACAAGGGCGAGGCACCTTTTCTGGTGCTGAGCGATGGCATTGAAGACCCGCACAATCTGGGTGCCGTGATGCGCAGTGCTCTGCTGTGCGGTGCGCATGGCATCGTGATCCCAAAGCGCGGCGGAGCATCGGTCACGCCTACCGTCATCAAGTCCAGCGCAGGTGCCGCAGAACGCCTGCCGGTGGCTCGTGTGGCCAACATCGGTGAGACCATCCGCCGCCTGAAGGAGCAGGGTGTGTTCGTCTACTGCGCCGATATGGACGGCGTGTCTCTGCGCAGGAACAACCTGACCGGCCCCATTGCACTGGTGCTGGGCAGCGAGGGCAGCGGTGTTTCGCAGCTGGTGAAAAAGCTGTGCGACGGCGTGGTGCGGCTGGATATGGCAGCACCGGGCACCGGTGTGGACAGCTACAACGTGTCGGTGGCTGCGGGCATTATTCTGTACGAGATCCAGTCCCAACGCGCAGCACAGCAGGCATGATCCGGCATTCGGGCCGGAACCTCAATTTGAATTACAGGAGGGACAAGAATGCCGAAAGATAAAAATAATGGCCGGGAAATGACCCCGGATGAAAAGTTCCGCTCCTTTTTCAGCACCACGGCGGTGGATATCCCGGAGGAGATGACCCGGAGAGACGAAACCCAGCCGGAGGAAAAGCCGCAGAAACGGTTTGGCCTGTTTGGCCGTGGCAAGGAAAAGCAGGAGACTGACGAAGCTGCAGCAGAGCAGCCGCAGGAAATGCCCACCGGTGAGGTGCGGCTGGGTGAGGATGCGCAGCCGGAACCGGAAGCGGATCTGGAACTGATGCTGAAGCCGGAGGCAGACCCGGAACAGGAACTGGCCCCGTGGCCTTTTCTGGAGAAGGAAGCAGAGGATGCACAGCCGGAAGCACCCGCCAAAAAGCCGGAGGAAAAATCTGCACCGCAAACGGCGGACCCCCCGGCGGCAGTGAAGCCGGAAACACCCCGGCAGAGCGCTGTCCCGGCGGCAAGACCCGCAGAGCAGCACAGCACGGCAAAGCCTCTCCGGCACCCCAAGAATGCGCCGGAGGTGCTGCTGCCGCAGGAAGAGCAGGAGCAGCAGGAGATGGCACAGCTCAAGGCGATGATCAACGGCCTGAGCGACCAGAAGCCGGAAAAGCCTGCACCGAGGGCCGAAGCAGCCCCGGCAGCAGAAACTGAACCGGCTGAAAGCAAAAAGAAATCGTCCGGTGCACCGCTGCCCGCGGCTGTGTTTGCAGCGGTAAAGGAGACGGCACCGGAGCTGCAGCCGGAACCTGTGCCGCAGCCGGAAAAAACGGAGCGGCCGGAAAAGCAGCCGGTGGCCGGTTTCTTTGGCAAGGCGCAGAGCGAGGACGCACCGCAGGCACCTTTGGCCCCGGCAGAAGAGCCTGCCGCAAAAGAGGACACCATGAGCCTGCCGCTGCTGCCGCTGGACGGCGAAGAGCCGCAGCAGGCACCGGAGAAGGCACCCGCTGCACCACAGCCGGAACTGAAAGCTGAGGCGGAGGAAGCGGTGTCTCCGGAGGAACATGCCGAAACGGAGCTGACCGAGCCGGAGGCTACGGCGGATAAGCTGCACCGTATGAGTGCAGAGCTGACGCTGCGCTGCGTGCTGGGCGGCATTCTGGCTGTGGTGCTGCTGCATTTTGGTTTGGTGTCGGATGGGCTGCTGCCCGCCATGGCGGCGCTGGACCCGGATGCTGCCCCGGCGGCATTCTATGCTGCAAACCTGCTGCTGCTGGCAGCAAGCCTGTGCGTGGGCTTCCCGGTGCTGCGCGACGGCCTGAACGGCCTGCGCGGACGGTCTTCTTCCGAGACGATGCCGGCGCTGGCCGCAGTAGCAGCGCTGGTGCAGGCGGTCACAGCCATGCTGAACGCAAATGTTTACCGCGGCACCACCGGCATCTCGCTGCTCAGCGGCATGGCCGCGCTGGGGCTGTTCCTTGCGCTGCTGGGCAGCCGGGTGATGCTGGCTGCTGTCAAGGGCGGCTATGAGCTGGTGACCAATGGTGTGGAGTTCGAGGGTGCCTACCGCGCCAAGGACAAAGACCTGCTGCGCGCCCTTGCACGGGATCTGGAACAGAAGGACCCCTGGGTGCTGCTGAGCCGCCCGATGAAGGAAGCTGACGGATTTGTGGAGCAGAGCTTGAGCGAACGCGCAAGCGAGCGCCGTGCACGCAAAGTTTCGTACATCCTGCTGGGCGTTGCCCTGCTCAGCGGCGTGCTGTTCCTGCTGGCAGGTGCCGGCTGGAACAAAGCTGCGGCTGCCATGGCAGCTGTGCTGTGCATGGGCGCACCGCTTTCTTCTACCCTGATCGCGGGCGTTGCCTCGCTACGGCTGCAGCGTGCGGCTGCGGCTGTGGGCGCAGTCGTGCCCGGTTGGCAGGCCATTGAGCAGCTGGGCGGCATTGATACGCTGCAGATCGATGCAGACGACCTGTTCACCGCCGACAGCGCACAGCTGGAGGATATCCGCATCTTCAAGGGCGGCCGCATCGACCGCGCCATCCTGTACGCGGCCAGCGTGCTGAACGAGAGCCACGGCACCCTGAAGGGGCTGTTCCGCCAGATCGTTGAGGAACGCACAGACATCCTGTTCCCGGTCAAGGATCTGGAGCAGCACCATGGGCTGGGCTTTTCCGCCTGGTGCGATAACAACCGCATCCTCATTGGTACCCGCCGCTATCTGGAGCAGGAGGGCGTGCCGCTGCCGGACGAGGAATACGAGATGCAGCACTCGAAGAACGGCGAGCTGCAAATTTTGTATCTGGCTGTGTCCGGCAACCTGCACGCTATGTTCGTGCTGAAATATGTGGGCGGGCGCAATGTGGCCCGCGGCCTTGCCGTGCTGCAAAAGGAGAACATCCGCCTGCTGGTCACATGCCAGGACCCCAGTCTGACTGCACACCACATTACCGAAGCATACCGCCTGCCGGAAGGCATGATCACCGTGCTGGATCAGGAGCAGTGCAACGCCATCAAGGCCGCACCGGAAGACCCGGAGGATACCTGCTGCATGATCCATCTCAAGGCGTTTGCCAGCCTGACCGGCGGCCTACAGGCTGCGGATCAGGCCCAGAACGCCGAGAGCAGCGCCACCACGGTACAGATGGTCTCGGTGCTGTTCTCCATTATCATTGCAGCGCTGCTCACCAGTGCAGGCAGCATCTGGGAGCTTTCGGTGGCAACGGTGCTGATGTATCAGGCAGCGTGGAGCGCCCTGAGCATTGCTGTGTGTGCACTGAAACAACATAACTGAGAAATATTCTCAGAATAAATAGGAATTATTCTTGATTTCTCTCAAAAAATATGGTATACTCTGTTCAGAACCTGAGCCGCAGGCGAAAAAATTACCGCCGGGCTGAATGATAGAGCCGGGATCGGTCGATCCTGACAGAAGATCCGTTTTTGAAAGGAGAGCATCATGGAACTGAAGGGTACCAAAACCGAGAAAAATCTGATGGAAGCGTTTGCAGGCGAGAGCCAGGCACGCAACAAGTACACCTTCTTTGCCAGCATGGCAAAAAAAGAAGGCTACGAGCAGCTGGCCGCGATCTTTGAGGAGACCGCCGGCAATGAGAAGGAGCACGCAAAGATCTGGTTCAAGCTGCTGTGCGGCGGCGCGATCCCCGATACCCTGACTTGTCTGGACATGGCAGCAGGCGGTGAGCACGACGAGTGGACCGAGATGTACCCCCGCATGGCCAAGGAGGCCAAAGAAGAGGGCTTCCATCAGATCGCAGCACTGTTCACCATGGTGGCACAGATCGAGAAGGAGCACGAGGAGCGCTACCGTGCGCTGGCCGAAAACCTGAAAAACAACAAGGTCTTTGCCCGCGAGGAGCAGCAGGTATGGCAGTGCCGGAACTGCGGCTACACCTATATCGGCAAGTCCGCACCGCTCAAGTGCCCGGTGTGCGCACATCCGCAGAGCTACTTTGAGCTGAAAAAGATCAACTACTAAGCTGAAAATTCAAAAGCAGAACAGCGCCGCCGCATCCGGTTTGCCGGGTGCGGCGGCGTTTTGTACAAAATTGAAAAGCGGATTTTATTATTCTCCACAAAATAAGGCTCAGCTGCCCGGCAGAATGGGCAAAAAACTTGACCCGGTTTTGCACTGCGTGTAAAATAATACGGAGACAGGAATATTTAAAGGATCTTGCAGCAAAGCAGGCGGGGAGGGCAAAGCCCATGAAGCAGGGGTTCAAAGCGTGTGTTTGTGCAGTGGTGCTGTGCGCAGAACTGTTTGCAGCCGGGGCCTTGTCGGCCTATGCTGCGCAGGAGCAGCCGCTGCCGGACAGCGGCATGACATTGGACACTGCCGAACTGACGCTGGATATCACCGAAGGAGACCCGGCCCCGGTGGCCTACCTGAATGTGCAGGCACCCAACGACTACTTCTTTCTGATCTGGACTTCCAGTGATCCGGCAGTGGCATCGGTGGACGGCACCGGCAAGGTGACCGGCCATGCCGAGGGCACTGCGGCCGTCACGGCCCGCAATGAGCGCGGCGAAAAGACCACCTGTACCATCACGGTGCGCAAAAGCACAGCCAGCCGCTTGGTGCTGAACACCAGCGATCTGACGCTTACCATTACAGAGCAGGAGCCTGTCCCGACGAAACAGCTGAAGCTGGAACAGAACAAAGGCGGGTTTACCTATGTGCGGCAGTGGGTCAGCAGCAACCCGGCGGTGGCATCGGTAAGCACAAACGGTACCGTAAAGGCGCAGGGGTCCGGCAAGGCCGTCATCAGCGCACTGACCACAGCCGGGCAGGTGCTGCGCTGCACGGTAACGGTCACATCGGAGATCGGACGGGTGCAGATGAGCAAAAACGCCATGCTGCTGCAGGCAGTGGGAGCCAGTCAGAAGCTGACCGCGCAGGCTGCAGGCACCAAAAACGGAACGCTGACATGGCTCAGCAGCAATCCGGGCGTGGCAACTGTGAGTGCGGATGGCATGGTAACGGCGGTGGGCGACGGTGAAACGATGATCCTTGCCGTTACACCGGAGGGTCGTGCCGATGCCTGCTATGTGGCCGTGGGAGCGGCGGCGTGGCGGTTCCGCTCGGAGGACGAATTTGCCGAAACGCTGACTCTGACCGGCCAGCTGCCCTATTCGGATGGAAAGTAAAAAGAAAAATGGGAGCGTTCTGTGCAGCAGGATGCTCCCATTTTTTCAAAACCCGCTGGGCAGAAAGATCATGGTTCCCCGGGCAGACCACGCCATCCGCTGGGCCATGCAGCCGGGCGCACCGGCCAGCAGAAACAGGGCCAGTGCGGCGAGCAGCAGCACCCATCCAAGGCCGCTGTGCGGCCTGCCGGAAAAAGGATCCCCTTTTTTGCGTCTCATCCCGCTGCCCCCTTTTTGCTGTGCTGGGCCATCCTATGCGCCGCAGGCACCGATTGTGCAACCGGCCCGGCTGTGGTACAATAAAACCTTAAGAGATACATTGTGCAGGGAGAACGATTTTATGCTGACCATTACACTGCTGGGCACTGCGGCTACCATGCCACTGCCGGACCGGGCACTCTCGGCGGCGTTTGCTGCCTGCGGCGGCCACGGCCTGCTGTGGGACTGCGGCGAGGGCACGCAGGCGGCAGCGCGCCGTGCGGGCGTGAACCTGATGCGGGCAGATGCCATCTGCCTGACCCACTACCATGGCGACCACATCTTTGGTCTGCCGGGCCTTTTGCAGACTCTGGGGGCGCAGGGCCGCACAAGGCCGCTTGCGCTGCTGGGTCCGGAGGGCCTGCCGGATATCTGGGCGGCGGTGCGGGCACTGACCGGCCCGCTGCCCTATCCGGTGAAGCCGCAGGTGCTTATGCCGGGCCAGCCGCTGGCGCTGGATGTGCTGAGCGAGGGCTGGCCTGCCGGTGCGCGGCTGGTGCCGTTTGCCACAAAGCACCGGGTAAAAAGCCTTGGCTACCGGCTGGAGCTGCCCCGTGCAGGCAAATTTTCGCCGGAGCAGGCCCGGGCGCTGGGGGTGCCGGTGCAGCAATGGAAGTTGCTGCAGAAAGGGCAGAGCGTTGCCGTGGAGGGCAGAACGGTGCAGCCTGCGCAGGTGCTGGGCGCACCGCGCAAGGGGTTGAGCGTGGTATTTTCCGGCGATACGGCCCCCTGCCCGTATTATTTGCAGGCGGCGCATGACGCAGACCTGCTGATATGCGATGCCACCTATGCCTTTCCGGAGCAGGAAGACCAGGCCCGTCAGTGGGGGCACAGCACCTTTGGGCAGAGCGCATCCCTTGCCGCGCAGGCGAGGGCAAAGCGGCTTTGGCTGACCCATTATTCCCCCATGATCACCGACCCGGAGGAGTATGCCGCGCAGGCACAGAGCATCTTCCCGGCGGCGGAGTGCGGCTTTGACGGCAAAAGCATCACCCTGCAGTACGAGGAGGCACAGCCATGACCATCCGGATGGACGAGGGTGCGGCAGAGCTGCTGGACACCCTGCACAGGGCGGGCTATGCAGCCTACGTGGTGGGCGGCTGCGTGCGGGACAGTCTGCTGGGCCTTACACCGCACGACTGGGACCTGTGCACCAGTGCTCTGCCGCAGCAGGTGATGGAGCTGTTCGGCGTGCAGCGGTGCATCCCCACCGGCCTGCAGCACGGCACGGTAACGGTGAAGCAGAGCGGTGCCCTTTACGAGATCACCACCTTCCGTACAGAAGGCACCTACACGGATGGCCGCCACCCGGACGAGGTGCACTTTGTGCCGGATGTGCGGGAGGATCTGGCCCGGCGGGATCTTACCATCAACGCCATGGCCTACAATGAAAAAGAGGGCCTTGTGGACCCCTTTGGCGGGCAGGCCGACCTGCAAAGCGGCATCGTACGGGCGGTGGGTGTGCCCCGCCAGCGGTTCACCGAGGACGCGCTGCGAATCCTGCGGCTGTACCGCTTCGCAGCCCGGTTTGGCTTTGCCATCGACCCGCCCACGGCGCAGGCGGCACAGGAGCTGTGTGCCCATCTGGACTGCGTATCGGTGGAGCGCATCGAGGAAGAGCTTGCAAAACTGCTGGCCGCACCCGCCCCTGCGGCATATCTTAACGAAAAAATACTCGGTGTTGTTTTGCCCGAGCTTTCACCGGAGGCACTGGCGGCGGCAAAGCCGGTGGTGGATGCCTGCCCGGCGGGTGCGGAAAACCTGCCCATCCGGCTGGCGGCGCTGCTGCTGAGCCTTGGCGAGGATGGCATCCGCCGCACCCTCAGGCGCCTGCGCTGCTCCAACAACCGGATCGAAGAGACGGCGGTGCTGGTGCGGGAAGCCAGAGGGTGTGACGGTAGCTTTCTCTTCGGACACGAGTTCGAGTTGCGGCACCCAGCGGATGCTTTGTGCCTTGAGCAGCACTCGCATCCTGCTGGCCGCTGCCCCAACAGCAACTCCTTGTTTCCGCCGCAGGCGGCAGTCGTTGCCGTTGCAGGCCATTCCATCGCCCGCCCTATTGCCTTCGGCAACAGGGTCCCACCCCAGCGGACGGTCCTCAGAGAAACTACCGTCACACCCGACTTTACTATCTACGCCCGCCGACTACTGGGCAAATATAACTTGTGTACCGTGCAGCGTTTGGCAGCACTGGGCACAGCCCTGCAGCCGGAACGGGCGGCTGATTTTGCTGCACTTTCCGAATTGGCCGAACAATTGGACGCGGACGGCGTGTGCTGCCGCGTCAGCCAGCTGGCTGTGAATGGCCGCGACCTGATGGCGGCAGGCGTCCCGGCGGGGCCGGGCATCCGCAAAGTGCTGGAAGCGCTGCTGGACGGTGTGATCCGGGAAGAATATCCCAACGAGCGGCAAGCCCTGCTGGCCGCAGTGCAGCAGCTCGCTGCGTCTTGACAAGCTCTTTTTTCAGAGTTACTATTATACTACTGTTTTAGTGTGTTGAATGCACCAAAGGAGAACTTATGACCACACAGACCCCTGATTCAAAGCCGCGTGCCCTCATTGCCATGAGCGGCGGCGTGGACAGCTCGGTGGCGGCATGGCTCATGCAGCAGGCAGGCTATGACTGCACCGGCATCACCATGCGGCTCACCCGCAACGAAACGCTGGGACAGTCCGGCTTTCACACCTGCTGCTCGGAAAAGGACATCGAAGACGCGGCAGAGGTGGCGTATGCCATGGATATCCCGTACGAGGTGCTGGATTTCACGGCCGACTTCCGGGAACAGATCATTGAAAAATTCGTCCGCGTGTATGAGGCGGGCGGCACGCCGAACCCCTGCATCGACTGCAATAAATATATGAAGTTCCGCCATCTGCTGGACTGGGCCCGGGCACACGGCATGGAGTATGTGGTCACGGGCCACTATGCCCGGGTGGAGCAGGACGAGGCCACCGGCCGTTTCCTGCTCAAAAAGGGGCTGGACGAGGGCAAGGACCAGAGCTACGTGCTCTACAACCTCACTCAGGAGCAGCTGGCGCATATCCGTCTGCCGCTGGGCGGCCTGCACAAGACTGAGGTGCGCGAGATTGCGGAGCAGCACAAATTTGTCAATGCCCGCAAGCACGACAGTCAGGACATCTGCTTCGTGCCGGATGGCGACTATGCCCGCTTTATGGAGGACTTCACCGGCAAACACTACCCGGCAGGTGATTTTCTGGACGAGAGCGGCAGGGTGGTGGGCACCCACAACGGCGCGGTGCGGTACACCATCGGCCAGCGCAAGGGGCTGGGCCTTGCCATGGGGGCACCTGTGTACGTCTGCGGCAAGGACATGCAGGCAAACACCGTCACGGTAGGGCCGGAGGAGATGCTGTTCGACCGCATCGTGTATGCGGACGAGGTGAACTGGATCGCCATTCCGGAGCTGACCGGGCCGCTGCGGGTCACAGCCCGCACCCGGTACCATCAGGTGGAGCAGGCCGCCACCGTCTACCCGGCGGAGTGCGGCTTCCGGCTGGAATTTGACCAGCCCCAGCGCGCCCCTACGCCCGGTCAGGCCGTGGTGCTGTATCAGGGCGACACCGTGCTGGGCGGCGGCACCATTACGAGAGTGGAAAAGTAACAAGGAGAACAAAATGCAAAATCAGTATTCCCGCACGCAGTTGCTGCTGGGCGCGGAAGCTATGGAAAAACTGCACAATTCCCGCGTGGCGGTGTTCGGCATCGGCGGCGTGGGCGGCTACACGGTGGAAGCGCTGGCGCGCAGCGGCGTGGGGGCACTGGATCTGATCGATGATGATAAGGTCTGCCTGACCAACCTCAACCGCCAGATCATCGCCACCCGCAGCACGGTAGGGCAATATAAGGTAGATGTGGCTGCGCAGCGCATCCACGACATTGACCCGGACATCAGGGTGACCACCCACCGGTGCTTCTTTGGCCCGGAAACACAGGACCAGTTCGACTTTACCCAGTACGACTATGTGGTGGATGCCATTGACACTGTCACCGGCAAGCTGGCGCTGGTGATGAAGTGCAAGGAGGTGGGCACCCCCATCATCTGCTCCATGGGCGCAGGCAACAAGATGGACCCGACCCGCTTTGAAGTGACCGATATCTACAAGACCTCGGTCTGCCCGCTGGCCAAGGTAATGCGCACCGAGTGCCGCAAGCGCAAAATCAAGCACCTGAAGGTGGTCTACTCCAAGGAGCCTGCCATGACCCCCATCGAGGATGACGACATCAGCTGCAAGTATCACTGCATCTGCCCTCCGGGCACCCAGCGCAAGTGCACCCAGCGCCGTTCGGTGCCGGGCTCCAATGCCTTTGTACCCTCGGTGGCCGGCCTGATCATCGGCGGCGAGGTGGTAAAAGACCTTGTGGGCTTTGTACCGATGAAGGGGTAAAACAAAAGGCAGACTCCTGCTGTGTGGGACGATTTTGAATGCGCTCCGCGTTGCTTTGCGCATAAGCTAAGGAAATTATATTTTTGATTTTGGGGTCCAGAAACGCCTGCGGGTGTTTCTGGACCCCATTTTCATGGGCGGGGGTCGTGGAGGAAAGGCTTGTGCTTGCGGGCAGAACCCTCTCGGTCACGCCTGCGGCGTGCCAGCTCCTGAGAGGGTTCAGCCCGCTGAAAACAAGCAGAACGTTAACTCCGCCGCGCGAGTGTTTCCACAGGAAACCAGCGCGGCAGCTTCCGCTTTCGGTTATGACTCCTCCCGTGAAAAGGCAATTCTGGAAAATCCGCAGATTTTCCAGAATTGCGAAATAAAATAATAATTCCGCTGAAAATGGTCAGAGCATCAGCGGAGACCATTTAAGATCGCGCTTTTTACGCGCTGCAGCGTTCTATAATATAAATTTGCAATCAATTTGCAATTTGGTATTGCAATTGGAGAGAATATCGTGTATAATCATCCCTGTTCAAAATGCAACCAATTTGCAATTTACTAAAATGAAGCGACGAACGGTCGTTTTTAGGAGCGTATATGGAACTGTTTCTGGATGTTCTGGGCGAATCTCTGGTGGATACCGCTAAGATGCTGCCCTTCCTGTTTTTGGCTTATCTTCTGATCGAGTATATCGAGACCCGCCACGGTGAGCGCATTGAAGCACTGCTGGCAGGCGGCGGGCGCTGGGGCGCGATTCCGGGCGCGGTGCTGGGCTGTGTGCCGCAGTGTGGCTTTTCGGCCATTGCGTCCAACTTCTACTCCTCCCGCGTCATCACGCTGGGCACCCTGATGGCCGTCTACCTTGCCACCAGCGACGAAGCCATCCCGCTGCTGGTATCCATGCCGGCCTACTGGGATAAGCTGGCTGTGCTCATGGTCATCAAGGTGGTATACGCCATTGTGGTGGGCTTTGTGCTGGATTTTGTGCTGCGCGGCGTGCTGCCCAAATCGCTGCGCGGCGGCTACACCGGCCATGCCGACGAGGTGGACTGTCACGAGGAGCACAGCGACGAAGAGGGCAAGCCCGCCCCCATCTGGAAAGCGGCCCTGCGCCATACGCTGGAGATCTTTGTGTTCATTTTTGCGTTCAGTCTGGTGTTCGGCCTGATCGTGGAAGGCGTGGGCGAAGATGTGTTTGCAGACCTTCTGGGCAGCATGGGCTTCTTCCAGCCGGTAGTGGCCGCACTGGTGGGCCTGATCCCCAACTGCGCCGCCAGCGTGCTGCTGACCCAGCTGTATGTGGAAGGTGCTCTGCGCTTTTCCAGTCTGGTGGCGGGCCTTTGCACCGGTGCAGGCGTGGGCCTTGCAGTGCTGTGGCGCACCAACCCTTCGTGGAAGCAGAACCTGTTCATCACCGGCCTGACATGGGGTGCAGGCGCATTCCTCGGCGTGGCAATGCAGGTGGTCGTGGCCGTGTTTGCGTGATCACGAGAAGAAGCTGCAAAGAAAACGGCATCGTGAAACAAAATAAGGCTATTGCATGGAATTCTGTGCAGTAGCCTTATTTTTATGCCCAAATGCACCCCAATTTTAAAAAAGTATGGTATACTGGTACAAAACTCAGTTCCATAGGGGAGAATAGAATGCAATATAAGATTCTGGCAAGCGATTACGACAACACACTGGTGCCCTTTGGCGAGGGCAAGCCGCGTCAGAAGGTGGTCAAGGCGGTAAAGAAGCTGCAGGCCGCAGGCGGCAGATTTGTGCTCAGCACCGGACGCGCGTATCCGTGCGTCAACCTCAAAGGCCAGCTGGGCGGCATCCGGTTCGATTATGCCATCACCTGCAACGGTGCCTGTGTGGTGGACCGCGAGGGCCGCATCGTGGCCGAGCACCCGCTCACCGCTGAGGAAATGTACGCGCTGGTGGATTTCTGCGAGGATTATAACTATCCGCTGCAGTTCAATTTCAGGGATGCCTGCTACGCCTACTGCGAGTATGAATATCTGCACAGGGGCTACCGGCAGATGAACAGCATCGGGCTGGACTGTGTGGACGGCGAAGATCAGGACCGCCACCTGATCGACATGCCCCACGCCGCTTTTGCGGCCATGCCGCCGGAGCGTGTGGCGGACTTCAACGCCAAGTATGGCCATCTGGGCCTGCACTGGATGCAGGTGGGCGCGCAGAATGCCGACGGCCTGTGCTACTACGACATCGTGCGCGGTGGAATGGACAAAGGCGTTGGCCTTGCCGACCTGTGCGAAAAAATGGGCCTGACACTGGCCGATGCCGTGGCGGCAGGCGATTCTGCCAACGATGTGGCCATGCTGAAGGCAGCGGGCCTTGGCTGCTGCATGGCAAACGGCACGCCGGACGCAAAGGCTGCCGCCGACCGCATCATTGGCGATGTGCGGGAGGACGGCCTTGCCGACCTGATCGATGAGCTGTGGTTCGACGGCCCCAGAGCAGAGCCGTCCGGCCGCGACCTTGGCTCGCCTTGGGATAAAATTGAAAGTGCAGGCGGACAATGAGCTTTGAACCGGTGTATAACGAACACAGCCGGGCGCTGATCCTTGGCACATGGCCCAGCCCCAAAAGCCGGGAGATGGCCTTTTACTACGGCCACCCGCAGAACCGCTTCTGGCCCATGATGGCCGCGCTGACCGGTGAGCCGGTGCCTGCCCGTGAGGACATTGAAGCCAAAAAGCAGATCATCCTGCGCCATGGGCTGGCCCTCTGGGACACGCTGGAACGCTGCACCATCACCGGCGCAGCGGATGCTTCCATCAAGGATGCAGTGCCGAATGATATTGCCGCTCTGCTGGCAAAGGCACCCATCGAAGCAGTATTCTGCAACGGAGCCACCGCATACCGGATCTATACAAAGTATCTGCAGCCGGTGTCCGGCATTGCAGCGGTAAAGCTGCCCAGCACCAGCCCGGCAAACGCTGCCTGCCGCCCGGAAAAGCTGCGCGAAATCTGGGGCGCGGCCCTCTTGCCGTGGATCAACAAATGATGGCCAGGTTGTAAATTATCCGTGAAAGCCTTGCGTTTTTCGCGGGGTGCGGTATTATGGATGACATAAGGGGCAATGCCCCGGACAAGGAGAAGAAACATGAGCAAGATCATCCGCACCAGAAAGCCCAGCGTTCTGCCATTTTATGCAATGGCACTGGTCTTTTTGGTATTGTGCGCGGTACTGCCGGTGTATAAGCTGTGGGCGCTTCTGGCGGCGCTGGGCGGTGCATTTGTGGCCTTTGGTGCGGCACAGAAGGTCTGCCCGCCCCGGGTGGTGGAGCACGAAGTGCCTTTCCACACCGGTGTGGAGGATGTGGACGCGATGCTGACCGACATTCAGCAGAAACTGGATACCCTGCACACCCTCAACGAGCAGCTGCCGGACCCGCAGCTCTCTGCCGCCATGACCCGCATGGAAAAGGCGGGCCGCTCCATTGTGGAAGCGGTGGAAGCAAACCCGGAAAAGGCAAAGCAGGTGCGCAGGTTCGCAAACTATTACCTGCCGGATGCGGTGAACGTTCTGCAGCAGTATGCAAAGCTGGCAAAGCAGGGCGTGCGCGGCGAGAATGCCGCAGCCATCCGTACCGAGGTGGAGCACAATGCTGCTTCCATTGCCACGGCGTTTGAAAACCAGCTGGATGCCCTGTACGCCGCCGAGAGCATGGACCTTTCTGCAGATATCACGGTGCTGCAGAACATGCTCAAAGGGCAGGGCCTGAGCTAAGAAAAAAGGTAAACGGTATTTGGAAAGGAAGGAATCTCTTATGGCTGATAATACATTCAACTTTGACCTCGATGCACCCGCAGTACCCACCCTGACGCTGGACCCCACCCCGGCAGAAGAGGAAAAGGCAGCACCCGCCCAGCAGGAAGCTGCCGCACCGGAGCAGCCGCAGGTGAACCTGACCCCGGAAGAACAGGCCATGGTGGATCAGTTTGCTGAAAAGATCGATATTACCAACAGCCAGCAGGTGCTGCAGTACGGCTCCGCCTGTCAGAAGAAGATCGGCGATTTCTCCGAGGCTGCGCTCTCCAAGGTGTCCACCAAGGATCTGGGCGAAGTGGGCGATATGATCACCAGCCTGATCGGTGAGCTGAAGAGCTTTGATGCCGGTGAGGAGGAGAAAAAGGGCATTCTGGGCTTCTTCAAGAAGAAGGGCGACCAGCTGGATGCCATGAAGATGAAGTACAACAAGGCCGAGACCAACGTGGAAAAGATCCAGTCCATGCTGGAGGGCCATCAGGTGCAGCTGCTCAAGGACATCGCCATGCTGGATAAGATGTATGATCTGAACATGGCCTACTTCAAGGAGCTGAGCATGTATATCCTGGCCGGCAAAAAGAAGCTGGCCGATGTGCGCGCAAACGAGCTGCAGCAGGCCATGGACAAGGCCAAGGCTTCCGGCCTGCCGGAGGATGCACAGGCGGCTCGTGATCTGGCCGACCAGTGCGAACGCTTTGAAAAGAAGCTCTATGATCTGGAGCTCACCCGCAACATCAGCCTGCAGATGGGCCCCCAGATCCGCCTTTTGCAGAACAACAACACCATGATGGCAGAAAAGATCCAGTCCACCATCGTCAACACCATCCCGCTGTGGAAGAACCAGATGGTGCTGGCGCTGGGTCTGGCCCACAGCCAGCAGGCCATGCAGGCCGAGCGTGCCGTGACCGACATGACCAACGACCTGCTCAAGAAGAACGCCGAGGCCCTGAAGATGGGTACCATCGAGACCGCAAAGGAATCTCAGCGCGGTGTGGTGGACATCGAGACCCTGCAGCAGACCAACAAGAGCCTGATCGAGACGCTGGACGAGCTGAACAAGATCCAGAGCGAGGGCCGCGCAAAGCGCGCTGCCGCCGAGCAGGAGCTGAACCGCATCGAGGACGAACTGAAAGCAAAAATGATGGAGATCCGGAGCTGAGATGGCAAACGCAGATTTTTCGCAAAAACAGAACAGCACTTCCGGCGGTTTTGACGCGGGCAGCTACCGCGAACAAAAGCAGCCGGAGCAGGCTGTGCCGCTGACACCTCTGCAGCAGAAGCTGGCAGGGCTGGAAGCAAAGCTGCCCGCAGCCCTTTCCACCCGCGCAGCTGCACTGGCGCTGAGCGTGGTGGTGATGCTGGCGGCCTTTTTGGGCTTTGGCAGCGCCAAGTTGCGCAGCCGGTACAACGAAGTCCGCAAATGGTACACGGTGGGTGTGGCGGCAGACAACGGCTATAACCTCAACGAGGAGCTGACCACCCGCATGAACACGGCGGCAAACATCATCACCACCGCCGGCAGCACGCTGGGAGCGGACAGTGCCGAGGTACAGGCCGCACAGAGCGCGCTGAGCGATTTTACCGCCTGTCTGGAAGCCGTGCAGAACGGCGGCAAAAGTCAGGCACTCACCTCGCTGCCCTATTATCAGGGCAGCACGATGCATGCGCTGTATCAGGCCAACGAGGTGCTGGGGTCGCGGATCGATCAGCTCTACGCAAAGCTGCAGGAGCAGGCCGCAGACCCCATGAAGATGGGCGCGGTGCAGGGCCAGTACGGCCAGTTCAACAGTGCGGCTACCATTATCGGCACCCTGAAATACAACGATGCCGTTTACGACTACCAGAAAGAGACCGGCGGCTTCCCGGCCAGCGTGCTGGGCAGCATTGCCGGTGTAAAGGAGGTTGAACCCTTCGCATGAAAAATTTTGCAAAACGCGTAAGCGCTCTGGTGCTGGCCCTTGTGGTGGGCGCAGCGGCCCTGTGCCCGGCGGCCCTTGCCGCCGCCAGCCTGCCGGACCTGCCCAAAGACGAATGTGTGGTGGATGATGCCAACATCCTGAGCGACAGCACTACCCAGACCATCGTTGATCTGAACAACCAGCTGCAGTCCAGCTGCAACGGAGCACAGATCAGCGTACTGACTGTAGATTATACGGGTAATTATTCCACTGAGGATTATGCAACACAGGCCTTCAACGCCTGGGGCATCGGCTCGGCTTCCGAGAACAACGGTGTGCTGATCCTGCTGGTGATGGAGTCGCCCATCTACGAGGACGGCGATTACTACGTGACCTACGGCGACGGCTTCCGCAACACCACGCTGGAAAGTCAGGCCAGTGCCCTCGCTCAGACCATGGAAGGTGATTTTGTTAACCGCGATTACAGCGATGCAGTAATCACCTGTGCCAACAATGTGGCCGACACCATTGCAAGTGTTTATGGGGTAAATCTGAACAATGGCAGCTACGACGACGGCAGCTATGCCCAGCCGGACGACGGCCCCACCACCTTTGGGGATATCGTTCTGGGTATCGTGATCCTGTTCATGTCCCTGATGGTGATGCTGATCATCGTGCTGTTCGTGTTCCGGGTGTTCATTGCACCCATCGGCCACGCAGCAGGCTGGAACTGGGGTCCCTTTGCATGGGGCTACATGGCAGGCTCGGCCCGTCGGCACCATCCCGGCCCGCCGCCCCCTCCGGGCCCCGGCTTCGGCCCCGGATACGGCCCGGGCTATGGCCCCGGCCCCCGCAATGACCGGCCCCGCCCGCCCCGGAACAACAACCGGCGTCCGCCCCGTCCTCCCATGGGCGGCGGCTTTGGCGGCGGGTCCTTCGGTGGCTCCCGCGGAGGCGGCTCCTTTGGGGGCGGTTCGTTCGGCGGCGGCAGCTTCGGCGGCGGCTCCTTCGGTGGAATGGGCGGCGGCGGCAGCCACGGCGGCGGCGGTGGCCGCGGCCGTTAAAAACACAAAAACACGGAGAACTGCTGTGGGCGGTATGCCTGCGGCAGTTCTCTTTTTAGGTTTAAGGCGTGAAGGAAATTCATTTGACAAATCAACTTTGTTAACCTATACTGAGAAACATGCATAATAAGCCAGAAATAAAGGCTCTGAGAGCGGAAAAGCCGCAGAGCAGGGAACGATAAAAATAGAGGGAGAAAACCATGCTGACTCTGGATAAGATCTACCATGCAGCCTTTGTGCTCAAGGATGTTGCCCGCAAGACCGACCTCATCGAGGCACCCAAGCTCTCCAAGGACTGCCAGCTGTACCTGAAAACCGAAAACCTGCAGGCCACCGGCAGCTTTAAGGTGCGCGGTGCTTACTATAAGATCAGCCAGCTTTCCGAGGAGGAGAGCGCCAAGGGCGTGATCGCCTGCTCTGTCGGCAACCACGCACAGGGCGTGGCGCTGGCTGCTACCCGCCGCGGCATCAAGAGCATCGTCTGTATGCCGGACGGTGCCCCCATCATGAAGGTGGAGAATACCAAGAATCTGGGCGCAGAGGTGTGTCTGGTGCCCGGCACCTACGATGATGCCCACGACAAGGCTGTGGAGCTGCAGGAAGAGACCGGCATGACCTTTATCCACCCCTATGACGATGAGCAGGTCATCGCGGGGCAGGGAACCATTGGTCTGGAAATTCTGGATCAGCTGCCGGATGTGGATGCGGTCGTTGTGCCGGTGGGCGGCGGCGGCCTGATCTCCGGCGTGGCCTTTGCCATCAAGAGTCTGCGCCCGGAGGTGAAGGTCTATGGCGTACAGGCCGAGGGTGCACCCAGCATGTACCGCAGCCTGCACGAGCATAAGTACCAGACCCTGAAAGCCGTTTCTACCTTTGCGGACGGCATTCAGGTCAAAACTCCCGGTGAGCTGACCTACCAGATCTGTGAGCAGTATGTGGACGACATCGTGACCGTGAGCGAGGATGAGACCGCTGCCGCCATCCTTTCGCTGATGGAGAACCAGAAGCTGGTTGCCGAGGGTGCCGGAGCCGTGCCGGTGGCTGCAGTGCTGTTCCACAAGCTGCCGGTCGAGGGCAAAAAGGTGGCCTGCGTCGTCTCCGGCGGCAACATCGATGTGAACATCCTCAACCGCGTGATCACCCGCGGTCTGGTCATGAGCGGCCGCAAGGCGAACATGACCATTGCGCTGGAGGACAAGCCCGGCCAGCTCAAGAAGGTGGCCGAGATCGTGTCCCGCTGCGGCAGCAATGTGGTGTCGGTGCAGCACGATGGCTCCGATCCCAACATGCCCATTTCCAGCTGCTTCCTCAAGCTCACCCTTGAGACCCGCGATGCCGAGCAGATCGAGCAGATCCGCGCAGAGCTTGCAAAAGAGGGTTTCCAGCTTGTGAGCGAAAGAGTATAATAGAAGAAAAAAGAAAGGAACGTTTTATCATGAAAGTCGTTTCCACTTCCAACGCACCCGCAGCCATCGGCCCTTACAGCCAGGCGATCGATCTGGGCAATATGGTGTTTGTTTCCGGCCAGATCCCGGTAGACCCTGCTACCGGTAAGATGGCCGATACGGTTGAAGAGCAGGCTGCACAGAGCCTTGCAAACCTCAAGGCTATTCTGGCCGAGGCTGGCCTTTCCATGGCAAATGTGGTCAAGACTGTCATTTTTCTGGCCGATATCAACGATTTTGCCGCTGTGAATGCCGTGTATGCCAAGGCCTTTGCGGAGCCGTTCCCTGCCCGCAGCTGCGTGCAGGTGGCCGCTATCCCCAAGGGCGCAAAGCTGGAGATCGAGTGCATCGCCGTGCGCGAATAATCAGGCCTAAACATAAAAGGGGCTGTGCCGCTGGCACAGCCCCTTTTGCATGTATGAGGAAGAATGAGAACAGCAATTACGGGCGCAGACCCATGCCGCCCTCCAGCGTGAGGGTCTCGCCGGACAGATACTTGAAGTCCGGCATGGCCAGCTGCACGCATACCCGGCCGATCTCGGTCTCGGGGTTGGCGTAGTGGCCCATGGGCGGCATCTTGACGTTGGCTTTGAACGCATCCGGGTATGCCTGCTGGAACTGCTCCAGCTTGGCGGTCCAGGCCAGCGGACAGATCACGTTGACATTGATGCCATCCTTGCCCCACTCAGTAGCGGCCACGCGGGACAGGCCGCGGATGCCCTCCTTGGCGGCAGCGTAGGAGCACTGGCCAAAGTTGCCAAACAAGCCTGCACCGGATGCAAAGTTGATCACGCTGCCCTTGGACTTGGCCAGATAGGGATAGCAGGCCTTCATATAGTAAAATGCAGCGTACAGGCCGGAATAAAGGGCCAGATCAAACTGCTCGGTGGTGTGCTCTGCCAGCGGCACGCCGGAAGCGGATGCCTGTGCGTTGTTCACCAGCACTTGAATGCCGCCAAAGGTATCCACAGCCTGATTGACGACATTTTGCACGGTGGCTTCGTTGTCGGTGCCTGCACACACATCTGCCTGCACCGGCAGAACGCGGATGCCATACTTGGCTTCCAGCTCGTTTTTTGCCTCTTCCAGTTTTTTTACATTACGGCCAGTGATGACCAGATTTGCGTCCTCTTTTGCAAAGGCGGTGGCAATGCCATAGCCGATGGAGCCGCAGCTGCCATCGGAAAGTACGGCGCGGCCTGCGCCGGTGATGATAGCGGTCTTACCCGTTAAAAAGCCCATAGTTGCCCTCCAGAAGCGCTCAATTGGCTGATGTTGGCCATATTATAGCCTGAATTTCAATAGAATGCAAGGCTTTTTACCGATAAATAAAAAATAGACAAAGAATGCCGAGAAGGTGAAAAAATTCACGACTTCTCGGCATTTTGTGAAAGATTTGTCAGAGACTTTGATGTTAAAATAAAGACAAACTAATTACTTCTGCACGCCCGCCTCGCACTGCTCAATAAACTGCTTTGCCACGCGGGGGCTGCGGCCGCCGGCGCGGATGGCAAAGGCTTCGGCTTTGACCAGCAGCTGATCCATCGGCATGTCGATGCCGTGCTGCTTTGCCAGTTCGGCCAGAATGTTCTCAAACCGGGCCTTCTCCGGCCGCTGGAAAGTGACCGTCAGGCCGAACCGGGCCGAAAGGCTCATCAGCTCCTGCCGGGTATCGGCTTCGTGGATGTCGTCGCCGGTGCGGTCGGTCAGTGTTTCTTTAATAAGGTGGCGGCGGTTGGAGGTGGCGTATACCGCAATGTTCTTGGCCCGGCCGCCCACGCTGCCCTCCAGAATGGCCTTCAGGGCGGCAAAGTTGTCGTCATTGGCGGTAAAGCTCAGGTCGTCGATGAACAGGATGAATTTGAGCGGGTTCGCGGCCAGCTTGTCCATCAGATCCGGGATCTGGTAGAGCTGGTTCTTCTTCACTTCCACCAGCCGCAGGCCTTCAGGCGCAAACTCATTGGCAATGGCTTTCACCGCACTGGACTTGCCGGTGCCTGCATCGCCGTACAGCAGCACATTGTTGGCGGGCATCCCGGCCAGCAGGGCCTTTGTGTTGGCAATGACCTTTTCCCGCTCCTTCTCGTAGCCGGGCAGCTCGGAAAGGCGCTGAGGGTCCGGGTATTTCACCGGCACCAGCTGGCCGTTCTCCACCGTGAACACATGGTGCTTGGCAAACATGCCATAGCCCTTTTTTCCCACCTCGCTCATGCGCTGGGCGTAGGCGGCAGGCAGGTCGATGCTGGAGGTCTCCCACCGGGGCAGGAAAGCCAGCTCCTGCGCCTGCCCTGTGGCAGAACCGGCAGCGGCCAGCAGTTCGTCCAGCGTCAGGCCGCACAGAGCCTGCAGAAAAGCCAGTTCACTGTCCAGAGCGGTCTGCAGTGCAGGGGCAAGGGTGCCCGATGCAGCCTGACGCACGCAGACGGTCTCGGCTTCCAGCACAGCGGCGCTGAGGTAGCTGCCCCAGTTGGTGGTGTGCTCGAACAGTGCGGCTTCAAATTGGGCCACAGCGTCGCACACTGGGCCATAGCCGGGCGCACCGGCTTCCATGCGGTCGGTCAGGTCCAAAAGCTTTGCCACAACGGGGTCGTCCAGCAGGCTGCGGAAAACAACAAGCCCGTGCAGCCGGGCATTCCATTCTCTCAATTTCATATTCCTGTCCTCTGTTGGTCTTAAATTAAACGCGCAGGCGCGCATATCAGAAGTATACAGCGCATTGTGCCATGGCGCAAGAGGTGTTCAATTAACTTCATGTTTGGGGTGATTCAGGTTACAAATTGTCGATTGACAAAAGGCCGATTTATAGTATAATTTACATCAACAAATGCGCAGATGGGAAAAAGTACCACACGATCCCCACTGTTCAGAGAGCTGCCGTCTGGTGCAAGGCAGTCAGTGCTTCGTGCGGAAAATCATCCCGGAGCAGCCTGCCCAACGGGTGCAAAACCCTTGTAAGCAGCGCCGGTTGCAGCCGTTACCGTGCAGGGCTTTGTTGGAAGCCCGTGAGAGGGTGTGCACAGCACGCCAACGAGAGTGGTACCGCAGAGAGCTTGATGATCACAAGGTCTTTGTCTCTTGATAACAGGGGACAAAGGCCTTTTCTTTTAAAAAGAAGCTCCCCGGGAACGTGTAAAAAGTGGAAAAAGGTTAGGAAAACAGGAGAAACTCACCATGCAGTTGAATGGTTCTCAGATTTTTGTGGAGGTCCTCTGCGAGCAGGGCGTGGACACCCTTTTTGGTTATCCCGGCGGCGCAGTGCTGAACCTTTACGATGAGCTGTACAAAAATTCGGACCGCATCACCCATGTGCTGACGGCACATGAACAGGGCGCGGCCCACGCGGCAGACGGTTATGCCCGTGCCACCGGCCGCACCGGCGTGGTGCTGGCTACCAGCGGCCCGGGTGCCACCAATCTGGTCACCGGCATTGCCACGGCCTATATGGACTCGGTGCCCATGGTAGCCTTTACCGGCAACGTGACCACGGACGGGATCGGGAGGGACAGCTTTCAGGAAGCCTACATTGAGGGCATCACGATGCCCATCACCAAGCACAA
>UMHU01076614.1_pt1 | contig 23224 bp, 17 predicted proteins | sample 1965591 | NCBI WGS metagenome assembly UMHU01 (sample SAMEA4836101, study PRJEB28245) | human gut metagenome | biome: gut microbiome; material: fecal sample | place: Denmark | collected 2008
CAAAGGGCAATTTTTCGACGGAGCCTTGGGAGACGTCCATCTTTCCGGCTTTTATGGCCTCGGTATTTGTTTGACGGGACGTCCGGACCGACGTTTCGGAATAGTCGATGCCCGTAAGATGGCCTGTGGTTACGCAATCACTCATGCGTTTTAAAGTGGCACCGCCGCCGCAGCCGATGTCGAGGACGGTTTCATCGCCGCGCCAGTTAAAGTGGGAGAGGCCCCAGGCCGTAAGAGGGCCGTGGCTTTCGTTCATGCGGGCCAGCATCTGTTCGCCGGCTTCTCCTGTCGGTTTGGCCGGATTGCCGGCAGCCGTAATGGCTTTTTCATTTTTAGTATCGGTACTCATGAATATCACCTGCTTTCAATAACATATGTAGATTATTTTACTCTATTATACGACAATCGGTTCGAAAAAGGGAGAATCTATAGCTTTAAAATGATTTTTTATCATGATAGTTTTAGTCAAATACTGATGATGCATTGAAATGACATACAATATACTTGAAATAGATCTAAAATAAATTTAAAATATTATTACAAATGAGATAATTTATACATGATTTAGACAAAATAAGTTGTAATATTTATTAGTATGTGATGAATTACCTTGAAAAAAGAAAGCTATTTGTTATGATGGGGTGATATGTATGGGTGGTAAAAAACGTAAAAGCGAGTTATTGCGGGCCTTGGTATTGAGCGCTTTATTGAGCACGGCCTATATGGGGATTGCTGCGGCCGACTATCCGATAACCGATAATATTCTTGAAGGGAAGTATGAAGTTCCGGGAGAACAGAATTTATACATTCTTAATGGCAATCAAGAAGTAACGGCTTCAGGGGATGTTACTATTATTTCTTCAAGTACGGCTCACGGTACTCCGGCTATTATTAATGGAACGAAAAGTGTGAATAGTGGTTTCGATTTAGATATGAAAGGCCATTTCTTAGCTATAGATGCTCAGTCAAGTGGTGTATATATAACGAAGGATAATGCAACCGTAAATATTCATAACGCTGATAGCATCGAGACAACCGTCGATCATCATAATTTGGTCGCCATTACTAAAGGGAATGGAAGTTCTGTCAATTTTCAGGCCAATAATAAGATAACCTTCAATAAAAATGACACTTTTACATATAATCCGATATTGGCAACAGTTGACAACAATCAATTATCTATGAAGGCCGGTAATGATATTGTGTTTAACAATTATTCAAGAGGCAATATGATTACTGTTGATGAGGGACGTGACTTTGATGAGGGTGGTAAACTTCAAATGAATGCCGGTCACGATATTACCTTCAATCAGAGTGATAGCGATCCTCAGTTTGCTTCAAGTCTCTCGCTTTTGGTTTTGAAAGACTATTCCGATACCACTATCACAGCCGGTAACGATATTAATTTTAGCCGCTATAAATACAGCCCTTTCATCGACTTGTACCGTTATGCCAAAGCCGTCATCACGGCCAAGGGCAACATTAATTTTCGTGAGCAGGCATCCAGTGTCGCCAGCGCCCTCTACGCCACGGAGGTGCAAAATAATTCTAATTTGACTTTGGAAGCTCAGGCCATTACCGGGAATATGCAGCAAATGGTGAATGCTCATGATACTTCACAGGTCTTGGTGAAGGCTCATGACATTTATTGGGACGCCCAAGGGGAAGACGTTTCTGAGCTTGCCGCAGAATACCCGGCTGTAACGAGTACGATCGTGTCAGATAATGGCAGTAAGGTTGAATTACAGGTCGATAAGGACATTCATATATCCGTCGGCGTACCGAATACCTTGCTCCATGCCTATGGCTGGGGCGGCCATATTATCTTGAATGCCGGCGATTCGATTTACTTGCATTCGGCAGGGCAGGCGGACGATGCTTCGTTGGCTGCCATTCGCGCTCTGGATGGGACGGTTGATTTGACGTCAGGCAGTACGATTACCGTAGACAGTGAAGGGAAGACTGGTGCCTATACGGAGTCTTCGGGGAATATTAATTTTAATGGAAAAACGGTCCTATCCGGTGCCGGAATCGGTGCTTGGTCCACAACGGATTCTAAAATGGGGATGAATCCCTGGAGTGAAGAAACATCAAAAATCATCTTTAACGATTTTGTAACCATGGATTCGGTAAATACAGGCGCTAAAGCCCAGTATAACGGCGATATCATCTTCAATAAGGGGCTCCATATTGACGCCGAAGAAAATGCCTTCTATGCGGACTCGGCCGGGAACATCCAAGCCTTGGCTGCCGGCGAAGACAAGGTCATCAAGGGGAATATGCTGGCTCGTAATGGTCAGATCGACGTCCTCTTTGATACGGCTAACTCCTCTTTTACCGGTACGACGGAAGTGCAGAACGTCGAAAAAATATATCCTATTAAGGACGAAGAGTACGGTGATGACGAAGAGTACGGTGATGATGAAGCGTACGTTGATGACGAAAATTTGGATGGCAATATCGATGCCGACGACGATGGATACTACGACGGCAGTGATGAGGAAGAACCGGAATATCCCCCTGTCGACGAAACGCCGCACATCAATATCGCCTTGAAAAACGGTGCTGTCTGGAATGTCACCGGCGACAGCTCGCTGACCAATTTGGCTAATGATTCTTTCGTCAATCTGAGTGATGCTAATCGTACCGGCACCGGCCTTACGGCTCAGACCTTATCCGGTACGGGCACGATTGCCATGGACCTCGATTGGACCAGTAATGGCGGAGCAAAGGAAAAAACTGAACACAGTGACTATATCGTCGCTACGGAAAGTGCGACGGGGACTCAGGCGCTTGTGAGCGACCCGGCGACCATGCATCTCGATGCCATGGGCGTCAATGACCGTCTCTATTTTGCTACTTTGGCCAACAGCGATGCCGTCTTTACCAGTCCCATTACCCAGCGCAACGTACAGAAAGGCCATTTATACGACTACATCATCGGCATCGATTCGGAAACGACGACGGATACGACCGATGCTGCCGACACGATGGCCGACAGAGCTGCGGCGGATACGACGACGGACTGGTTCTTCGGTACCGTCGGCTATACGGAAAGTCCGGTCGTTGAAACGGGACGCATCCATTCGCAGATTCTGTACGACCTGGTAACCGAGATGGATACGCTGAACAAGCGTATGGGTGACGTCCGCCAGATGAACACCGATCCCGACGGCTGGTGGGCTCGTACGACCTATACTCATCAAGACCGTGATTCCTACTCCGGTCACAGCAACCGCTTTGAACTGGGCAAAGATTTCGTAACCTCCCGTGATGACGGCAGTGTCGTCCATCAGGGCGCCGTCTTTACCTACCTTCGCAGCAGCGATTCTTTTGATAACGGAAACGGGAAGTACAAACGCTATTCCGGTGCCCTCTATCACACCTGGCTGGGCAACAGCGGCCGGTACGTAGATGTCGTCGGCCGTATGGGCAAGGTCATGGGCAACAGCTATACTTTCTTGGTCAATGGCACTCAGTCTGACAGCTCCTTTGGAACCTGGTACCAACAGGCCAGTGTCGAAACGGGCAAAACCTACGATCTGGACGACGGCTGGTATTTTGAACCGCAGGCCCAGCTGCAGTACACCCATATGAACAGCAAGTCTTACACCAGCAGCGACGGCATCCACCACGACTTAGACAGCGTCAATAGCTTCATCGGCCGCCTGGGCTTCCGGTTGGGACAGAAGATGAATGAAAAGGCGTCTTGGTACGTGAAAGGCGACATCCTCCACGAATTCTCCGGTGACGGCGGCATCATGCTGACCTCGGCCAATGGCTTGGAACGCATTGATTACAATCGTGACGGTAAGGACACGTGGTACGACGTAGGGGCCGGTCTCACGGCGGAATTAAGCCCGGCCAGCAGCTTATGGTTTGAATTTGAACGCAAATTCAGCGGAACCTACAGCAACGATTGGGAATTCAACGGCGGTATCTCCTGGAAGTTCTAAACCGTAAGTTATTCACGATTCAAAGTTATATCGAGTAAAGAAACTCCTTCATGGAAGTCTGATTGGCATCTGTGAAGGAGTTTTTGTATGTCTGAGGCCAAGCGAAGTGATTCACCTTGATGGAGGCATTCAGATGATTGCTTGTCATAGAGTAATTCAGTCGATTATAGATGATGCATTGGGTAAATATATAAACGACTTGAAATAAATATATGATAAACTTAAAATAGAGATATAAGTGAGATAATTTATAAATACGACAGACGATAAATAATGATATTTATGAGCGTATTATGAATTATGTTGAACGGGAAACCGTTGTTGTTGTAATGAGGTGGTCAGTATGAGTTGTAGAAACGTTAAAGGAGAGTTATTACGTGCGTTAGTATTAGGGGCCTTATTGAGTTCCATCTATGGCGTTGTCGGGGCTGTCTCTCCCGTCGGTGAGGACACGATTTCAGGAGACTATGACCTGAAGGAAGAACACTCACTGTTTGATTTGGGCCCAGATCGGAAGGTTGCGGCCTCGGGGGATGTGTCCGTCGTTTCAAAAGGGACGGATATTGAAAATAAGGCCTCTATTTTTGACGGTTCCTCAGGCGATATAGGCAATACGGGGACATTGGATTTGGATATGAACGGCCATTCCTTAACCATCGATTCGGGAACGCATATTTTCTATATCTCGAAAAACAACACCGGTTTAAATATCCATAATGCCGATGCGATTAAGGCGGAAGGTAATTACAAGCCTCTTGTATATAGTGGGGTTGGGAGCGGAAATTCTATCAGTTTACAGGCAAACACGGATATTGTACTGACACAATCAGCCCATGAGAAATCGGTGCCTTATATGGCTGTAAGGGGCAATAATCAGATGAATTTGAGTGCCGGTCATGATATTGTTTTAACGAATGATGTGTCCGGCAATCTGCTTGATTTTCGAAATGGTGCAAAACTTCAAATGGACGCCGGTCATGATATTGTCTTTAATAAGAACAATAATGAGCCCTATATTCCCAATCTGTATGTATCGAATGCCAATGCTACCATCAATGCGGGCAACGATATTATTTATAACCGCATAATAAATGCGACGCCCATTGGTGTGGATAATGGTGGCAAGGCGTCTATAACGGCTAAAGGGAATATTATTTTCCATGAAGAGCGGGCAAGTAATCCGGTCGCAATTAATTTAGATTACCGTTCAGATTTTAAAATAGAAGCCCAGACGATTAGCGGAAATATGCAGCGCATGACCATGGTGGACGGACGGTCTCACTTTGCGCTAAAGGCCAATGATCTTCAATTCATGTCACAGGGGTTGCCTATGGAAGCCATTGCCCCGAAATACGACCCCATGTTCACCAGCATGATTTCATCGACGCCCGGCAGCACGGTAGAGATTGAGGTCGGCAATTCAGTGAAACTATCGACGGAAGTAACGGGAACGCTGTTGTATGCCCGCGTCGGCAGTATCGATATGAATGCCGGCAGTTCGATTTACCTGCATAATGCCGGTCACAATGCCGAAGATTGGTTTCAGTCTAATGTAAGAACCCGAAGTGGTACGATTAATTTGACGACGGACGGTACGATTTCAATCGATAATAAAGGCTCTATTGCAGCCCTTGCGGAATATGGCGGGGAGATTAATTTTAACGGCACGACGATTATACCGCAGACAGGTGTCGGCGCCTGGTCGGACGATACATCGAATATCAACTTTAACGGCGAAACATTTATATCCGATGCCGATATGGGAGCTCGGGCGAAAACAGGGTCGGAGATTAATTTTAACGGTAAAACTGCCATGTCCGGCGCAGGTATCGGTGCTTGGGCCGAAACGGATCAGGATCTTTGGGCCGAAAGCACATCAAAGATTAGCTTCAATGATACGGTAGACATGGATCAAGTTAAAACAGGTGCCAGTGCCCAATATAACAGCGATATCATCTTCAATAAGGGGCTCCATATTGATGCTGACGACAATGCCTTCTACACTGAATCGGCAGGTCGCATCCAGGCTCTTGCCACTGGCGAAGATAAGATTATCAAGGGGAATATGCAGGCCCTTAACGGTCAGATCGACGTCCTCTTTGACACGGCGAACTCGTCCTTTACCGGTGCGACCGAGCTTCAGGAAATTGAGAAAATATATTCTTATGATGACGAAGACGAGTACGATGATGATATTATCTATGATGATGACGATGTCATCTACGACGATGAGGATGATGACTGGGGCGATTGGGAAGAGCCGGAAGCACCGGTCATCGATGAAACACCGGTCATTAATATTACTCTGAAAAACGGCGCTGTCTGGAATGTCACCGGCGACAGCTCGCTGACCAATTTGGCTAATGATGCTTTCGTCAATCTGAGTGACGCTAATCGTACCGGCACCGGCCTTACGGCCCAGACCTTATCCGGTACGGGCACGATTGCCATGGACCTCGATTGGAACAGTAATGGCGGGGCAAAAGAAAAGACGGCCAACAGTGATTACCTGACGGTTACGGACAGTGCGACGGGCACACAGGCCCTGGTAAGTGACAAAGCTGCTATGCACCTTGATGCTATGGGCGTCAATGACCGACTCTATTTTGCCACCTTGGCCAACAGCGACGCTGTCTTTACCAGCCCCATTACCCAGCACAACGTACAAAAGGGCCATTTATACGACTACATCATCGGCATCGATTCAGAAACGACGACAGATACGACCGATGCTGCCGACACGATGGCCGACAGAGCTGCGGCGGATACGACGACGGACTGGTTCTTCGGTACCGTCGGTTATACCGAAAGCTCGGTCGTTGAAACGGGCCGAATCCATTCGCAGATTCTGTACGACCTGGTCACAGACGTCGATACGTTGAATAAGCGCATGGGTGACGTTCGGAATATGAACACCGATCCCGACGGCTGGTGGGCTCGTACGACCTATACTCATCAAGACCGCGATTCCTACTCCGGTCACAGCAATCGCTTTGAACTGGGCAAAGATTTCGTAACCTCCCGTGATGACGGCAGTGTCGTCCATCAGGGCGCCGTCTTTACCTACCTTCGCAGCAGCGATTCTTTTGACAACGGAAACGGGAAGTACAAACGCTATTCCGGCGCTCTCTACCACACCTGGCTGGGCAATAACGGCCAGTACGTCGACGTCGTCGGCCGTATGGGCAAGGTCATGGGCAACAGCCACACCTTCTTGATCAATGGCACTCAGTCGGACAGCTCCTTCGGCACCTGGTACCAACAGGCCAGTGTCGAAACGGGCAAAACCTACGATCTGGACGACGGCTGGTATTTTGAACCGCAGGCCCAGCTGCAGTATACCCATATGAACAGCAAGTCCTACACCAGCAGCGACGGCATCAACCACGACTTAGACAGCGTCAACAGCTTCATTGGCCGTTTGGGCTTCCGGTTGGGACAGAAGATGAATGAAAAAACGTCTTGGTACGTAAAAGGCGACATCCTCCATGAATTCTCCGGTGACGGCGGCATCATGCTGACCTCGGCCAACGGCTTGGAACGCATCGATTACAACCGCGACGGTAAGGATACTTGGTACGATTTAGGCGCCGGTCTCACGGCAGAATTAAGCCCTGCCAGCAGCCTGTGGTTTGAATTTGAACGCAAATTCAGCGGAACCTACAGCAACGATTGGGAATTCAACGGCGGTATCTCTTGGAAGTTCTAAGGGTAAGTTTTTAGAATCGGTTTTTCCTATTGCGTAAAAGAAAAGCTTCTTTCTTCATAATGTTTTATATGGAGAGAGAAGCTTTTTTATAGGGGATTTGTGGAACCCCTTCGTTTCAATAGGGGTGCGTGGACCTTCCTTTCTTGAAATCGTCGGTCTTTCGAGTTTATACTGCCGGAGCTCACGCTGTCTCCAATCGGTCTCTATAATACAAAAAAGGTCTTGTGAAGGGAATGTCCACAAGACCGCAGTATTGAATGTGAATTTTTAGAGTCGAACCGTTTGTTAGGAAGGCCTTACCATTTCCACGGCATGTGATAAGCCGCTTCCCAAATTGTTTTAGCTACGTCTACCGGCCGTTGTTTGGCCATGGGATTGCTGGAACGGTCGTATAAGGGGCCGTAGTCGCCGCTGTAGATGGTGCCGGTCTCGATGTTGTAGCTGTAATGCTGGGTTCTTGTGCCGGCGAGATACCCTTTCTCGGCATTATAAGTCAGGACATTGGCGGCCAACTTATAGTAGGGCGGATTGTAGTATTCGACGACGACGGACGTCTTGTCGACATAGGTTCCATGCCCCATATGGCCGTATACCAGGACGATTTGATCATTGTCGTAAAGGGTAGGCGGGAAATAGAGGGCCTGGTTGGTGCCGGGAATCAGAAACAGACTGATTGCGAAAAACAGGGCCAGCATCATCTTTGATAAATATTTCATGACATCACATTCCTTTCAAAATATATTCTATTAAGGCATATGTATTATACCATGAAGTGAATAATATGAGAAAGATGCCCTGTGAATAAAGATGGGGCGATGTTTCTGACCAGCGGCAAAATGGCAAGGGGCTAAGGGCTGACGATGGCGATGTATCGTTCTAATTCTTCTTGTTCATAAGCCGCGATGAGGGCGGCTATCTGTTCCGGGTCATTGGCATTACGGTGGTAGGCGTCGAAGCCGTCGTAGTATTTACGGCAATCTGTAAACTTGATGTCGACAGGTAGCAGTCCGGCTTTTATGAGTTCCAAATTCAGCAGGAGACGACCCGTTCGGCCGTTGCCGTCGATAAAGGGATGAATGGATTCAAACTCAAGGTGGAGTAAAGCTGCGGCTTCCAATATATGTTTTTCCTTTTTCCAGCGGGCATACTGCGTAAGCAGTCTGTCGATGGCAGGCTCAATCATATAAGGCTGGGGCGGCGTGTGGAGGGCGCCGACGATGCGGACCGGTACTTTTCGGTATTTGCCGCGGTTTTCCCGGTCATTCATTAATACCAGGGAATGGATGGTCTTGATCGTTTCTTCTGTAAGGAGCGCGTTGTGGGACGCCAACTCGATGATATAGTAAAAGGCATCTTTAAAGCCGATGACGTCGAGATGTTCACGCAGTGGCTTTTCGGCGATGGTAATGCCTTCCTGCAGAATCAGGGCTGTTTCACGGAGCGTCAATGTATTACCTTCGATGGCATTGGAATTGTACGTCGTCTCAATGATGAATTCTTCTCTCAGACGCTGCAGTTCTGCTCGGCTCAAAGGGCGAAGGCTGTGCAGTTTATCTTTCAGAGAATCGATTTTGGTAAAGAGGGGATTCATAGTGAAGCTCCTTTCAAGTCATTTCTTGTCTCTAACTTTACTATGATGTCACCTAAAAAGCAACAAATCCCGTTGAAACAGGTGCGCTGTTGATTGAAAATCACTTGTAACCGATTTCTTTTTAAAAATTTTTCTACGCGTTGGAATAACAACGGATTACCTCTTGGCCTTCATGGTATACTACGTTCAGAAGTTGAGAAAAGCTTCTCTGACATAGAGATAGATGAGATATATTAGGAGGTAATTACTATGGCAAAAATTACGACAGATATGATTATGGGCGATATCATTCGTCAGTACCCGCAAATTGTTGATACCCTCGTGGCTCAGGGCATGCACTGCTTAGGCTGCCCGTCGTCCCAGCAGGAAAGCCTGGCCAATGCCTGCTTCGTTCACGGACTCGATCCGGAAGCCGTTGCCGGTGCCGTTAACGCTGTTTTAGATAAATAAGAGGAGGGGTAGACGATGAGTGCATTCTTAGGACCGATCCATTTTTGGTTATACAATAAAATCCAGTTTCAGGAAAATCTGATCGACGAACTCGTCGCTTACGTTACGGCTAAGGGCTGGAGCGATAAGGCTGACCAGTACGTCAGCACGGACCGCCGCAAACTCGACGAAGTCATCGACGAAGCCAACATCCACGGCTGGCTCCAGTCTCGCATCCACGACGCCGAAGGCCGTTACGCTGCCCTGGTTCTCGATGCAGCCGGCGATGATGTCGAAAAATTCGACGCCTTGAAACAGGCGGCTCACGACTTTGGCGTCAAACAGGGCCTTCAGGCCGCAACGGCACCGGAAGCCTTCCACCGCCTCGATGATCTTCTCCTCGACGGCATGCCCTGCGACCAGGTCAACCGCGTCCGCGAAAGCGACGATGCCCGCATTGCCTGGGATCGAACAATGGATCTCCACAGTGAATTTTGGCAGGGCCACGGCGACCGCTACTATGCCCTGCGTCAGGCCTTGGTCGACGGACTCCTGTCGGCTACGGGCTACGCCTTAGAAAATCCGGCCGAAGGCCAATATGAAATCGTAAAGAAATCTGCTTAACAAGAAAGAGAGGGATGCATTATGATGTACTGCACGGAAGTCATGGTCGAACAGCACGCCAACATTTCCCGTATGCTTAAAATCATTCAGGCCGCTTGTTGTGCCATCTTAGAAGGCGGCGAAGTCGATCAAAAGGAATTTGCCGACATCATCGACTTTATCCGCAACTACGCCGACAACCACCACCATCGTCGGGAAGAAGAAGTCCTCTTCCCCGAAATGGTCGATAACCTGGAAGAAGTCGCATCGATCATCATCAAACACGGCATGCTCGTCGAACACGACCTCGTCCGCGCTCACGTGCGTGCCCTCGAAGAAGCACTGAAACTCTACGACGAAGAACCGAAAACGGAGCACAAACTCCAAATTTTGGCAGAAGCCATGGCCTATGCCAATCGCCTGCAGATGCACGTTGAAAAAGAAAACAACGTCGTCTATCCCCTGGCTGACCGCAGCCTCCCTGAAAATATCAAAGAAAAAATCGACAAGACGGTCAAAGACTTCGAAAAAGAAGAAGATCCGGCCTTCGTAAAAGGCTACCTGGACCTCTTAGACCGCTTAGAAAAGAAATATCATATTGCTGCTTAACGGAGATACGAAAAGACCGATGAAACTGCACGATAAATGCAGTCTCATCGGTCTTTTTTATGTACTCATGAAGGTGCATGCTGAGGAGGCGCTTTACTGACTTCCGGCCTGACAGGACTTCAGATTTTTTCTTAAGGGAAAATCGTATACGCCGGTCTTAAAGCTCTTTCAGACATTCGATGAGCTTATCTGTATTTTCTTTGGTCGTGGCCCAGCTTGTTGCCAGGCGGATGATGGTATGATTATCGTCATAGGCTTCCCACGTGCTGAAGGCGACTTTTTGGCTGAGGGCGGCTAATTTTTGATTGTCCATGATGACGAAAATCTGATTGGTCGCCGTCGGAAAATAGAGGTCGAAGCCATTTTCTTTTAAAGCCTTGCGGATGGCGTCGGCGTGTTCGATGGCGGTCTTTCCGATTTTTTCATAGCAGCCGTCGCTGAATAAGACGTCGAACTGGGTGCCCAGGAGCCAGCCTTTTGCCAAGAGGGCGCCGTGCTGCTTGATGGTCGTGAAGAAATGGGGAATCTGGCCTTTTTTGGGAAGGACGACGGCTTCGCCGATGAGGGCGCCGCACTTCGTTCCGCCAATATAAAAGGCCGTGCAGTACGTTGCCAAATCGGCTAAGGTGACGTCGTTTTCCGGCGTCGCCAAGGCGTAGGCCAGGCGGGCTCCGTCGACGTAGAGGGAGAGGTTGTATTTTTTGCAGACATCGGAAAGTTCTGCCAGTTCCTGTTTGGTGTACAGCGTGCCGTATTCCGTAGGCTGGGAAATATAGACCATGCCGGGCTGTACCAAATGATCTTTGGATGCGTCGGCCTCAAAATTTTCCATGAAGCGGGCGACGTCGGAGGCCGAAAGCTTTCCCTGATACTGGGGGAGTTCGATGACCTTGTGCCCCGTATATTCAATAGCTCCGGCTTCGTGAATGCTGACGTGGCCTGTCGAGGCGGCGATGACACCTTCGTAGCGGCGAAGGATGGCGTCGATGATGACGGCGTTGGTCTGAGTACCGCCGCTTAAAAAGTAGACTTCTCCTTCCGGGCAGTGGCAGGCTTCGAGAATTTTTTGGCGGGCTTCTTCACTGATGCCGTCGGTCCCGTAGCCGTCCTGGGGAATCGTATTGATGGCTGTCAGTCTTTCTAAAATGGCCGGATAGGCGCCTTCCATATAGTCGGAAGCAAAGGGTAATAAGGTATTCATAACTAACCTCCTGTGGATAATTGTTCTTTACGGATGGCCTCATTATACGTTACAATAGGGTATGACACAAGCTGTAATTTATCATATTCATCATGACGAAATAGGTGAGCGAAATGGACAGTATCAAATGCCAGGCCTTGCTCCTGGCCATTCAACACGGAAGTTTGACCGCAGCCGGTAAGGAACTCGGTTATACGCAGTCGGGGATAACCCGCATGATTCAATCTTTGGAAGAAGAAATCGGATTTCCTCTCTTAGTGCGGAACAATCAAGGCGTTCAGCCCTCAGCCAACGGACGCCAAATGATGCCCGTCTTTCAAGAAGTCGTCCGGGCGTCCCAAAAGGCCGTCGACCTCGGCGCTGCCATTCAAGGCGTCTTGGCCGGTGTCCTCAACGTCGGCTGCTACTACAGCATTGCCGCCGCCTGGATGCCGAAGATCCTCAGTAAGTTTCAAGAACTCTATCCCAACGTATCGGTCCATCTTATGGAAGGTACCAATAAGGAACTGGCCCAATGGCTCAATGAAAAGACTATCGACTGCTGCCTGTCGGCAAAGTTCGGAAACGACGTGACCTATGATTGGATTCCCTTATATGAAGACGAACTCGTCGTCTGGCTGCCGCCGGATCATCCTTGGACGGAGGAAGAATCCATTACCTTGGCACACCTCGACGACGCGCCTTTCGTCATCCCCCTTCCGAACCGCGATACCGATATCGACCGCTTTTTGGCGGCCAACTTCCTCGAGCCGGATATCCGCTTCACGACGAGCGACCCCTATACGGCGTACTGCATGGTCGAAGAAGGCCTGGGCATCAGTTTGAACAACCGCTTGACGACCAAACGCTGGAATGGCCGCGTCGTCCTTCGGCCTTTCGAACCGGCACAGCACATCTCTTTGGGCATTGCCGTCCCCGATATTCAAGAACTGTCGCCGGCAACGAGCAAATTCATCGCCCAAGTCTGGCAGACCGTACAGGGAGAAACGGCACAAGACAAAAATGCTGGGGAACAACCAACAGGGGAGACCGAAAAATAAGATCGGCTCCTTGCGGTGTGAGTGTTTTAACCTTGAGTTTCTCGAAGGTCGTAGAAAAATAGGTTGTCACAGCATGACAGTCACAATAGATAAAATCGTGGAAAGTCTCTGCACGGCAGCAGACTGTTGAGTATAGCGGCGGGCTGCTGTTGTCAGGGACTGATACGGTATAGATTATTATGCAATGTAAGGTGAAACTATATTTTTTGTAATGAATATATGGATACAGTTTCATTTTATGTACCCGGTACAGCTTGCAGTGATATTCCGCATGTATGAATCGTTTTTATTTTTTTTGGAAAATCTTGTATTTTGAAATTATTACCTCATGAAATGGCACTTACGGAAATATGATTCTGTGAGAATGAAAACGGCTTAGTTGTAGGACTGGTGATACTTATACAGGGCACTTCACGGAGTCTTGGTTATCGATACATTTGCCAGGTCCGGGTGTGTCATTGCTTTTGGTTATAGCTTGTAATAATATTCCCTTTCAAATATGTTTTACAGAAACGCATATTGTAGATGACAAGTTGTTTGAAAAATTGTTATAATAAAACCAGCAAATATATTCGATATATGGTGAAAATATTACTGGGTGGTGACAGAGATGATTTTTTCTACAGCAATTGGTACGGGAAGGTATAAAAGGGATACTCTGTCTTCACATTCAGTATATGAGCTATATTATGGACAGTGCGATTCATTCGTGCTGTCTTTTTTTATTTTTAGAGTGTCAGAATGTGTCTATGATAAATGGTATACTGGAAATGACACAGTAACATAAATATATAAAATAACCGATAAAATGATTTTATAATGACACATTTTTGATATGATAGTACTTCGAATATTAGCTTATTTAAGCTGATGTCGTAGTATTAAGAATACGGTTTATACAATTTATTTGATTGCCGTGGTCATTTTATCAACTAAGGTGGGAATTTATAGATTGTCGCCATAGTGAATTTTTAATCGATTCAAATTTTTACGGGTTCAAATTTTGGCCATTAGGCTATGCTTACTTCTTTGATTGAATAGGGAATATGAGCCTTTGATTTGTCTGAACGTCACTTATGCGAGCATCTAAATTAAGTATTAGGAGATGATTTTTTGGATAACGAGAACCGCCCTATGACGGACACCGTGAGTGATTTAATGAATCTTCTTGATTATAGGCCTGATACATTATATCCGATGGTGCACAACATTAATCTTCCGGATTTCATAAGTCTTGATGGAATGGATTTACGAGATCTTGCATTCTATCAAATTCAGCAGCTCTCGTATGATGAAGATTATCCTCATAGAGAAGCTTTTGAAAACGTATTACTTTCTTTGGATAACCCGGCATTTAACTTTGTCTATATTTTGGAGGGGGATACTTGCGGGATTCATCTTTCTATTGGGATTGTTAAAAATGAATATGAGAATATTGATATCAACAGCCGAAATTTGCAGGCAAATGATTATGGAAAAATCATAGAAGGAGCCTTTGTTGGTAATTTTGGTGGAAGTAAAATAAAGAAGCTTGTCGGTGAAAAATTAAAATCTCGAATCTTAAATACGGAGGATTATGAGAGCGGCGGGGCTATTGTTGGAATTCCTACTGAAAACGAGAGCCGTGATACAAAAAAAGGGTTTCAAGGTATTGATCGATTAATTAACAGCATGCTGGGTTTGAAGTGGCGAATGATTGTTGTGGCTGAACCGGTACAAAAAAAAGATCTAGTAGCCTGGCAGCAAAATGCCTATCGAATTTATGATAAATTGGCTCCTTTTTCTAGAAATTCTATTCAGCAGTCTATCAATTCGGGGAGCAGTCATTCAGAAAATACAAGTGATCAGAGTTCTCAAACGAAGGGGACTAACAGCAGCAAGTCCTTTGGAACCAGTAGTACCCATGGCAGTGAGTCGAATCATACGGGGGAAAATAAACAGGAAAGTAAGGGAATCAGCGACAGTGTTTCAACGTCCCATACCAAGGGATCTACCAAGTCTTGGAATAGTGGACGAAGTCAATCGATGACCGCCGAAATTATAAATAAGAGCGCCCAAGAACTAATGAAATACATTGATGAAGACCTGTTAGAGCGTATTAAGTGTGGTTTTGGACGTGGGATATTTAAAACCTCCGTATATTATATGGCAGATAATCCAAGCAATGCCAATCGCTTAAAAGTTGGGATTTTGTCGTTGTTTCAGGGGAAATCGTCATCTTACAGCCCCCTAGCGGCCTATCCTTTAGATATGAAGCGCCTTGGAGTGCAGCAATTGCTGAAGTCGTTTCAAAATGTCGACATTGACAGTCAAATGATATCCGCTGATCAAGCGGCCCTGATTTCTCGGCCGTGGCAGTCTGACCAACTGGGGCTGAATACATGGTTGACAACTAATGAGGTTAGTTTGCTTGCCGGATTGCCTCAAAAAGAAATTCCTGGGATTTCTGTCGTGGAAGATGTGGATTTCGGATTGAATGTATCCTCCGAAGGAGATATTACGTTGGGGAGGTTGATTCAAAAAGGGCGCATACTTCATGATATGCCTTTTGCTATTAAACGTTCGGCGTTGAATAAGCACACCTTTGTTGCCGGTATTACCGGCAGTGGTAAGACGACGACGTGCCATACCCTACTAGAGAAAGCGGAAATGCCTTTTTTAGTAATAGAGCCGGCAAAGACAGAGTACCGCGCGTTGATGAATACGAAGAAATTTCGTGACGTCCTTATTTTTACTGTCGGTAATGAGATGGCGGCCCCTTTGCGCTTCAATCCTTTTGAGCTGATTGAAGGCGAAAACTTATCATCCCATATTGATATGCTGAAAGCGACTTTTACATCGGCTTTTCCCATGGAAGGATCTATGCCGCAATTGTTAGAAGAAGCCATGTATAAATGTTACGAAGATAAAGGATGGGATGTGAACACCAGCCAACATAAAAATGCCTACAGACAAAAATCTTCTCGGATGGGGAGCGGCCTGTTAACTAGTGACGAATCATATCCAATACTCAGTGACTTTTTAGCCGCATTAACGAGTGTTGTAACCGAAAAAAATTCAGCCAACGCTTACAAGATGACTATATAGGATCGTTGGTCAGCCGCTTTTCAAATCTTACGAAAGGGGCAAAGGGCCGCATGTTGAATACTTCTCAATCGGTGAATTTTGACCATTTGATACATCGAAATGTAATCATCGAATTGGAAGATCTAAAATCATCAGAAGATAAATCTTTGTTGATGGGCTTGATATTATCCAGAATGGCGGCTGTCATTAAAAATGCCCATATGAAGGATACTACTTTTAGGCATTTAACGTTAATTGAAGAGGCACACCGTTTGTTATCTCGTGTAGAGTACGGTGACAGCGGCGCAAAAAAAAGTGCAGTAGAAACCTTTACGGATCTTTTGGCAGAAGTACGTAAATATGGCGAAGGCATGATTATCGTTGACCAAATTCCCAATAAACTTGCACCAGAGGTAATTAAAAATACTAGCACTAAAATTATTCATAAGTTATTGGCGAGAGATGATAAAGATACGGTTGGCGATGCGATGCTCATGGATGATAAACAAAAAATCTATTTATCTGCACTGGAAACGGGGCAAGTCGTCGTGTTTTCTGAAAATATGAAAAAACCGGTACACGTTGCCGTCGATCGGGTGACAGATACGAGTGGGGCCATGATTTCAGACCAACAAATCGTGGAGCACTTTAGCGAGTATGCTGAGATTTATTGTGAAGTAGGAATCATAAATAGGTTTTATGAGGAATACGATACATCATTGACGGCATATAAAAATAATCATAAAGGAGGGTTAAAACAACTAGCTTATCATATAAATGCGTATTTAAAAGAACATGATCTGGCAGTGGATGTTCAACAAGCGCTGGGTTTTTTAGTAAGAGAGAAGGTGAAAGCTTTAGGTTTAGAGGCGACATATGAAAAACGGTTAGCAGACTTTACAAATGGAGTGATTTTTACGAATGATTGTGATGGTGGGTTAGATAAATGCAGTCTTCGTGTCCTTTTTCTTCGTATTATTAAGGAGTGATTATTATGTTTCAAATCTTAGTTGGTATTGCTGAAGTCATTAGTTCGGCAGTTTCTCTAGTGGCTAGCATTGTAAAAACGGTAGGCATCGAGTTGGTGCAATTTGCGCGGATGCTTACCGAACTTGCGAAGGGGTTGGGCTTGATGGAACCCGAAAGTGATGTTATCGAATTGGGGGATAAGGGAATTCAAGCCGAAGAAATGGGAATTACACCCGATAAATTTGAGGAATATGATGATTACTTGCGAGCCGTTAAAGATTTTGAAGTCGACAAGGATAAATCAGTATCGATTTCTGAAGATGATAAATTGAAAAAAGGAGCCGAACTGGTTACGGCTGTACTGATATCAAAATATGGCGATTTAGCAGCGACTTTTTTGTGGTTATGCGCTAAAATGCCGAGCTATTTTGAACCGCGCATGCCTTATTTGACTACGACTCCCAAAGACTCCGATAGCCCCGCTTTTGTCGGCATTACGAGATATCTGGAAGGAAAAGAGACGGATTTTGATAAGAATCTCGAAGCCGAAAAAATGTTGACGGAAATTGATAAGACGGTAGAACCTGATATTACCGACAGCAAAATTGAAGAACAACGGAGAGCTTTGGAAGCTATCATTGCCATGGGACAAAAAGAAGTTGAATAAAAAGAAGGGAGCACTATGTTTTATTTAATCGTACTTAAAAAAGCACTATATGTGTATCGAAAGAAAAACGAAGCATTCATTCCTGAATACATTGAGGGAAAATTGGCAGAAGACTATGAGTTGAAAAACTTAGAAGATAAAGTGAAAAAAATAATAGAGTATATTGCAGAGGCTAATAATTTAACGCTTGACGAAGTGCACATATCTGTTGTGGAAAATTCCGATTCAGTTAGAAATGAAAAAGTGCGACGTGTATTGGGCAATAAAATTAAAGCAACATATAAAATAACCGATGTTTTAGATGCGACGGTAAAAAATTTAAGCAGGCAAAAAGATTTGTACATCGATCGATTAGGAATAAATTTTGATAGTGAAAGCTATCAGCTTAAAGCGGGCCGTTTAAAAAGAGAGGCATACAGCCTTTTGGCGTATACGATCATGCCGAATGAATTGGTGAAATATCTCTGAAAGGGTGTTAGATAATGGCAGGAATCATATGTAAAAAGTGTGGCTGTGAGAATGTAGAATCCCAGTTTTTTTGTACGAATTGTGGAGCTTTTTTGAAATCAGGAGAGTTTGAAGAAAAGCAATATAAACTTCCACAACTAAAGATGATGCGTATTATTGAAAACCTGCGCAACATGGATAATGGGCAGGATGTTATTGACGATGTATTTGAACATCATGCAGCTCGTGTCGATGAATTGCGGGCGCTTGTTGCCTTGCCTGAGTTTTCTTCTCATGAAAGTTTGATTAGTTACCTCGACGATTTTGTGGATTTATGCAGGCATCCCGAGTTTCAAATTGCGTTTGTAGGGACGATAAAAACAGGGAAATCAACGCTGATTAATGCCTTGTTAGGGAAAAATTATGCGTCTATGGCAGTGACGCCGGAAACGGCAGCCTTAACGAAATTCCGCTTCAGTGCTAGAGACTATGTTAAAATAACGTTTTATACAGATGACGAATGGAAATTACTTTGGGATTCTCAGCATCATGCTGACAATTTCCTTAAAGAATATAAGGAATTGAAGGCAGAATCGGTAAAGGATCAGTGGTTAAATCATCCGACAGAGGAAAAATATCTGTTGAATGATGAACTGGAAAACGAACTTGTCCGCTGGTCTTCCTCAAAAAGTCCGGAACATTATTTCGTAAAAGAATTAGAAGTCGGCATTTCTACGCTTCCACCGGATTTTCCGACTCAGGTTGTTTTTGTTGATACGCCGGGGTTGTTTGATCCTGTGGCCTATCGCTCAGAAGTTACCAAAAAGTATATTCGGAGAGCGAATGCTGTTTTTGTTTGTGTCGATGCACAAAAGGTACATCAACAGGAAATTGAAACCATATCTACCGTTCTGTCGATTTCTTCCAATAATAAGGAAAAAGTTCATATTGTGGCCACTCACTGGGATAAGTTAAATCATCCGGTGGAAGATTGGCGCGAGCAAAAAGAATGGCTTTGCGGGCAGCTTACGGGAAAAGGTTTCTTCCCGACTGAAGCGATGGCAGCTGCGAATATTATGCATTCCGCGGCCTATCTCTATATTTTATGCCGTGATTTCGATCATTTAGAAAAAAATGACCAAATACCACTGATGCAGTTTGCCTTAAGCATGGGTTATGGTTTGTTGGAATTAAGTGCTAAATTGGATGAAATCAGACAGAAAATCAAAGATGAATCAAATATCAAACAGATTGCTGGAATTATCAATAAAACACTGGCAGGCAATTATAAGAAATTGCTTTTAGAAGATGTTCAGGCAAAGTATGGTCGGATTCAGCATGACTTGAAGCGAATTTCCGGTGATACACAGAAAGAGGCAAGGGATATTCTTGAAGCTTCCCAAGATGAACTTGGTGAATTACAGAAAAAGATGGCAGAAAAGCAGAAAAATTATGAAGAAATTCAACAAGTTTCGAAATCCTTGGAAACTATCCTTGATAATGTGAAAGGAAGTACCGCTGGCAAAATGTATGAAATTTGTGCGCAGCTGCAGTCGAAAGTTGATCCAACTTATCAGAGAAAACAGGATACGGTCAAAAAGAATATCAGTTTCTTAGAGCAGATGGTAAGTAAGAACCCGTTTAGTCGGAGACGGAGAACACGGAGATGAAACTGTCTATGCTTGCAAGGCAGTGTGGCATACCTCTTGTGGGAGATGATCAGTGTGACGTAACTGGAATCTGCTATGGTGAAAATGCTGTCGACGGCGATATCGCCGTGTGTTTTTCAGAAGACGTTGTGAGGCGAACGAAAGCGAATACGGTCTTAACCTTTCCGAGAATCATACCGGTACAAAAAAATTTTTTATTTTGCCGTGAAGATAGGCTTTGGGAAGATGCTGTCTGTATTGCACGTTGTCTCATACGAAATGGGCTATATCCTGACTACGATGAACCAGTTCCGTACACTACGGTTGACGGTGGGATTATGGTTGGAAAAAATTCCCGCTGGGATTCTTCGACTCAGATTGGTCCTTTTACTATGATTGGCAATGATGTTACGATTGGGAAAAACTGTATTATCGATCCGCAAGTATATATTGGCAGTGGCACCCGAATCGGAGATAACTGTCGGATTCATAGCGGATCACGCGTTGGAGCTAATGCTTTCTTTCATTATGATTCAAAAGATGGTGCCGATACTTTTTCTGGTATCGGAAATTTGATGATTCAGGATAATGTCAGTATTGGATACAATACGGTAATCCAGAGAGGATTATTTGGCAGTTCCATAATTTCCAATGGATGCCAACTTGGTAATCTGATTGTCATTGCCCATGATGTTTTGATGGACCACGATACTCATATAACTTGTCAAACAGGCGTTGCCAGCCAGGTCGTTATCGGCAGCAACGTGAAAATCATGGGGCAGGTTGGTATTGGAGATAACATCTATATCGGCGATAGAGCTCAAATATTAGGTAAATCGAGATTAACTAAAGACGTATTGATGGGGACTCGCGTTTCAGGGATGTTTGGCAGGGAAAATAAAAGGGAATTAGAGTTACAGGCAAAGATACGTCGAATTGTAAAACAGAAACGGAAGGAGTAATTCATATGGGATGCGGTTTTTGCTGTGTTGTAGATTGTGGATTTTGTTGTATTGGTGACTTTTGCAGTGACACCGGATGTAGTTATCATCCGCAGCCGAACAATGAAAGGCATGATCATGCAAAAGTTATAGCCGATGAACTGGCTGCAATGAAAGAGCGAGCGCGTATTGACGGAGAACAGATTGGCAAAGAGGCTTATAGTCAAATCAATGTTTTTCTCAATAACTTTATAGATCACTTATGGAAAATCAATGATGGTGTATATGGCGGAAAAAAGTTGAATATCAAAATGGATGTTGTGGAGCGGGAACTGAATAAATTAGAAGATGAAGTAACTGAATTCGTTGGCAATCGGATGGATGAACGATTGGTACTGACGGACCCGAAACTATCGGTCATTCTTGCCAATGAAGATGATGAAGAACGGAAGCGGCGTTTTGATGAATTTTATGTAACCATCCATCGAGCGGCTGTTCGGGATTTGAGTCAAGAAATTAAAACAGTCATTGCCAAACAGTTTGTGATTGTAAATAAGGAAATCCGCGACCGATTGGATGAGGTCGATCAATCCATGAAAGACGCCTTAGATGAATATCGTCAAGCTGAGAAGATGAAGATGGAAAAAAATAACGATTTGAGTTCAAAACAGATTGAATATATGTATCGTATTGATTTAGCTAGAATTCTAGACGAGACAATTTCTAAAGGACTAAAGTGAGTAACATGCAAACGATAATATCAGGAAATAAAAATCTAATCAATAGTACCAAAGAGGAGGGATATAACTCAAAGAAAAAATTTATTTTGTCGCCATTTAATTATTATCAGTCAATGGCCGATGGCGTACTTGTGTATAATACGTTAACTGATAGCATGGTGGAGTTATCGCAAGAAGAATACCGCATTTTACAGGGAAAGAAAAAAGGCAATGTGCAATTAAAAAAATCTTTCTGTGATGTGGGGCTCATAATTCCAGAAGGAACAGACTTAAAAAAAATGTATCTGGAAGAAGCCGCAGAAGCTAGAAAAAAAGATACATACTACTTTTCAGCTAATATTACGACGACATTAAAATGTAATGCAAGATGTTATTATTGTTATGAACGTGGGGTGCGACACTCAGACTTCTCAAAACGGAATTTGCCGAAGGTTGTGAAATTTCTTAAAAAGCGTGTCGGACCGGATAACTTTTTAATGTTGAATTGGTTTGGCGGCGAACCGCTGCTCAATCCGGCAGCGATAGATTACATTACGACGGAGTTGAAGAAGGCAAAGATTAACTTTTCTTCTTATATCATAACGAATGGTATTCTGATTCATCAAAAAATGATCGATCGCAAATTCAAAAAATGGAATGTAGGAGATGTTCAAATTACTTTGGACGGTTTGGCTGAGACCTATGAGAAGACCAAGGCCTATGTCGATCAAAAACGCAATATATATGCCCGTATTCTGAATAAAATCAAGCAAGTCGGTGAAGCGGGCATACGTGTTCACATTCGGTTAAATGTATCTCAACAGAATGCAGAAGAGATACTGCAAGTAGTCGCGATGTTGAAAGAACGGTATAGTGATATCGATACGATTACGTGGTATCCTGCTTTTTTAACCGGTGTAAATAATAAAATGTCTGAAGAAGATCGTAGTAATTTCGTTTATCGGATGTTAAAGATAACTGCCAATCCGGCTAAGATGAATATGTCCAGAAGATTTTACGCGCAGCCTAAATGCCGCCCCTGTATGAGAAACGATTCACGGTCCTACTCTATCGATGTGTCTGGGAATATTTTTTCCTGTGAACACCAGGTGGGGAACAAACAGTATGCGATTGGCACGTTAGACTCCTTTGACGATGTAAAAAATGAAGAGCGAGCAGATATTGTACTGCGTGAAGAGTGCCAAGATTGTGTATTTCTTCCGAAGTGTATGGGTGGATGTGCTGTCAATTTAGAAACGGATGATGAGCCATGCCTGATTGAAAAGTATCTGATTCAAGGGTATTTGAAGTATATGTCAGAGTCGTGAGGTAGAAACATGTTAAAAACAAAAGTCAAATCGTTTTTTGCTCAGATGGGACTTGCAACGGTGGATGATAAGGCAGAAATAGTATCCGAGATAAAGCGATTGAATGATAATGTGGTAAATTTGAATCATCAATTACTTGACAGTGTACTAGCTGATACAAAAAAATTGTTGGATACAGCCCAAAATCTTGATATTAGAACTCAAGCCGAGTCTCAGCAGCAAAAAGTACAGATGGATAAATTGGTAGAAACGTGTAAGGATATACAAGAAAAGTATGAAGCAGTCAGCCGTGATATAAGG
>UMHU01017876.1_pt1 | contig 22846 bp, 18 predicted proteins | sample 1965591 | NCBI WGS metagenome assembly UMHU01 (sample SAMEA4836101, study PRJEB28245) | human gut metagenome | biome: gut microbiome; material: fecal sample | place: Denmark | collected 2008
CTAGTCGCGCACAATGACGCCCTCGGCGTATAGCTTTTCTATATCCGCAGAGGAGTAGCCCAACTCCTCCAAGATATCCTCGTTGTCCTGGCCCAAGCGGGGGGCGCCGCGCCAAACGTGGCCGGGCCTTCGCTCCACTCGGGGCACAATGCCCACTCCCCGCACCATCTGTCCCGAAGCGTCATCGAACCATTCGACGATGCTTTCCCGCTTCAGGCAGTGCGGATTGTCTCCCAGTTCCGAGTAGTCCATGATCTTGCAGCAGCCGATATTGACCTTGTTGAAGTCACGATCGACCTCGCTTGCCGTATGGGACAAACAGTAGTCCTCGATCGCTCTTTTCGACTTCTCATCCCGGGCCGTCCCAGCAACGATTGCGTCCTGCCGATCAAAATCGGGATCTCCCGTCAATCCCAAAAGCGCAAGCCCGTCGCTTTTCAAGGCAGAGGGATTCAGGGCGACGTACACATACCGGCCGTCCCTACACTCATAGACCCCGAGACCGCCCACATCTCCGTCAATATCCGGATTTCTGACCAGCTGATTGCCCTTGGTGAAATACTCGGCCGGATACTGAGCCGAAACGCGCAAGATCGCCTCGTACTGGGACAAGTCGATAACATCCCCCTCACCGGTCTCGCGGGCGCGCAGGAGAGCCGCCAGCGATGACCAGAGCGCAAAAAGCGCCGTAATGAAATCGCCGATGCCCGGGAAAACCGCCATGGGCTTCGTACCTCTAGGACTATTGATGTACATAAACCCGCTGAAGGCCTGGGCTATCGGGTCATAACTCGGGCGACGCACGTAGTCGGGCTCTCCCATCTCCCCATAGCCCGAGACATGCACAATAACGAGATCAGGGTTGAGCTCCAAAAGAAACTCGTCGTCGAATCCCCATTTCTTATAGGTTCCCCCCTTGGAGGACTCCAGCCAGATATCTGCCCATTGGATGAGATCAAGGAAGACACCCCGCCCCTCTTTCGATGGGATGTCAAGAGCAATGGTGCGCTTGCACCGTGCATCCTGCGCCCATTCCAAAGCGACGTTTTTCCGCATCCCCTCAGGGCTGCGCGCATTCTCAACCTGGACGACATCGGCCCCGTGCTCGGCCATCAGCGTGGCGGCATAGGGCTCGGCCGCCACCGTGCCCGTGCTAAGCACCTTCACACCGTGAAGGAGACCAAAATCGGGTATTTCCTCCGACTTAGCCATATCCGCCCCTTCGATCAAAGCCCTCGATACTTCGGCAGATGCGCTGCCGAGCGAATTCAACTCGCTGTTCGATCATAGGAATGGACGATCGTCGGGTCACCGCACAAATGAGGTATCGCTTGAGGTATTTGCGCTACTCCCCTAGGTTCTCGTGATATCATCACTAACCAAGCTGGTGGCTTGCACCGTCGCGCGAGGAGAGCACTTTGAGTGTTATCAACATAGGAGGTTGTCCTCCAACATCCCTTGAGTCAAAAAGCATCGTGCCGCGTCACAGACTGCTAAGCCTGCTAAACGAAGGAACGAAATACCCTCTCACGCTCTGCGTCGCATCGTCGGGGTGGGGAAAGGGAACGCTGCTGACAAGCTGGGCCAACCATACCGACAAGCACGTCTCGTGGCTCCAAGTCGACGAGTCCGACAACGAAGTGGCCATGTTCTACCAGAAGCTTGCCTCGTCTCTTTTGGCTATGCTGTCGAAGCAGGATTATCAATCAGACCCTCCCCCAGGCGCTTCGTCGCTTGACCTGGCCTGGACGCTTGAGCAGGTCTCCCATATAACTGGAGACCACGTCCTCATACTCAACGACTATCATCTCGTATCCAATCCCGAGGTGCATGAGGCTGTTATTGCCCTCATTCGATGGGCTCCCCCTTCATTGCACCTTATTATTTCGAGCGAATCTACGCCTCCGTTCCCCTTGTCTTCTTTTCGAGCCCATAGCCAGCTTTTCGAGATTTCAGCCCTAGACCTTGCTTTCACGCGAGGAGACTTGCGCCTCCTCCTCCGGGAGAATCTGATTGATCTCAAAGAGACATCCGTGGAGCGCCTCATGGATCTCACGGGCGGATGGCCAGCGGCGGCCCATCTGGCCCTTCTGCAAATAAAACGCATCGATCCGGAAGATCGCGACGACTTCGTCTCCAACATCGGCGCCCGCGATCGCCGCATCACAGAATGGCTCAATGACGCCATCTACGATACCTTGCCCTCACGCATTCGCACCTTTATGCTCGATACGTGCATTCTGAACGAATTTTCCGCCCCCCTGTGCGACACCGTACGCTCTACTGATGATTCTGGCGAATACATCGTTTGGCTTAAGGATCGTGGGCTGATCTCCCCCGTGGATGACCAGGGCACAACCTTCGCCTACCCAAAACTCCTGCGTGCTTTCCTCAGAGATCAGTTCAGTCGCACCAGCGACCTCGCCCACGAGAAGGATCTTTGGCAAAAAGCGGCCGCGTGGTATCAAAAGCGCGGAGAACTCCTCTTGGCAGCTGAGTACCATATGGCCTCGGGAGACACGACGGCCGGATGGCTTCTGCTCGATCGCTACCACTCCCATGCTCTTGAGAGCGCTCCGTCCATCAGCCCTCAAAAGACTCGCCTCACCTGGTATCGAGAATTCCTCAGTTGGCCGGATTCGGTCTTGGCACAGGAGCCGGATCTCTGCCTTTCGGCGGCATTCTCAAGCTATTATTCTAAGGACCTCGACCATATAGAGCGTCCGCTGCGCCTTGCCGAGCAGGCCTTTCTCGCCCGCGATGACAAACCGGCCCTTGGCAGAGCCCATGCCATACGAAGCTTGGTCTATCGCTATCGCGGATCAGCCGACCTGGCTATAGACGAGGGCAAGCATGCTCTCGACAATCTTCCGACCGACCTCAATTGGTTCAGAGGATCGGCCCTCTTGTCTCAGAGTTTTGGGTTTTACCTTAACGGGGATGCCGGCTCTTCCGCCCAATGTGCCGCCGAGGCACGGTCGGAATTCGTCAAGGCCCACGACAATCGCCACGCCGCCATTGCAGAGACCCAGCACATCGAGGTCCTACTCCTGCAAGGCTCGCTCATCGAGGCAGAGGAGCGCAGTCTGGCCCTTCTGGAGCTGCAAAGCAATGCCCTTGACGCCGAGCGGCGACTCGCCCGGGCAATTCTCGGATTCATAGCCTTTGAACGAAACCACCTGAACGAGGCGGAAGTCCATTTCAACACCGCGCTCTATCCGTCTCCGAACGCGCAAAAGGGCAAGTACTTGCCATTCGCCTATATCGGTTTGGCCGAAGTTGCAGCGGCGCGCAGCGACATCGACACGTCGCTCATGCTTCTCAACGAGGCCGAGCAATATGCCGCACCTCGCCCGGAGCGCAACTGGAGCGCCTACATCCAGGGGGTAAAAGCAAAGGTGCTTCTGGAGCAGGGAGACCACTCGGAAGCTGCAAAGGTTCTCTACCCGCAAGGATCGATCGTCGAAACCCCGTTCCAGGGAACCACAAGCTTTATGAGCTTCATAATAGCCCAACGAACACTGCTGGCATTCGCCCTTGAAGACGCAAACCGTCAAGACATCATGAACATGGCGAAGCGGCAGCTGGAGCGCAGCTTGGTGCTCTTCGATGCCAACAGTGCTGCGATATGGTGCCTAAGCGCACGGGCGCTTCTCGGCTGCATATATTTCAAGCTGGGACAGCGCGAGCAGGCACTCCGGTCTATCGAGTATAGTCTCGCCCTGGCCGAAAAGGAGCAGATTGTACGGAGCGTGATCGCTGCGGGCGACATCCTCAAACCGCTTCTCGAGCTTGCCGTCGCCCAAGACGTGCACCCCGCCTACGCCCAATCCCTCATTCATGCCCTTGAGTGCCGGCCCAAGCGCTCCAAAGCCGACACTGACGAAGCGTTGCCGGTTCTCAGCGAACGAGAAGTCGAAATACTCGAAATGATCGCGCGTGGCAGTACCACGGAGACCATCAGCCAGCAGCTGTATATTTCCGTTCACACGGTGAGAACGCACATCCGAAACACCCTTCAGAAATTGGATGCGCATTCGCGGGTTGAGGCCGTAGAGAACGCCCGCGAACGTGGAATCCTACCGCGCTAGGCGTGCTCAGCTTTCCGCCAAAGAGAAAAGCTCGTTCATCCGATCGGCGCCCACTTTCCCCGACTCGTCTCTCCCCAGATCGTCTACCAGGCCTATCTTCTGCGGCTTTTTGTAGCTCGCCAAGTGTCTTTTGCAAAAGTCCTGTATCGCTTTCGGCGACAGAGCGCTTCCCTTCATCGGTTGCACGATGGCGGCCACTGCCTCCCCCCATACCAGATCAGGAACACCTTTCACGACGCAGTCCTGCACTTCGGGGTGGCTCAGGATAACCGCCTGCACCTCGCTTGCGTAGACGTTCTCTCCTCCTGTTTTTATCACGTCCTTCACCCGAGCCTTGAAGTAGTACAGGCCCTGTTCGTCGCGGGCAAAGACATCGCCTGTCCTCAACCAGCCGTCTTGCAGTACTTCCCTCGTAAGGTCCGGCCGTTCGTAATACCCCTCCATCATGGCCGGCGTTCGCACCACGGCCTCGCCGCAATCGGAGGCTCCCCCCTTCTCATCGAGCAACATCATTTCTAAAGATCTCATCGGCACTCCCACCGAATGGATTTTTGGCGTGCCTGAAGCGTATTCCTCCCTCGACAATCGCATCGAAGTGCCGACGCCGCTCTCGCTTTGTCCCCAACCATAGTTGATCTCGCAGGCAGGAAACAGCTGGAATATCCCCTCCACTATGGAGGGGGTCATGGCGCCGGCGGCGCTCTGCACAATACGCACCGAAGACAGGTCGCGAGCGCCGGGCGCGGCCTCGCGTGAGAGACGACAGTATACGCTGGGGGGCAGCAAGATGATATGGGTCACGGCGTATCGCTCGATTTTGCCGAGTATCTCCTCGGCATCGAACTTGGAGGCGACCACCACGGCAGCGCCAGCACTCAGACAGGAAAGCAGCCAGCTGTGCCCCCCATGATGCTCCATTGGCGCCTGAACAAGAGCAACGGGATGCTCGACATCCTCAAGCCCTATGGTCTCTAAGATATCGCGGATCTCGACGAGATCCGCTGCATGGGTACGAGCGGCGCCCTTGGGCGCTCCCGTGCTGCCCCCGGTAAATTGAATCCGGGATGGGCCGCCCTCTTGGAACACCTCGAAATCCTTGGCGGAATCCGACTGACCTCCCTGGCGCATGTCAGATAACGCATCGCGAATAAACTGGCTGCTGAGTATCTGCACCGCATGATCGAAGCCCTTGCGGGCATCAATGGCGACGCTTTGGTGTTCTGGCGCATAGATCAGAGCCTCAGCATCCGAAGCGTTGACCAAACAGCCTACCTCTTCGGATGTAAAACGATAATTGACGGGCACCGCAACGGCGCCCATGGCCTGAATGGCCAGATACAGCACGATGAGGTCAACGCCATTAGGCAGGAAATACGCAACTCGATCGCCCTTCCGTATACCGAAGTCCCATAACGAATGGACAACGTATTTCGACAAGCGCCACAGCTCTTGGTATGTCAGCACTTCAGCGCCGTCGATAATCGCAACATCGGTCGGCCCCGATTTCGTATGGCGCAAAAAGGGGTCTATGATGTTCTTGTCATCTTGCCTTACTATTTCAGTTCGCTGCATAGTTCATCCCTTTTATAAGGTTCGTCGAGTTTCTCCAAGTAATCTTGGCTTTTCTTGCTCAAGCAGAAGAACGCGATGGCGAATGCCGCCAGATAGCACAGACCGGCCACGGCCAAAGGAAGCACATAGGAGCCCGACCACTCATACATGGCAGCGGCCAGCGGGGGAGAAATGGCAGAGCCCGCCGAGGTGACCACCTGGGTCCACCCGATAAGCACTGGGCTTTTCTCCAGACCGAACAAGGGCGTAGTGACCACCGAGCCGAAATAGAGGCCTACCGTGCCCACGTTGTAGAAGAAGGCAAGAATCGCGCCTCCAACAAATCCTGTTTGGCACCAAAGAGGAAAGAGGAACATGTTTACGGCCCCGATGAGGCAATAGGTCAGCAATATTCTCTTCGGCCCAAAGCGATCGCTGAGAAAGCCGAATAGCGGGACCACGATCATCGACCCGATATAGACCACCGAAAGCATGATGGACGCTTGGGCCACATCAAACCCCATGCTGGCATAAATCGCCGCTTCGTTGGTGTAGAAGAATCGCTCGGCCATAAGCATCAGCATCGGGCAGAGGAGAAGCGCCCACACAAGCGGGATCCTCAGAAGACGCGAAGTGGGCATGGCGAATTCGTAAGACGCCGCAACCCTCTGCAGTCGCTCCCTTTTCCTCGTTTTCCCCATGACGAAATTGAAGTCGATCGGCTCCATGCCGTAATATGACGGCCCCCGGCAAATCATAAGCATCGTGACAACCGCCGTCAGCACGAGAAGCAGCATTGCCGCCGCCAAAGCAGCTTGTCTCAGCCCCAAGTGCATAACCGCAGCTCCAGCAACCGGACTTAGAAGAGTGTTCGAGAGCCCCGACACTACCGTGGCCATCGTGGCAACGGTACCTCTGCCCACCCGAAACCACTCCGTAGCCAACACCTGGTACGAGAGCGTACCATTGCACTTATTGGCCACGCCAAACAGAATGGACGCAGCTAGCACCCATTCAAGGGCAGGAGCGTAAGCTATCGCCAGAAACATTACCGCCGTACCGGCGGCACCGAAGAGATACACACCTTTAGGGTTGTGGTCCGCCACAATAGGCCCCAAGAACATACTCGCTACCATGCTGGCAATCGCTGACGTAGTAAAAATCAGAGACGCCTGCGCAAGCGAGCAGCCAAGCTGCTCCGCCAACAGGGGGAGAAACAGAATAACGAGCGTATAGGAAAAGTACGAGAGGGAGAGGTTTATCATGCCTCCCGAAACGCACAGCCAACCTTTAGTGGTGTTCCGCATGTTCACGTCGCCCCTTTTCTCCCCTAAAGAAAGACTTAACCGAAACGGTATTCCACTCCCATGGTGGGCTGAGGGTTCTCCCACCGAGCGATTATGGTGTCCCCACAGGCGATGCGACATGTGCCGCACTCGAGGCAACCCGCATAATCGAAGCTTGTCGTTCCGTCGGGCTCTCGCTTGTACAGGGCCGCCGGACACACCATGACAAGCTTGTCGAATTCCTCGTCAGAGGGATCCTCGACAAGCTCGATATGAGCGTTGGCCTCATCGACCTCGTATTTGTTTAACGCCAGATAGCCGTCAACGTTCACCGTAATTTGCTGCACACTCATAATGCCTTCATCGCTCCCATCGCATCGCGGGCCATATTGACAACTCCGATTTGCCCCAGCACCGGCTTCAGGTTCTTCTTCAGAGGCCGAACCGGCTCGCCATCAACCACGAACATGGTGTTCATAATGTCTCGAATCGCCTGCGGATACCCATCGAACATGCGATGGAAGCCTTCCATGAAAGAAGGCACCTTCGAGAACTGGCGCAAGTCCTGCATGACGAAGCAGTTCTCGAGGGCCGCCGTATAGCCCTGCAGCCCCTGCGCGGAAGTATCTCCGGCGCTTAACGCGCGCGCCGCCTCCCGGCCGGCGTGCATGCCAGCTGCAATGGCGAAATCCATGCCGCGAACCTGATATCCCAAATTGATGCACATCATGGCGCTCTCCCCCGCGAGAAGCACGCCATCTCCCACAAGAGGGGGCATGATGCTCAAGCCACCCTCAGGAACCATATGCCCCGAGTGCTCAACCACCTTGCCGCCGGCAATCAGAGGCGCGATCGCCGGATGCTGCTTGAAGTCCTCGAGCATCTGGTAAACCGGCGCTCGACCATGGTTCATCGTCGCTTCGATCCCTGCAACCAAGCCAATGGAGATGGACGACTTGTTCGTATAGGCAAAACCGCCTCCGAATGTCCCCTTTGTCGCATCTCCCGCGAACAGCCACGCTGCTCCCTCTTCATCTGAGCCCGAAAGCACTCGATCAGTGATAACAGAGGGAGGCAGCTCGATGGTCTGCTTGATGCCGACAGCAATCCCACTCGCGGGCGGCCGCGCGGCGCCAACCGCCTGCTTGGTAAGCAGAGAGTTCACTCCATCGCAAAGCAGAACAACATCAGCCGTAATTTCGTCCTCGCCCGCCTTCACGCCTATCACTTTGCCGGTTTCATCTTTCACAAGACTCTCGACAGCAATGCCGTAGATGGCCTCCGCTCCCGCTTCCTCCGCCTTCGACGCGAGCCACTGGTCGAAAGGCGCGCGCAGCACCGAATATGAATCGGAATTCGGGGCAAGCATCGCTTCCGATGAGAAATCGACGGTAAAACAGGCATCGGGCGCGAGCAAGGATATTTTCTCGTGGGTTATCTTGCGTTCTAAGGGAGCTTCCTGCTCAAAATCCGGGAACACCTTCGCCAAAGAGTGAGAATAGATGCGCCCTCCGGTCATATTCTTCGCCCCTGCATAGTTTCCGCGCTCGATAAGAAGCACAGACTTACCCGATCGGGCCAACTCGTATGCAGCGACAGAACCGGCACACCCAGCCCCCACGACAATGGCTTCAAAGTCAGCCATGCTACCGCCTTTCTTTATCATCCTCCAAATTTCTCTGCCAATGGATGATAGAAAGGCCCGACTATAAGCGCATCGCACAAATGCAGTACCCCATGAGGTATTTGCGCGCAGCAGGGGCGACCATCAGGTCGCCCCTTTTCTGTTGAAGGCTATGGGGTTGCACACCATTTACTCGACGCCGAGCACCTCCAAGTTGCCGCTTATAATGTCGAAGGAAAGGTCGCAGGGTTGGGAGGAGTCGCCCGCAGACTCGGCAAAGTCGTTCGTGAAGTTGCCCGAGGTCTTGTTGACGTTGGCCTTCAGTGCCGTGTCGGCGGGAAGCTCCAGGATGATATGACCCGAAGCGAGGGAGCCCGCAATGGTTTCTGGAGCAGGCGAGCACTGCCCAAGGCGAAACTCGCCTGACGCCTGATCGATGCGCAGCGTCTTGGCGACGGATCCTTCGTAAGCGACGTTACCACTTGCGAGGCTCAGCTCGAGGTCGGTCACCGACGTACGGCTAACCGAGACGGAACCCGAGGCGACATCGAGCTCCATCTTCCCGCACAGCACGGCATCCGCTCCGTCGATGCCGTACTCGCCTGAGGCTGCCTCAAGAACGAACCGCTCGAGAGACGCCGCCGATTCAGGGATAAGCAGCTCTACGTCCTTGCTGCCCCACGTGCCAAGCGAGCATCCCGACAGGCCACCGCTACCCTCCATGTAGTCGATGGAAAGCACGCCGTCGTTCGTGCTGCAGGCCATAACGGGTTGCGGGCCGCCGTGCATGGTCTCGTTCACGACAATTGCGCCGCCGGTCTCGCTATCGGGCACCACGCGTACGGAGCCCGACCCAGCGAGCCAGTTCAGATCGATGGCGTTTACCTCGCTGGCATCGATTTCGAAATGGCTGCCCTCGTTCGTCGCTGCGACGCCGCCCCGCACGCCACTGTGCAGCGTCGCATCCGCCACCTCACTCGCGGCATCGCCCGCATAGTCGGCCATCTCGCCGACCGCATCCCCCGCGTATCCGGCGATCTCGCCCATGGCGTTCCAGCCCACACAGCCCATCAAGCCACCGGGCGCAAACAGCGAGCCGCCTCCGGGAACGATGCCGCGACAGCCGCCGAAGAACCCGCAAACCCCCAGGCAAAGCAGCACGATGAGCGCGATCTTCACATAGGTACTCCGCTCCAGCCTCATCGGGCACCCCCTTCGGAGGAGGAATCGCTTTTCGCCGCGACATCCTGGCGTTCGGCCAACCAAGCTTGGTAAGACGGGTCGGCCTCCAAGGTGTTCACCACCCAATAGTAGAAGGGAATGGTGAGAAAGATGACCCAGGCCGGGTGCCACCAGCCGAAGCAGAAGCCGGCAAGCAGGAAGATGACCGCGCACAGAAGCGGGTAGGGAAACGACTGCAGCGGATCTTTCGGTTGGGGCGTCGGTGGCGGCGCAATGGGCACCGAAGACGCTGGCGGAATGGAACCCGGTGGGCAGGAGCCAGGAGGGCAGGCACCCGGGCTCTGCGGCGATGCCGGCGAACCGTGGGGAAGCACACCCGGGCCATAGCCCGCACTCGGTGGCCGATGGCCCGGCGCGCTCACCTCCACGACCACCTTGGGCGCTTCAGGCGCCTCGGCTGCCGTTGCGGCCGCCGCCTCGGCCCGCGCCGCAGCTGCCAGCGCCGCCTCAGCCGCGGCGGCGGCTTCGGTTTCCACCGACTCGGCGCGCTCCTGGGACTCAAAGCGCACATCGTCGGCCACCTCGGGGCTCACGCGCAAAAGCTCGTCTAAGGTCACTTCGTACAAGTCGGCCAGGGCAATGAGGTTGCCCATATCGGGTGCCGACTCGGCCCGCTCCCACTTGGAGACGGCCTGGCGCGACAGCCCCAGCTGCTCGGCCAGCCCCTCTTGGGAGAAGCCGCGCTCGCGGCGCAGCTCGGCAAGGCGTTGGGCGATTTCGACGTTCATCACGGTTCCCTTTCGCGTCTTGTTCGTCACATCTCGCCTTTCACCCTATGGTTTCAACCCTGGTTGCACTAGCACCTTATGTGGTCAATTTACCAGAAACGAGCAAAAAATCCCCGACAACCACCGGTTGCCCCACCCACGAACAGGGAATTTACGGAGCCTGCAACGAATCATCCGACCCATCTGCGCTCCCTTCGCAATGCAAGTCATCAACGCCATCGGTCACAACGGATACTCGAGCAGATCCTCAATGCGGCAACCCAGCGTTTGGGCGAGCCGATAGAGCGATACTCCCTGGCCGTGATTGATGTTCTTGCATCGCTGCTCATACTGCTGAATCGCCCTCAACGAGACGCCCGATTTCTCCGCCAACGCCACTTGAGAAAGACCCCTTTGCTCGCGCCACGATTTCAGAGGAGCGCCCCGCCGGGCCACACGCTCTTCGATCACTTCGACGAATTTCTGCTCGGCTGCTTCGTGAAGTGGCCAGTATAGCGCACGAATTTCCTCCATGGTCGTCACGCGTCCTATGGTCCGGAAAGGGCGCCCCGTTTCCCACTGCCAGTAAGCTAGAACCCAACCGCACCAATAGTCGGGACCTTCCCCATCGGCCGTCATATCGGCGAGGGGAATGCCGACATCTAACCCGGCCCGATAGCATACGTCAAGCACCAGCTCGATGCCCGACGAACCGCTCACATAGCGCGGAGCGCCGGCACCGAACGCATCGGCGACCCCCGTCGCTACGAACATTTCGAAGAACTGGCCGAGTCTCAGGCCGGCACGGTTGGCCGCGCAATCGAACGCCTCTCCCAGCACTTCCATGGCATCGAACAGATAGTCTTCGCTATAGGCCCGCAAGATCGGTCACCTCATCTCGCAAAAGGTCGCGCAGGTAAATGCCATCAATGCCCTCCCGGGCAGCCTCCTCGCGATAGAGCGCTCGCGCCTTTTCGTCGCGCTCTTTCCGCTTGGGGTAGTAAACAGCACTGGGAGCCACCGTGGCTTCAACGAATTCGATGGCTTCGAATGCTCTCGGGCTTTTAAGCACAATCTGCTGGCCTAAATCACCAAGACGCAGAGCGCGCGTCAGCTGCTCCAAAGAAATATCGTTGCGCAAAAAGGCGCGGGCAAAGGTAAAGTAGCTGTCATCGGCGCGGTGCCCCACGATGACGTCGAACGATTCCGCATCCAACAGGTAGTGGGCACGAAGAAACTCGCTGCCCGCTTGAGCCACCGGAGTGCGCAGATCGATTTTGCGATGCTCCAGCAACAACGCCAGCCAATGAAGCGTCGAATATTCCGGAGAGGAAAGCTCGAGAACCTTAAAGCCACGGCCGTCGAAGCGATACTCATTGGCATAGCCGTCGTAGCCTTCCTCTGAACAGGCCCACTCGCGCGCCAATTCAATATGCTCGGTGCAATAGAATCCGTGGCCATAGTCGTTATAGGACCTGCCACCGCCATAGAAGGGGTGAGCCACTATTTGAGGCGAACCGTGAAATAATGTCATAGGTTCCATAGTCTACCTATCTCTCCAGAGATACTTCCCAGAGTATAGCACGGATATCTCTGGAGAGATAGCTTGAGGCGCGCCAAAAAATTCCGCTTAGTGTACCGCAGGAGCCTAGATGGCGCTATTTTTGAAAGTGCCGCTCTTGCGGCCGTTCCACCATTTGGAGAGCTGAACGATGATGACCTCTACGAGCGGGATGGTGAGGAAGATGACCCAGGCGGGACCATGCCAATGGACATCAACGAAGGTCATCCAAAGAAACCAGGCGATCGACCCAATAGGATACAACGCGCACAGCATGGGAGCGATGCGGTGAGATGCGACTGCCGCGCCCACAATGTAATACACGGGAATGAGGAACAGCAGAAAGAGCGTCGGCCCCCAAATGCCGCTGAGCATACCGAAGGCGAGATAAGCCACGATCACCAAGGCCCAGAAGGGGAACTTCAGCCACTTCTTGGCTCGCTCGGCATCGAAGCCACCGGGCGATACCCCGAAGGGATTGTCGCGCGTGAAGATATGCTCTGCCGTCTCAGGATCCGTCGTGTTGACGCGCACCCCGTCCCAACCGACGTGCACCTCTTCGCCGTGGCGGTCGACCACGTGCACGCCCTCGGCCCAGGACACGTGCACATGGTCCTTGCCGTCGTCCACGTGAATGCCACCGGGCCCGAAGTGCACCTTGCCGCGGCCCTCCTTTTCGAAGTCAACGCCCTCGGCTGTCTCGGCATCACATGCATCGCCAACGCCACCACCCTCTGGCGAAGCCGTCTCTTCCGAAGCTTCCGCGACGACAACCCTGCTCGCGCCACGCGCTTCCGCGCGGTCGGCGGCCTCGAAGGCCACGTCGTCTTCGATGGATTCGCCCACGTACAGAAGCTCATCCAGCGACACGCCGTAGAGCTTCGCCAGGGCAATGAGGTTGTCGGTGTCGGGCGACGACTCGGAGCGCTCCCACTTGGAAACGGCCTGGCGCGACACGCCCAGCTTCTCCGCCAGGGCCTCCTGCGACAGTCCCGCAAGCCTCCGGCGCGCGGCCAAGCGCTCGGCAATTTCGACATTCATGGTGTGCTGCCTTTCTTCTGCGATTGCCTCTCAAAAACGCCTTGGAGCCTACCGAAAACCTCTTTGCCACGGAACCAATTCGCGTTGTCATTTTCCGCAATTATTGGTTGCGGAAGCGCTGAACTGGGACAATACCCCAGCAGTCACCACACGCACGGCAGCATTCGCGCTCGCTAGCGGCCGTCCCGCAGTGCCTTCAGGCGCGCTAGGGTGTCGGCGGGAATGCGCTCGGCGACGGTGTTCTTGCGCGCCACCTTCGGGGCGTCATCCAAACGCGCATCTTCGTAGTACTCGCCCATCTCATGGGAGAAGCCGTCGGCGCTCATGCGATCGACGCCGCCGCCGAACACCGTGTCCTGGATGGCGGCGTCGCTCGTGACCACCATGGTCTCCACGCCGCGCTTGCCCGCGTCATAGGCCAGCTTCTCAATCACCTTGTCAGCCGACTGGCCCGCCGGCGAGAAGATCACCTGGACGCCGCCGATCTTCGTGCGACTGCCCTGGGACAACTCGTTGTCGGCGGCGTCGAAGACGACGATGGCGCCCATGTCGCGCCCGGCATAGTTCACCACGTCGTTGATAAGCCGGTCGCGGGCGGCGTTGAAGAAATCGTCGGTGTAGTCCTCATCGGCCCGCGGCTGCCACCGATACCGGCTGCCCGACCGCAGCACGTTGTACCCGTCAACGATGAGGAGCTTTTTCCGCTGCTTGGCCATGACGCGATCTGCGGCCTATTCCCAGTTCTGGCGCAGCCACTCGTACATGCAGGCGGTGGAGGCCTGGGCCACGTTCAACGAGGAAATCTCCCCCACCTGGGGCAGCTTCACGCCGAAATCGCAGTTCTCCAGCACAAGGCGCGACACGCCTTCACCCTCGTTGCCCATCACGAGCGCGATCTTGCCCTTGAGGTTCGACTGCCAAATGAGATCGGAAGCGTGCTCGGTGGCGGCGGCCACCCAGAAGCCCTCGTCCTTCAGACGCTCGATGGTGCTCACGAGGTTCGCCACCTGGGTGACGGGAATGTGAGAAATAGCCCCGGCCGAGCTTTTGTAGGTGGCGGCGGTCACGCGGGCGGCGCGCTTGTTGGGAATGACAATGCCGGAAGCGCCCACGCACTCGGCCGAACGGGCGATGGCCCCCAAGTTACCGGCGTCGGTGATGTGGTCGAGCACCACAATGAGCGCGCGGCCGTCGTGCTCCTCGGCCGACTGCTTCGCCGCGTCCAGAATCGTCGTCACGTTCACGTAGTTGAATGGAGCCGTCTCGGCCATGACGCCCTGGTGGCTACCGCGCTCGGAAATCTCGTCGAGCTTCTTCTTCGATACCTTCTTAATAGGCACGTCCAGGTTCTTCGCCTTGCGCTGGATGTCGCGCACCAGGCTGTCGCCCTGGCTCAGGTTGTCGGCCATGAGGATGTACTTCAGCGGCACGTGAGTGCGCAGCGCCTCAATAACAGGACGCTTGCCTTCAATGAAATCAGCCATGGAATCGCTTTCGTCGTGGTAGTTCAATGGTAATCGAGAAGTTTACCACGGGGCTGCAGCTCCTTTGTAGCTGCGCCACCAATCACGCCAAATCAACGTCGACTGCCGCTCAGACGGCATCATGACGCCCGAGCATGCCTGAGCCTCAATCGCTCCCTCGTCCGAATGATCAAATTACTCAAATCTATTTTACTCAAGTCGACTTTACTAAAGTTCACTTGAGTAACGCTCCCCTACATCACGCCCGAGCCAAAGAGCACGAGATCGATGAGCTCCTGCTTGCTGTGAATGTTGAGCTTCTCGTAGATGTGGCGCACATGGGTGCGCGTGGTGTTGTAGGAGACGGTCAGCTCCTCGGAAATGTACTTCGCACTGCGGCCCAAGGCCACCAAAGCGAGGATCTCCGCCTCACGCGGCGTGAGACCGTACTCGACCGCCAAATCTTGGCAATAAGCGGCTATCTCTGCAGGAACACCCTCGTCGCCATCGGGCTCGGAAACCATCGGAGCGTCATCCGTCGCCGCATCGGATGCGGCCGCCCCTTCGGCGGTCTCATCGGAGTCGGCTTCCAATGCCGCAACCTCTTCCGCAAGTCCCGGAGAGCTCAATGCTAGCCGAACGCCCATATCCATTGAAGTGTTCACCTCGTGCCTGGCCGACGCCGGCCCACGCCACTGCCGCCGCCCCACTTGATCGAGAGCACGCGCATCCTGCCGGCCCGCCCCGCGCACCAACTGATTGACCACGCACAGCAGGTACAACGCCGCCAGCGCCACGGCCACCGCAACAGAATTCAGCGTGAAGTCGAGCGTCGAGAACCGCGCGATCAACTGCGCAACGCACATGGCTTCGAACATGAGGCCCACGGCCAGACCGCGCACCGCATAGGGAGAGTCGCGGATGTCATAGGCGAAGATGGCGATGACAAGCACCCACATGTTGCTTTCCCACAACGCATCCGGCGAGTGCGAGGGAATGCCCGCACTGCCCATGAGCAGCCCGATGGCGAATGCGGGTCCATAGCACAGAACCAGCGTAACGACCGTCGCCACCTTCGAACCTTCCCCATTCGAGCGTTCCGCGAAAGCCCGCAAAAGACCGCAGCAGCAAATAATGAGAGTCACGGCCAGCACCTCGAACAGCACCATGTAGTTCAAGCCCGACGAGAGCATCTCCGATTCGTGCCCCGACAGGTACACCACCAAGCTGCAGCCAACAGCGAAAGCGGCAGCTACCACGACGAGGACTTCCAACGACTGCGCCCGCTCGCTCACTGCCGACGCCCCGCCTTCCTTGTCGCTGCGGACGATGCATGCCAGAGCTACCAGCGGCAACGCAAGCAGAAAGCCCTCGCCCACCGCCTCGGAAAGCGAGCTCACGCAGCGGAACAGGAAGTATACCGCCACAGCCACGAGGAGCGACGGATCAATATGGAACGAGTTTCGGTCGGGATGAGCCGGCCGAATAGTGGATGACCAAATGACGACGATCCATCCGCAGGCGAACCCTAAAAGCGCCCCCGAGGCGTAGAAGAAGCCCACGCCCACCACCGGCAGCACCGACACGAGAGCCACCAGCGCACCCACAGCTGCCAACACGCTGACCGCCGGCACGCCGAAGCTTGTCTCTACCAACAGGCGCCCCCGCAAGAGCGGCCCGGCGAGTCCATGGGCGATAATAATGGAGAGAATCACGGTGAGAAAGAATACCGTAAGCTCCCAGGGCGTGCGGTCGATGCCCACGTAGTACAACGCCCGGATAACCATGTGCGATGTGAAGAAGTACAGCACGCCGACGCCCACATCGAACTGAGTCGGACGACCGAAGAGGCCGCTGTTCTTTGCTTTCCGATTCTCCATGGCCTGCCCTCCCCGACAGCGCACCTTATCCTCCAATGTCTCAGTATAAAAGATGCCCCGCATCGTCCATCACTCCTTTCGAGTGAGATAGTCCGCGCAACGGCGCCTACCAGCCAGAATTCGTCCAAAGCGAGTGACGCGACAGGGAGGCGGCAGCCCTAAGGTGAACCTGCGTCCCGCCGAATCCGAGGCGGAACGCGGAAACGGCTATCGCCAACAAGCAGCGAGGCCAGGGAACGACCCAAGGAGGGAACTTCAATGACTCAGACAAACATGGATCGACGCAGCTTCTTGAAGGGCGCTGGCGTGGCAGGGGCGGCCGCTGTGGCCGCGGGCACGCTGGGGCTGGCCGGCTGCGCGCCGAAGGAGCCTGGCGAGCTATCTTCGACCGGCGAGGGCGAGCTCATCCTGGACGCCGAGAAGTTCACGAACGCGAAGTGGAACTTCGAAATTCCGCCCGAGCCCATCGATGAGAGCGAGATCACCGAGACCGTCGATTGCGAGATCTTGGTCATCGGCGCCGGCGTGGGCGGTCTGGTGACGGCTACCTCGGCCGTCGAGGAAGGGGCTGACGTGGTGCTCATCGCCTCTAGCTCGGGGCCAGTGTCTCGCGGCGGCTCGAACGCCGCCTTCAACACGCGGCTGACCCACGAGCTGGGCATGGATTACACCCGCGAGGAAATCGAACCTATCTTCCAAGACATCTTCGCCGCCAACAGCTTCCGCCTGGATCAGGAGAAATGGTGGCTGGTTTACGATGAGTCCGGCAACGCCATGAACTGGCTCATGGACAAGGTGGAGCCCTACGGCATCACCGCCGTCATCGAGAACAACCAGCAGGACGGCGGCAAGAACTGGTGGGACGGCGGCCCGCTGAAGACGCTGAACGTGTCCCACTCCTTCGTGGCCGAGGGAGCCCAAGCCGCCGGCGCTTCCCAGCAGATCGTCGTAGAGGCCCTGGCCGAGGAGATTCAGAAGGCTGGCGGCCGCATCTTCTACAACACCACCGCCGTGCAGCTCGACCGCGAGGGCGACAACACCGGCCGCGTCACCGGATGTGTCGCCAAGGCCGACGGCAAGTACACGCGCTACAACGCCTCGAAGGGCGTCGTGCTGGCCACGGGCGACTTCTCCCAGGACAAGGACATGGTAGCGAAGTACTGCCCCATCGCCTTGCCCTTCGGCAACGGCGGTGTGTACGACGGCAGCGGCCTGAAGCTGGCCCTGTGGATCGGTGCGGCTTGGCAGAAGTACACCCCCAATGCGCCCATGCTCGCCACCATGGGCGACGAGGTACTTCCCTGCCGCTGGTGGGCAGAGGGCGCACTGACCACCTTCCCCGGCCTGCTCGTGAACAACAAGGGCGTGCGCTACTCCAACGAGAACTGCACCTACGGCTATATGCCCTATCCCCAGCGCGTGCAGCCCGACGGATGCGCCTTCCTCATTTGGGACGCCAACTGGGTAGAGGCCTCGGCTCCCTGGCAGGGCGACCGCATCGGAGGGGAGCCCCGCGACACCCAGGAAGTAAAAGACGCCATCGAGATGCTGTTCGACCCGAACACCGATTGGACCACCACCGACGAGTACGCCGGATTCGACGCCACCATGGCCGAGACAGCCGTGAAGGCCGACACCTTGGAAGAGCTGGCCGACGGCCTGGGGCTTCCCCGCGACGCCTTCCTCGCCCAGGTGGAACGCTACAACGGCTACTGCGAGACCGGGCTTGACGATGAGTTCCACAAGGACAAGCGCTTCCTGTTGCCGGTAAAGCAGCCGCCCTTCTACGGCATTCGCAACGAGCCCTACACCCTGTGCATCACCGGCGGCCTGAACACCGACATCCAGATGCACGTGTGCGACTCGAACAACGATCCCATTCCCGGCCTTTACGGCGTGGGCACCGTAGTCGGCGACATGTACGGCGATGTGTACGACTACCACGTACCGGGCATCAACCTCGGTGGCGCCTGCACCACCTTTGGCTACCTGCTGGGCAAGAACCTGCCCGCCGGCACTTGGTAAGAAGCGCCCTAAAGCCCTCCCTACGAAAGGAACCCGCGACATGCGGGTTCCTTTTTGTTCCTAAATGAAGAACTGTGGGGCAAGATTTCCTGCCAGTTATTCTGCTTTCGCGTCGCGGGCGGCGATTTCGGCGGCTTTTTTGGCGAACTCGGCGCGCTGCTCGGGGGTCATCATGGCCATCTGAGCCTCCAGCACGTCGTGCTTCAGGGCCGTAGCGAAATCGGCGGAATCCTTCTTGGCCTCCCCCGCCGCCTTCTTGGCCGCATCGGCAGCCATCTCGGCCTGGGAGCGCGCCATGGACACGGCAGCCTCGGTCTGCTCGTGAGCCAACTCTACGGCCGTCTTGGCCTGATCGTTCAAATGGCTGGCTGCGGTCTTGGCCTGGTGGGCCGCCTCGCCAGCTGCCGTCTGCGCGTCGCGTCCCACGCGCTCGGCCGTAGCCTGAGCCTGCTTCAGCACCTCGGAGTTAATGGCCTTACCTTGCTCCACGGTGATCTCGCCCTTGGCGATCAGCTGTTCCACCAGTTCCTGGGTTTTCTCCGCACCAAGTGCCATGGCGCCCACGCCGGCCAGGAACACGTCTTTCAATCCATCGGCAATCGTCGTCATTTCGAAGCCTCCGTTCTCGTTGAGTTAGCTTCTCCATCATAGGTGGCCATGGCGCCTGGACGCGACGACGGGGCAGCACTGTTACTGCCCCGTCAAAGGTTGATTGACTTGATCACAATTAAAAACTGAAGCTCGAGGCGCTGAAATGGCTTAGAAATCACGAAACATCAGAAATTAGGCCCGATTTTCAACTTTTTGCAATACAGCAAAGAACGTTTCCCCAGGTGGCGTATTACGATTTGCGGTTCTTGGATCCTTTTCGCCCGATGTTTCGTGTTTTCCAAGCCAAAATCCTCGATCCGACTCGCGATTTCCGATGTTTCGTGAATTCTAAGCCACGATCAGCGACCGCACTCTCGATTTCGAGCGATGGCAAAACCGTTCCCTTGATGGAAGCCTCAAAACTTTGACGGGAGCCGCGAACGGGAGCTCCGCTCGCCAAAACGGTAGCCGAAAGCGCTCATGGAACATTGGGCGCTTTCGGCGCGGCTCGCGTCCATTCGGCGCGAATGCGAGAAAGACCCCGAAACGCGAGAGGCGATCCGGGGTCTTCGTCGATTGAGGAGTCTATTGCCCTACCCGAAAATGGCGGCGAAGGCGCCGGTGCCGGCGCCGTGCAGGACGTTGTCGCGCATGGCGCGGCGGGCAAAGCCCATCATCTCGGCCAAAGCGTCCAGCGCTACTTCCTTCTTCTCACCCGTGCGACGCAGCTTCATCTCCACCTTGCCCTCTTTCAGGCCGCGCTTGCCCACGACAATCTGCACGGGCCAGCCGATGAGGTCGGCGTCGTTGAACTTCACGCCGGCGCGCTCGTCACGGTCGTCGATGACCACCTCGAAGCCGAGCTCGGCCAGATCCTTCGCGATTTTCTCGGCCATGGGCTGCACCTCGCTATCGCCCACTGTGAGCGGCACCACGCAAATATGGGCCGGTGCCACGGACAGCGGCCACATGATGCCGTGCTCATCGTTGTGTTGCTCGACGATGGCGGCCAGCGTGCGCGAGATGCCCACGCCGTAGCAGCCCATGATGAAGGGCTTCTCCTCGCCGTCTTCGTCCATGAAGGTGGCGCCCATGGCACGGGAGTACTTGTCGCCAAGCTGGAAGATCTGGGCCACCTCGATGCCGCGAGCGCCTTCCAACGGAAGTCCGCACGTAGGGCAGCAGTCGCCGGGCTTCACCGTGGCCAGATCGGCCCACTCGTCCACCTGGAAATCCTCGCCCAGACGCGCGCCCACGTAGTGGTAGCCGTCCTCGTTGGCGCCCACGACCCACTGCGGGATGGCCTGCAAGCTGGTAGCGGCGATGATGCGGGCGCCCTCCGGCAGCCCCACCGGCCCCATGGAGCCCTTGCACAGACCGAAGGCGAGCATCTCCTCGTCAGTCAGCAGCGTGAAGCCGGGCACGAGGCCCTCGATCTTGAGCTCGTTCAGCTCATGGTCGCCGGGGATGAACAGGCACACGAGGTTGCCCTCGGCGTCCTTGCCGGACAGCGCCTTCACCGTGGAGGACTCGGGGATGTTCAGGAACGCGGCCAGCTCGGCAATAGTGTGCACGTCGGGCGTGGCGATCTTCTCCATGGCGTCCACTTCGTACAGCGTGGGGCGGGCCAAACACGCGCCGGCCTCGGCATCGGCCGCATAGCCGCACGAGCAGTACACCAGGTCGGCCTCGCCCGATTCGGCCAGCGCCATGAACTCGGTGGTCACCTTGCCGCCGATCTGGCCGCCATCGGCCTCCACCTCGCGGTAATCCAAACCGCAACGGTCGCAGATGGCGCCGTAGGCCTTCCCCATGGCGTCGTAGGTCTCCTGCAGCGACTCCTGGGTGGCGTTGAAGCTGTAGGCGTCCTTCATGACGAACTCGCGAGAGCGCAACAGGCCGAAGCGCGGGCGAATCTCATCGCGGTACTTCGTCTGAATCTGGTAGAGGTTCTGGGGCAGCTCCTTGTAGGAACGCAGCTCGTTGCGCACGAGCGCCACGATGATCTCCTCATGGGTGGGACCGAGGCACATCTCGCGATCGTGACGGTCGGTAAGGCGCATGAGCTCGGGGCCGTAGTCGTTCAAGCGCCCGCTTTCCTCCCACAGCTCCGCCGGCTGCAGCACCGGCATGAGAATTTCCTGGGCACCAGAAGCGTCCATTTCCTCGCGCACGATGTTCTCGATCTTCTTCAGCACGCGGAAGCCCAAAGGAAGGAACGTGTACAGGCCCGATGCCGCCTTGCGCAGCATGCCCGCGCGCAAAAGCAGGCGCGCGCTGTCGATGTCGGCGTCCGACGGGTCTTCCTTCAGGGTGGGGGCATACAGGTTGCTCATACGCAGAATCTGGGTCATAGGTTCTCCAACTCCTCCATAAGGGCAGAAACAATTTCCGACTCTTGCACTTTGCGGACGATTTTACCATGGGAGAAAACAACGCCCGCGCCCGCTCCGCAAGCCACCCCGATATCGGCATCGGCGGCTTCGCCCGGGCCGTTCACCACGCACCCCATGACTGCCACCTTCACCGGCTTGTCCACCGCAGCGAGGCGCTCTTCCACTTCTTGCGCGAGCCCAATGAGGTTCACCTGGCAGCGGCCGCAGGTAGGGCAGCTGATGAGCTCGGGGCTGCGGCGGCGCAAATCGAGTGCGCCGAGCAGCGTCCAGCAAGCCCGCACTTCCACCACAGGGTCGTCCGTGAGCGAGATGCGCATGGTGTCGCCGATACCCTCTTCCAAAAGAACGCCCAGGCCGCATGCGCTTTTGATGATGCCTTGGAAGGCGGTGCCCGCCTCGGTGACGCCGATGTGCAGCGGCACCTCGGGCAGCTCGGCGGCCAACAGGCGATAGGTGTCGATGGTGGTCTGCACGTCGTGGGCCTTGGCTGACACCACAAGGTCGTGGAAGTCGCACTCGTCTTCGAAGAAGCGCACGTATTCGGTAGCGGAGGCAGCCAGTTTCTCGGGCAGCGTCAGGTCGTCGCGGGCCGCCAGCGCGTCGTCGAGCGAGCCGGCGTTCACGCCGATGCGGATGGGGATGCCCGCCGCCGACGCCGCAGCGATCACCTCACGGGTGGCCTCCAGGCCGCCGATGTTGCCGGGGTTGATGCGCAGCTTGGCCGCGCCGCGGGCCGCCGCCTCGATGGCGATGCGGGCGTCGAAATGGATGTCGGCCACCACGGGCAAGGGTGACGCGGCGCACACGGCTTCGAAAGCGTCCAGGCAGTCCCGACGCGGAATGGCCATGCGCACGATCTCGCAGCCGGCCTCGGCCAGCGCCTCAATTTGCGCGAGGTTGGCGGCCACATCGTCGGCCGGGGCGTTCAACATCGACTGCACCGCCACCGGCGCGCCTCCGCCCACCGGCACATCCCCCACCATCACACGCCGCGTGCGGTCATGGGGCTTCAGTTCCTTGGTCACGGACCACTTCCTTTCCAACCGTTATCTTTCACCAATTATAAGTCCGGAATCCGCCCAAGGAAGTCAGCGAGGGTCCGACAGGTTTAAACCCCTAGCCCCAGTTGCCAAAGACGAACCGCTGGATGTCCTGGTTCAGCATGATGACGAAGAAGCCGAGGAAGAGCGCCATACCGGCCAGCGACATATAGTTCATGGCCTTCTGGGACACTGTCTTGCGGGTGCCCTTCTGGAAGATTTCCACCACGAAGCGGCCGCCATCCAGCGGCGGGATAGGCAGCAGGTTCATGATGCCCAGCGAGACCGAGATCATGGCCATGAACTCCAACGCCTCCACGAGGCCCGCCTGGAAGTAGTCCTTCGACA
>UMHU01044706.1_pt1 | contig 22639 bp, 27 predicted proteins | sample 1965591 | NCBI WGS metagenome assembly UMHU01 (sample SAMEA4836101, study PRJEB28245) | human gut metagenome | biome: gut microbiome; material: fecal sample | place: Denmark | collected 2008
AACATTTGCTGCCATAAATCCTACTCCTTACTTGATCTTATGTTTCCCAGCTCCCGCCCCGGAGCTGCCGGAAAGCGGGCCCCAAAGCACGAAAGACTTCTTAACAAAAACGGCGCTGCGAGTCAGGAGGTGACCCACAGCGCCGTTGCTGTCTATGGTTTGATTATAGCCCCGGCGGGCCAAAAAGGCAATTGACAAATCTGACGATTCTGTACAAACAGCTTCCTGCATTTTTGGAGCATCCGCACTTGGTATGACTTATCGGATGGGATTTGCGCCTTTTGTCAGGCCGAACGGTTTAGAAATGGCTCCGCTGTGCTCTGCCATGCTTTAATGTGTTATATTTTTTGTTTTCGTGTTTGTCGCGGCCTCGACGCTTGTCAGGGCAAGGCCCTTCCATCTGCTGGCGCAGACCGCTCGCCTGCTTGAAAGCCCCACCGGGGCTTTCATTGCCTTGCAATCGCAGGGCCGCTCCAAACACATTTTCACGCGAAAGGCCCCGACGGGAAAATGTGTTTTTAATTAAAAATAAAACTTCCGCTGAAGATACCCAGAGTGAAACGGAGGGTATTCAAATCGTTAAATCACCTGAAAGAGGAAGAACTTCAGATAATTCGTCTCCGGCACACCCCACAGGATCGGATGATCCGGTGCCTGCTGTTTCACCTCGATCTGCCGCAGCTGGCGGTGCGCATCCTTTGCAGCGGCGCGCAGCATCTTGATGAACAGCTCCTCGGTGGCAAAATGGGAGCAGCTGGCAGTTGCCAGATAGCCGCCGCGAGGCAGCAGCTTCATGGCACGGTAGTTGATCTCCTTGTAACCGCGCATGGCGTTCTCCACAGTGCGGCGCGCCTTGGTAAAGGCCGGCGGGTCCAGAATGATAAAATCGTAGGGGTGTCCCTCTCTTTCCAAGCGGGGCAGCAGCTCAAAGGTGTCCTCGCACAAAAAGTCCATATTGGTCAGACCGTTGCGCTGGGCATTGCGCTGCGCCATGGCAATGGCCTCGGCGCTGATGTCGGCGGCGGTCACACGGGCAGCGCCGCCCGCAGCGGCGTTCAGTGCAAAGCTGCCGGTGTGGGTAAAGCAGTCCAGCACGGTGTGACCTGCCGCAAGGCGTGCCACCGCCCGGCGGTTGTACTTCTGATCAAGGAAGAAGCCGGTCTTCTGGCCGTTCTCGAAATCCACATGATAGTAAACTCCGTTCTCGCAGATCTCGGTCTGGGTGCTTGCCGGATGAGTCTCACCGGGCAGCTCAAACCAGCCTTTGTTCTGCTCAAGACCTTCCTTTGCGCGCAGAGCCTCATCGTTGCGCTCGTAGATGCCGTCGATGGTCTGGCCGTCGGCGCGCAGGACTTCTGCCAGAATGGGGAAGAGGACGGGCTTGAGCTTTTCCATGCCCACGCTCAGGGTCTGCGTGACGAGGATGTTGCTGAACCGGTCCACAGTCAGCCCGGGAAACTGGTCGGCTTCGCCAAAAATGACGCGGCAGGCAGAAAGGTCTGCAGGTTCCAGCACGGTCTTGCGGTAGTTCCATGCATATTCCACCCGGCGGCGCCAGAACGCAGCATCAAAGGTGTCGTTGGCATTGCGGGAGATCAGCCGCACGCGGATCTTGCTCTTGAGCGAGATAAAGCCGGTGCCAAGGTAGGAACCCTTGGTGCTGACCACATCGGCCAGCGTGCCGTTTTCCGGCTCATTTTCCGGGGAATGGAGGATGTCGTTCTCATACACCCAGGGGTGCCCGCCCACCAGCAGGCCCTCGGCGTGTTTGTTGACGGTATACACAGGGTAAGCGCGTTCTTTCATATGGTTCTCCTTATCATGGACGAACTCCCTTCGTCCCGCGTTCGCTCGACACGCTTACCGTGCGGGTAGGCTCCCTCACTGAGGGAGCTGGCTGCGAAGCAGACTGAAGGAGTAAAAATCTACCCTTTATAATAGCACAAAATCATGTTATTATAAATAAGAAATGCCAAAAAACCGCATGAAAGAGGGATGCATTATGGAAATCGAACGCAAATGGATGGTGAAGGGCTGGCCGGAGGGGCTGCCCCTCAGGGAGGAATTTGCCATGCGGCAGGGCTATATCAGCGTGCGGCCCACTGTGCGCATCCGGGAAGAAGCCCTCACCGGCGGCAGAACGGACTACATCCTCTGCTTCAAATCCGGGGGCGGCCTTGCCCGCGAGGAGATCGAGCGCAGCATCGACAAAGCGCTGTTTGAGGATTTGGAACACAAGATCATCGGCAAACCTCTCATCCCGAAGCTGCGCCGCAGCTACACCCTGCCGGACGGTTCTGTGCTGGAAGTGAACCATGTGGACGAAGGCCAGCCCACCGAGTTCTGGTATGCCGAGGTGGAGTACCCCACGGTGGAAGCAGCCCTTGCATGGCAGCCGGAAAGCTGCGGCCTTGGCGATTACCTCAAGGATGAAGTGACGAACCAGCCCGGCCAGAGCATGGGCGAATACTGGGTGGAGACAAGAGGATGAAAAAAGTAAAACTCAAACTGGAACTGCAGTACAACTCCCCGGTGATCCTCACATTTTTCCTGCTGTCACTTCTGGTGCTGTTCCTCGACCAGTGGACGGATGGGTGGACGACGATGCATCTGTTCTGTGTCTACCGCTCCTCGCTGAAGGACCCGCTGTTCTACATCCGGCTGTTCGGCCATGTGCTGGGCCATGCCAGCTGGGACCACTTTCTGAATAACATGCTGCTGCTGCTCGTTGTTGGCCCGCCAATGGAAGAAAAGTACGGCAGCAAGCCGCTTTTGTGCGGCATGGTGTTCACCGCTCTGGTCACCGGCGTGCTGCAATGCGTGCTGTTCCCACGTTCGGGGCTGCTGGGCGCGTCCGGCATCGTGTTCATGCTTATCATGCTTTCGTCGCTGGCGGGCTTCTCCGGCGGCATCCCGGTCACCATGCTGCTGGTTGCAGCGCTGTACTTTGGTCAGCAGGTGTACGATATCATTTTTGTGCACGACAATGTAGCAAACTTCATGCACATTGTGGGCGGCTTATGCGGCACTGCCTTTGGCTACTATAGTGCGTTGCACAGCCGCCGCAGGCCGGCAAAAGCGGTAAAGTTTTCCAGCACGAACAGCCGCCGGAAGCGCTGAACCCACTGTGGACATAGGCTGATTTTGAAAAATTTGCAAACAGGTATTGACAAACGAAAAATCCGTGGTTTAATATAGCCAAATTCAATACACTAAACCGTTGAAGCGGAGATAACGGCGAACCATGCCTGTACAGAGAGCCTGCGCAGCTGAGAAGCAGACCGGAAACAGTTCGTCAAGGAAAGTGTGACTTTGCGTTATATTTTCCCGAAATGGACCGCTGAGGGTGCAGGGAACTGCGGAGAACTTTCGCCGCACAGTATTCTGCAACGTAGGGCATACGTCAGTTGCCGGGGATGTGTTGGCATCCCGCCAAGTGCATGGGGTCATGCCCATGAAGTCAGGGTGGCACCGCGGATAAAAGGCCAAATTTTATTCGTCCTTGACAGAAGAGAGTTCTTCTGTTAGGGGCGTTTTTCTTTTCCACTCCCTCGGCAGAAGAGCCGGGGGAGTTTTTGTTTTAGGGCTCACTTATTTCCGGCACTAAGGCTCATGCCTGTGGTTGCGGCCACGAAAACCTGAACAAAACAAATGCACCCGGTTGCTGCGGTTCTGCCCACAGGCCGGGTGCATTTTATATTTTAGGAAAAATTACAGGTCACTGCGCGGGGAAGCTGCCATGGCCCAGAAGTTCAGCTCGTGCTCCGAGCAGGCATGGAAGATCTCGCGGCAGCGGGCAAGGCGCTCGTCGCTCAGGCCTTCGCAGACTTTTTCTGCAAACGCGGCCCAGTCGCGGCAGGCCGCCTCATAGCCCTTGTCAGCATAGTCCACCACCAGTGCACCATAAAGGGTATCCTGCACGGAAGGCTTTTCTTCCAGCAGTTTCTGGAAGATCCAGCCATAACTCAGCATACAGGGCAGGCAGGCCATCATGCACTCGGCTGCGCCCTCGCCGTTTTTGGCGGCTTCGATCATAGAGTCCACATAGGCACGGTTCTCCGGCCGCAGCGGCAGGCTCTGGATGCCTTCATCGGTCAGTCCAAAGTGCTTGAGATAGTGCAGGCGGGCTGCATCCTCGCTCTCATTCACGAAGGAAAGCAGGGAATAGTAGGTGCGGATGGTCTGCATATCCTTTGCCTTGGTCATACCCCAGGCAAACACCTTGGCATATTCCCGCAGGTAAAGACTGTCCTCCACGATGTAGCCCTTGAAGCAGGCTTCATCCAGTGTGCCATCCGCAAGTCTTTCCAGAAATTTCGAATGCAGGCATTTCTCCCACACAGGCAGACTTTCCTGCACCAGCTGCTGCACAAAGGTCTGCTCACTCACCCACAAACTCTCCCTTCAGTGCAAACATATGGTTCATCGGGCCGGAGCCGTGGCCCAGATCCAGCATGGCAGAAAGACAGCCGGAAATGTAGGCCTTTGCGCGCTCCACCGATGCATCCAGATCATAGCCCTTTGCCAGATTGGACGCAATGGCGCTGGACAGGGTGCAGCCGGTGCCGTGGGTATTGGGGTTTGCAATGCGCTTGCCGCAGAACCATTTGCCGCAGCCGTCCCGCCACAGAAGGTCGTCGGTATCGTTGATCTGGTGGCCGCCCTTGCACAGCACGGCACAGTGGTATTTCTCGCTGATCAGCTTTGCAGCGGCCTCCATTCCGGCCGCATCGGTGATCTTCATGCCGGAAAGGATCTCAGCCTCCGGAATGTTGGGGGTGACCACCTCTGCCATGGGCAGCAGTTTTTCGGTCAGTGCCTGCACGGCATCGTCCCGCAGCAGCTTGGAGCCGGAGGTGGCAACCATCACCGGGTCCACCACGATATGCTTTGCGCCGTAGGTGTGCAGCTTTTCGGCGATCACACCGATCAGCTCTGCCGAGGATACCATGCCGATCTTGACGGCATCCGGGTAGATGTCGGTAAAAATGGCGTCGATCTCCTGTGCCAGAAATTCGGGCGTGGCTTCAAAAATGCCGGTCACACCTGTGGTGTTCTGGGCAGTCAGTGCGGTAATGGCGCTCATGGCGTACACGCCGTTTGCAGTCATGGTTTTGATATCGGCCTGGATGCCAGCACCGCCGCTGGAATCGCTGCCGGCAATCGTCAATGCAGTTTTCATGGTTACAACTTCCTTTGCAAAAAATGCGGAAATGCCCGCAAGGAGGCATCTCCGCATTTTGAAGCAGCAGTATCTCCCTACGTTGGCATTGTCCAAATCAGGTCACAGGTCTGGGCAAACAGCCCACTCTCAGCCTGCTTTTGCAGGCTCCCTTTTTTCTGCGTTCAAGAATACCACAGTGCCGCTGCATTTGCAAGGGGATGGCCCTTTTCAATCGGCCCGCTGCGTGGTAAAATGGAAAAAACAAAGGGGGAAATACCATGAACATCACGGTCTATCTTGGAGCAAATGCGGGCAATGATCCTGTGCTGGCGGCAGCTGTCCGGGAACTGGGCAGCTGGATCGGTGCAAACGGTCACCGCCTTGTGTACGGCGGCTCCCGCAGCGGCCTGATGGGTCAGCTCGCCCAGAGCGCGCTGGACGCAGGCGGCACGGTGACCGGTGTGGAACCGCAGTTCTTTGTGCAGCAGGAGCTGCAGCACGATGGCCTGACCGAGCTGATCGTCACCAAGGATATGACCGAGCGCAAGACGAAGATGATCGAGCTGGGCGATGCCTTCATCGCATTCCCCGGCGGTACCGGCACGCTGGAAGAGATCGCAGAGGTAATGTCCAAGGTCTCGCTGGGCCAGTTGGACGCGCCCTGCATCCTGTATGATCTGAACGGCTACTACGACAGCCTGAAAGCACTGCTTGCCAAAATGATCGAGAAAGGCCTTTCCACGCCGCAGCGCCAGCAGGGCATCCGATTTGCGGCGAATCTGGAAGAGATCACAACGATTTTGAATAAAGCCTAAAAGGAAACGCTTCCCCGGTCGGGAAGCGTTTCCTTTTTATATCATTCTCCCAGTGCAGTGCGGATATTTGCCAGCACCTTCTGGCTCAGCAGCACAAAAGCCTGCTTGGTGCGTCCGGCAGAAACATTCGCGCAATGCACATTCTCACGGGCAAAGAAGTCTTCACCCACCGGGCCTGCAGCGGCGCGGGTATCGCAGAAGAAGTGGGTGCCCGGCAGAGCAAGCCACTGTTCCAGAGCAGCAGAGTCAAAACCCGGGCCGATGGAGGTGTTGAACAGCACCTTTCCCTCGCCCAGCTGCGCAAATTCGTCCTTGCCCAACAGCAGTACGTTCTTGTTCAGGCAGGTGAACACCACCTCGCTCTCGGTCAGCAGCTGTGCCAGCGGTTTATAGGCCATGCCCACAGCTTCGGCATCCGGCTTGCGGGTGCGGCTGTAATAGGCAATGTCGGCACCCATGAACTGCAGCGCGTCGGCGATCATTTTGCCAGACACACCCAGCCCGATGATGCCTGCCTTCAGCCCGGTGATCTCCACCGGCTCGTCCCGCAGCATGGGCATCCCAAAACCGTGCAGGATGCCGGTGAGCTCATGAAGGACGTACTCCACAACGCCGCGGTCGCCGTAGTCCCGGATGCCCAGCACTTTGATGCCGCGGGTGCGGGCGTAGGCGATATCCACATTGGCGCTTTCCTCAGAATACAGGCTGCAGCACATGCCGATGTAACGGATATTCGGGCAGCGCTCGATCACATTTTTGCCCATGCGGGAGGTGTAGCTCAGAAGCACGGCATCGGCATCTCCGATGCGCTGCACGATCTGGTCATCGCTGGCCGGGATATCGCGGTACAGCACCACTTCTTTTGCGTACTGATGCAGCTCTTCCTCGGCGGAAGGAATCAGGCTTACCGGCTCAATGGCCACCAGTTTGTTGAACATCTGCAAAGCCCTCCTTTAATAGAAGCATACGGGGGAGGAGAGGTTGCGCAGCAGGGCAACTACGCTCCAACCGGCAATGGCGCTGGTGGAAGAGCAGATATCCACCACGGCCTTCACGCCCTCGATCTCGGCGGTGATGCAGTGGTCGTCGCCCACCCAGCCGGGTACCGAGTGCATGGTCACGCCGGTGATCTCCGGGCCGGTGGTGGCCAGCGAGGTGGCAACAGCCACATTCACGCGGCGGGGGAAGGTGGCAATGGCCTGCTTGGCATTGCCGGTGAACACAGTGGTCTTTTCGGTATCAGTCAGCAGGTGGTCGGCCCATACCGGCGTGTTGCGGAAGCCCTTGGCTCCGGTGTGGGTCTCAATGCCTGCCGTCTCGGCCAGCTTCTGCGCCTCGGCCATCAGGGTGACGGTCTGCAGCACATCAAAGCCGCCGATGGCACCGCTTGCCAGATGCACCTTGGCACCGCCCTCCACGGCAGCAGCCTTGACCTGCTCGTAAAAATCAAGGTCCGCAAAGGCACCAATGGAAATAATGACCAGATTTACGCCGTTTTTCAGTACAGGCACAGCCATGGCGCGCACAGCCTCCACCGAAGCAGTCTCCACGATGTACTCCGGCTCCAGCGCCAGCAGGGCATCCACATCGTCACACACGGCACAGCCCACCGTTTCGGCAGTCTTTTCCGCCGAAGCACGGGTGCGGCTGGTCACGCCCACCAGCTCATAGTCCGGCAGCAGACCGTTCTTCCATGCGCTAGCCACAATGCCGCCCAGAAAGCCGCAGCCTACAATGCCAAATTTTGTTTTCATATCCTAAACTCCTTTTTCTGCTTTTTCCAAAGAAAGCAGCATATTCCATTAAAGTATATCATATCAAAACAAAAAATGATATAATAAGGCGCAAGAAAGGAGAAGGCTATGTCGAAAACAAAGGAGCTTTTCTGGACGTTTTTCAAAATTGGAGCGTTCACGTTTGGCGGCGGCTACGCCATGGTAGCCCTGCTGCAAAATGAGTTTGTAGAAGAAAAAAAGTGGGTAACAAAAGAAGAATTTCTGGACATGGTGGCAATTGCGGAGTCTACGCCCGGCCCGGTGGCGGTGAACAGTGCCACCTATATCGGCTACAAGATCGAGGGTACGGCAGGTGCGGCAGCGTCCACGGTGGCGGTGTGTCTCCCGTCCTTCGCGGTCATTTATCTGATCTCGCTGTTCTTTGACCAGTTCCTCCGCCTGTCGGTGGTGGCAAGTGCGTTCCACGGCATTCAGGTGTGTGTGATCTATCTGATCCTCTCGGCGGGCCTGAAAATGCTGAAGCAGCTGGAACACAGCGTCTTCAATATTGTCATCCTGACCACGGTTGCGGCAGCGATGGTGGGCTGTTCCATTGCAGCAGTGTCCTTCTCTTCCATTTTTTACATCCTGTTCAGCGGTGCGGCCGGGCTGCTGGTGTATGCAGTACAGCAGCTGCGGAAGGGGGAGAAGAAGCCGTGATCTATGTAGAACTTTTCTGGAATTTCCTCATGATCGGTGCGTTGTCCTTCGGCGGCGGCTACGGCATGATCTCGCTGGTGCGGGAAACGGTCTTAGGACACGGCTGGCTGACGGAAGGCGAATTCCTCAGCTTCATTGCCGTGTCGGAATCCACACCCGGCCCGCTGGCCATCAATATGGCCACCTTCATCGGTGCTTCACAGGGCGGCTTCTGGGGTGCGCTGTGTGCGACGCTGGGTGTGGTGCTGCCGTCCTTTGTCATTATCCTGCTCGTTGCATCGGTGCTGCAGAACCTGATGAAGTATGCGGGAGTCAACGCAGTTCTTAGCGGCGTTCGTCCCTGTGTGGTGGCGATGATCCTGGCAACTGCTGTCAACATGGCGCTTTCTACGCTGGCCGGGTTTGCAGCGGACAAGGCAGGCATTGCACCGGATCTCCGTTCCATTGTGGTGTTCCTGCTGCTGTGGGGGCTGCATGCCCTTTGCCGCCGGAAAAAGGGCAAAGCACCATCGCCCATTGGGATGATCCTGCTCTCTGCAGGACTGGGGATCCTGTTCTGGGGAGCATAAAAAATAACGCGCCGGGTGGTTCTCGTTGAACGATCCGGTGCGTTTTGTTGTAAAAAGCCGGGCACAGGAAAACTCATGGCTCCCTGTGCCCGGCTTCAGCTTTTATTGGAATTTAGGCGCTGTGCGATCAAGCTGCAACGGAAGAAGCAGCTTCGCTGGAAGCAGCCTCACTGGAAGCGGCCTCAGAAGAAGCGGCCTCGCTGGAAGCAGCCTCAGAAGAAGAACCGTTCTCCTCTGCAACAGCGGAAGAAGCGCTCTCCTCGGCCTCAGCAGCAACAGAAGTGCTGGTAGAAGCAGCCTCGGAAGAGGATGCAGCAGTGGAGGAAGCAGAACCGCCGCAAGCGGTCATGCCAACAGCCAGAGCTAGAGCAACAACAGCAACACAAACATTCTTGAGTTTCATATCTAAAATCTCCTTGCCATACGCAAATGTATTTTGCAGAAGGCCCTACAGGAAGTGCCTTTCTGCAAGTGGATATTCTAGTCTTTTTTGCGAAAAAATCAAGAGTTTTTTTGGCTAAGAAGTGAGATTTCAATGATAATCTACGATTTTGTTATAATTTATCGCTAAAAGTCAAAGAATTTTTGTTAAACTGATCGAAGCGCGGAGAGACTCAGGAAAGAATTTTTTACCGCGTTGTAATCACTTTGTAATTTCTTTCGTTGTTTGTTCCCTTGAATCAAGACGGGAATGCATGTTCCCTAAAGAGAAATAAAGAAATGCAAAAGTGAGGATGATGCGGCTCCGGAAACGGAAAAGAACCATTTGTCATATGACAGTTGACCTGCAGAGAAAGAAAAGATGGTAAACTTTGTGCAGCGAACCTGAACAAAAATATCAAAAAATGACAAGTGTTATTTGAAAGTGATTTTTATTGGACATAAAAAGCGGATAATACAGACACAGCAGGGGATGAACGGGCTCCCTGAAAATAAAACATGTGTTTTGGAGGAAATAAAGATGAAGTACTATGTTACATTGACCGGACTCAACTACCGCTTCGGCACTCAGCCGTTTACAGTAGGCCAGAAGGTAAAACTGGTCAAGGAGCCGGAGAATGACTTTGACCGCGAAGCCATCCGCGCAGAACTGCCGGGTCTGGGCAAGGTGGGTTATGTGGCCAACAGCACTCACACCGTGCTGGGCGACTGTTACAGCGCAGGCCGCATCTATGATAAGATCGGCGCTGCTGCCACCGCAAAGGTGAAGTATGTGCTTGCCAATGCGGTGGTATGCAGCGTAAAGGCGGCGGATATGGGGCAGACTGGCCTGCCGCCGGTCGATCCGGCTACGGGTCTGCCCTTTGGCAGCGAAGATAAAGATATTTCGTTCTGAAAGGAGAAAATCCAGAATGGGAAAACTGACTATCGAAGGAAGAGCGTCGAAGAAGTATGATTATGACCAGATGAGCGTCTCTGTGACATTTCACAGCCGGATGAGCACTACGTCACAGGCCCTGAAAAATGTGATGCGGCAATCAGAATTGTTTTTGGAAAAGCTGGATGCTGCAGGAATCGCGCCGGAAAATGTGCAAATCGGAAAGGACTCGACGGAGGAAGAAAGCTATCATGAGCCTTACACGGTGCGGGCAAACCGTGAGCTGAAAATCAGCACTGCGTTCAGCATGGATTTCGCAAATTATATCCGATATCTTATAGAGGAAAATGAGCTGGATGCGGAAATTGAGACGAACTATGCTTTTTCCAATCAGGAAGCAATCCGTGCAGAACTGATTCGGCTTGCGCTGGAGGATTCCAAGGCGAAAGCAGGTGATATCGCGCAGACTATGGGGCAGAAGCTGGTCGGAATCGAATCGGTCGTGGTTGGAAATGACCCTGTGAGACCGCTGGTCTATTCAGCCAGCCAAGGAGAAAATGAATGTGGCGATGGCTATTATGAGCAGCTGATGTCGGTGCTGTCCAGAAGGGTGAAGGCTCCGACAACGGACCGGAGTGAATCCGTTAAGGTCGTCTGGCTTACAGAGTGACAAGCTCCGCGTTCTCTGCACATTTTCTCTCTTCCCGTCATACACCGGGCAAAGGGGGAATGTATCGTGAACCAGATCGTTTTCACTGCGTGGGTACTGCTGTTTCCGGCGGCGTGCACTACACTGGGGGCAGCAGGCGTGTTTTTGCTGCGGCGGCAGTCGCGGCCCTGCACGCAGCGCATCCTGTGCGGCATGGCAGCGGGCATCATGCTGGCGGCCAGTGTGTGGAGCCTGCTGCTGCCTGCTATCCAGCGCGGACAGACTTTGCCGCTTCCGGCATGGATCCCATCGGCAGTGGGGCTTGTGCTGGGCGCAGTGGGCCTTTTGCAGGTGGAACAGTTTGCCGGGCAACTGCTGGCAGGCGGGGCCGGGCACGGCGGACGTATGGTGCTGGCTGTAACATTGCACAACCTGCCCGAGGGTATGGTGGCGGGCCTTGCCGCTGCACTGGCATTGACCGGGGAGCCGGATGCCATCAGCGGTGCACTGGCGCTGAGCCTTGGCATCGGCCTGCAGAATATCCCGGAAGGTGCAGCAGTCAGCCTGCCGCTGGCCCATAACGGCCGCACCCGCAGTCAGGCGTTTTTTGCAGGAGCGGCTTCCGGGCTGGTAGAGCCGTTGGGGGCATTGCTTGCCTTTGCTCTGGCCGAATGGGTCAGTACTGCGCTTCCGTGGCTGCTCAGCGCAGCGGCGGGCTGTATGGTGTGCGTGACCGCACAGGAGATGATCCCGCAGGCCGTGGAGGGCGACGAGCCTGCCGGTGTTGTAAGCATCGTGCTGGGATTTGCGCTGATGATGGCGCTGGATGTGGCATTGTAAGAAAAAAGGCTGCTGCAAAATCAATGCCGTAAAAATAACAGGATAAAAGAAAAGCGCAGTACAAAACGCGAAAGCGCAGAGAATGTACTGCGCTTTTTGGATTTTAGAGAACATCACATTTTCTGACTTTGGGCTATCCTATTTGATCGTTTCATGCGTGGGCCGTGAAATGATACCTCCCACCCCTTGCAATCTGCCTGCGTTTATGGTACAATATTCTGGCATTCAGAAGGATGTGTCGGACAGCGCCTGCTGCGTGGTTCGGCATACGGATGCGGGTCCTGTACGATGGATTCGCTGTGAACCAGGTCAGGTGGGGAACCAAGCAGCCTTAAGCAGTGCGTTCGTGCGTTTCAGTAAGCCTGCATCCGTATGCCGAGTTACGCAAGGCGGGGACAAAACCCCGTCAGCGCTGTCCTTTTTATTTTGCAGGAAAGGGGAGAGAACCATGTACCGTGCCTTGTACCGCAAATGGAGACCGCAGCGTTTTGAGGATGTGGTAGGCCAGCGGGCCATTGTTACTGCGCTGAAAAACCAGATCACGGCAAACCGTGTGGGCCATGCCTACCTGTTTACCGGCGTGCGCGGCACCGGCAAAACCACCTGCGCCAAGATCTTTGCAAAGGCAGTCAACTGCCTGCATCCGGTCAATGGAGACCCCTGCGGCGAGTGTGAGATCTGCAAAGGCATCGATAACGGCAGCATTCTGGACGTGGTGGAGATGGATGCGGCTTCCAACAACGGTGTGGACGATATCCGCGACCTGCGCGACGAAACAGCTTACACTCCCAGCGCCTGTAAATATAAGGTATACATCATCGATGAGGTGCACATGCTGTCCACGGCGGCATTCAATGCGCTGCTCAAAACGCTGGAAGAACCGCCTGCCCACGTCATCTTTATTCTGGCAACCACTGAGATCCAGAAGGTGCCCGCCACCATTCTTTCCCGCTGCCAGCGGTACGATTTTACCCGCATCGGGCCGGAGGATATCGCCCGCCGGGTGGAATATATTGCAGGTGAGGAAAAGCTGGAGCTTTCGCCGGACGGTGCGGAACTGATCGCCCGTCTGGCCGACGGTGCACTGCGCGATGCGTTGTCTATTCTGGATACCTGCGCAGGCGTTACGGCGAAAATCGATGCCGATGTGGTGCGCCGCATGGCAGGTGTGACCGACCGCAGTTATCTGTTCCGCATTTCGGACGCACTGGAAGCGCAGGACGGTGCCACAGCACTGGCCCAGCTGGCACAGCTTCGCCAGCAGTCTGTGGATGTCAAGCGTCTGACAGAGGAATTGATCGCGCATTATCGTGCTTTGATGCTGGCAGCATTGCCGGGCGGGCAGAGCCTTCTGTCCGGCGTTTCGCCGGAGGAGGAGGCTTTGTATCTGGAAAAAGGCCCGCAGCTGGGCCAGCGGGAGGCCATTCGTGCCATCCGTGCGCTGGGCAGTGCGCTGGAACATATGACCCGCGGCAGCGACCAGCGGATCGAGCTGGAACTTGCACTGTTTGGCTTATCCGAACCGCCCCAGCAGCCGCAGGCAGTTCCTGTGCAGGCCGCGCCTGTTCGTGCTGCAGCTCAACCCGCAGCGCCGCAGCCGTTTGCCTCGGCAACTGCTGTGCAGCCCTTTGCAAGCGCTCCGACTCCCCAGCCGCCAATACCGTCCGTTCCTGTGGTGCAGCCTGCAGCGGAACCGAAACCTGTAAAGGCAGAACCTTCCGCGCCGTCGGAAATATCTGTAGAGCAGACTTCACCCGTCCAGACCGAAGAGCTGCCGCCGCTGCCGGAGGAACCGCCCGTGCAGCAGGCCGGAATGCTGCCTTGGGACGAGCCTGCCGCGCAGGCCGCACAGCCAGCTGCACCCGTGCCGGCAGAGTTGGAATCTGTTCCACAGCCAGAACCGCCCAAACCTGCACCCACGCCCGCTGCAAAGCCTGTGCCGGAAAAGCCACAGGATGCCGGGCAGGAAGGGACTGCGCTGTATCCGTACTGGCCGCAGGTGGTACAGCAGCTGCAGGAAAAAGATCCCATGCTCTACACCTATCTGCGCAAGTCCAAGGCTTACTTTGATGGCACCCGCGTGCTGATCGACGGCGGCAAGACCTTCCGCGATTTTATCCGCGCCAACAAGGACAGCCAGCGCCTGATCAAAAAGCTGATCAAGGATGTGTCCGGTACGGCGGTGCCCATTGGTCCCTATGAACCAAAGAGCGCTGGCAAAACGGTCTCCAACGCAGAGCAGTCGCTTCGTGCACTGGAAAAGCTGGGGTTGGATGTGTCCATTGAGGATTCCGCAAGGAAAACGAGATCATAAAAATACATTGCATCAATAAGGAGAAACGATTATGAAAGCAAGAATGCCCGCAGGTTTTGGCCGCCCCGATATGAACGCCCTCATGCGTCAGGCACAGAAGATGCAGGAAGATATGAAAGCCAAACAGGCCGAGCTGGAAGCTGCCGAGTACACCGGCAGCGCTGCCGGTGAGATGGTCACTGTTAAGATGAACGGCAAGCACGAAGTGCTGTCCATCACCATCAAGCCCGAGGCTGTGGACCCGGATGATGTTGAAATGCTGGAAGATATGGTGGCTGCTGCCATCAACGCAACCGTCAAGCAGGTGGACGAAACTGCCGAAGCTGAAATGGGCAAGCTGACCGGCGGCATGAACATCCCCGGTCTCTGATCCGGCAGGAGGGAAGAACATGGGCTATACTGCTGCCCCGCTGGAAAAGCTGATCGAAGAATTCAGCAAGTTTCCGGGGATCGGGCGCAAGGGCGCTACCCGCATGGCGTATCAGGTGCTGAGCATGTCGGACGAAGATGCCGCCGCACTGGCGGGAGCCATTCAGGGTGCCCACACCAAGCTCCATCGCTGCCGTATCTGCCAGAATTATACAGAAGCGGATATCTGCCCCATCTGTGCCAGTGCAAAACGCGACCCTTCTGTGATCTGCGTGGTGGAAACGCCCCGCGATGTGCAGGCGTTTGAACGCACAAGGGAGTATCACGGCTTGTACCATGTACTGCACGGTCTGCTCAGCCCGATGGACGGCATTACTGCCGAACAGCTGTGCGTCAAGGAACTTCTGGCCCGCCTGGGCGACGGCAAGGTGAAAGAGGTCATCATGGCCATGAACCCCACGGTGGAGGGTGAAGCCACCGCCATGTATCTGGCAAAGCTTATCAAGCCTCTGGGCATCAAGACCACACGTCTGGCCTACGGTCTGCCGGTGGGCGCAAGCCTGGAGTACACAGACGAGACCACCTTGTATCGTGCACTTTCTGGCCGTGGTGAGCTGTGAATTGGGAAAAATTTACAATTTCTTCAAAAACAGCCCTTGCAAAACCATAAAAAAATGGTATACTGATACAACAAACCACAATGGAGAAAGGAGGCGCGCGGAATGGCACCCACTAAGGAGCGTCCGGCAACAAAAACCATTGCCACAAACCGTGAAGCGCGCCATGAATACTTCGTTCTGGAAGCGCTGGAAACCGGCGTTGAGCTGAAAGGTACGGAGGTCAAGAGCCTGCGTGCCGGAGGGGTCAACCTGAAAGACAGCTGGGTCGATATTGAGGATGGTGAACTGCTGGTAAAGGGAATGCATATCAGTCCCTACGACCACGGAAACATGTTCAATCAGGATCCGATGCGCGTCCGGCGCCTGCTGGCACACAAAAGTGAGATCCGGCGGCTGCATCAGCAGTGCAAGCTGCAGGGATATACCCTTGTGCCGCTTTCGCTCTATTTCAAACATGGCCGCGTGAAAATGGAAGTGGGTCTTTGCAAAGGCAAAAAGCTCTACGATAAGCGTGCCGATGCCGCACAGCGTGACGCAAAGCGTTCCATTGACCGTGCCATGAAGTCCAACGGCAAATACTATTGATCTTTTCAGACCGCTTCCTGAAGCGGAACTTTTTCAAAGCTTTCTGCACACCGCAAGGTGTGCTTTATAAGGGGGCGTAAAGGTTTCGACGGGGAGAGCGAGGTCTGGGCAGCGGGTAGCAGTGGGGGAACTGCTCTATAACTCCTCCAAAAAATTAACTGACAATAACAATTCTCAGTTGCTCGCAGCCTGAGTGCTGCGCGTTCCGCCCACTCTTGTGTCGTGTGGGGCCGGGGCGTCCTTTAGACACAGCACCTGAACGGACTTAAGCTTTGCGGACCGGCAGGAACTCATGAAGCTACCAATGCGCTAGCCTGACGATCGGCGTGGCGCGGCGGGAATGTTGTAGATCGCCTGCACCCGGAGATACCTACACTGAACTCTTTTCGGACATGGGTTCGACTCCCATCGCCTCCACTTCTAACGGCTAGAAATTGACGTTAATTCGTTAGTTTCTAGCCGTTTTCTTTGTAAAAATGTAACCGGTTACATTTTAGGTTGCATTTTATTTTGGAATTTGTTACAATGGTGTCGTGAAGATTTTTTCTCGGTTACATTTCAGGTTACATAGCTGGTTACATCAACTGGCGAGATTTTCAAAAAGGAGAGTCTAAAATGAGAGAGAAAGTTGTGCAGAACATCTATTACGACCGAGAAAAGAAAACCTATATTGTCTACTTCAACTACGGCAAAGATCCTTCTGGTAAGTATATCCGTAAGACTAAAACCTATAAGGACATCCGCACAGCAAAGCGTGAATTGAAGAATTTTGAAGCAGAGAAGGTCAACCAAGAACTCATAGATCCTTCTAGCGTCACCTTCAAGGAATACGCAGAACAATGGCTCAAGTACAAGACAGCAAGCTGTGAGGACACTACAATTTACGGTTACAGCCAGTTCTTGAATAAACATATCTATCCATTCATGGGTGATATGCAACTTCAAGACATCACAACAGACACGATCAATGATTATATTTATTTCAAAAGTCATTGCAAAAAGAAGGATAACCCACTCAGCTTAAATTCGATTCGCAAACATTATGACCTGTTAAAGCAGCTCTTTGATAGAGCGGTTGATTCAGGTAGGATAAAAAAGAATCCTGTGAACAGCGTCGCTCCGCCTAAAAAGACCGCTGCCGAAATATCTGTGTACACCGCAGAACAGTTACAGATGCTATTTTCGATTATAAGAGGTACAAGAATGGAACCCATTGTAAAACTTGCAGGATACCTTGGGCTTCGTAGAGAGGAGATATGTGGACTAAAATGGGAATCAGTGAATTTTGAAAAGAACGTAATCTATATCAATAACGCAAGAACGTTTGCTGGTACTACTGTAGAAAAGGGGACAAAGAGTAAGCGTAGCACTCGTGTTCTGGCAATGCCGCAGGATTTGGCAAAAACTCTAAAAGAGATCAAAGCAGAGCATGACGACTACAAAACAAAACTTCAAGCCGACCATGGATTTGAGTATGTGATAAGCATGGAAAACGGGATGCCTATGCGTCCAAACTACGTCAGCGATTGCTTTAAGAAGACAATTGATGATGCACATCTACCGCATATAACCCTCCACGGTATTCGTCATAGTTTCGCTTCTGTTGCAAACGAACTTGGGATTCCTCTTTATGAAATATCCACATCCCTTGGTCATTCCAATACAACTATCACAGAGCAGATTTATGTAAAGCTGTTTGATGCAAAGCATACGGACACCATAAACACAGTTGCTGATGCGCTCGCCACAAAAGATAAATAATCTAATCAAGGTGCATGAACACTCTCCGACGCCTTTTATTGAATCGCAACAGAATAAGTGGCATAATATAAAAAACCGACTTGGAGGTTTCGCGCAATGACTGAATTTGAAGTTGAACGTATCAAGCAAGCGCTCGCAATTTTAAAAGAACAAAAACTTAAAACATATGAAGATCAAGTCGGTAGATGTGATAACCCCAAACAATTGGCTAGAGAAGTCAAAAAGTATACCAGTGCTATAAATGATGTTGAGGCACTGCTTAAAAATTATGGTCTTCTTACGGCGGGCGTATCGCAAACAGCAGAGCAGTTAAATAGCCCTGAAAAAGAGCACATGTATCGCTTTGGTGTTAAATACAAAGCATATGCACCAGAAGAATATGCTGATTGGGCTTATAACGAAGTCCGCACCCAAACCGGTTGTACGGAAAATGAAGCAAAAGAATATTTAGAATCACATTTGCAGTTTGAATATTGTAATGATAAAACTTTCCGTGACTTACAAATCGAATTGATTGATCAATTTTATTGAGGCTATCATGAAGAAAGAAACGTATCTGCCACTTGAGATGTTAAAGAAAATTACAGAACAATACCCAAAAGCATGGGAGCAAATGGCAATGTTTCATAGCGAAAATGGGTCATCAGAACTTGGATCATGGCCTAAATGGTGCTATACCCCAATGAGCGCTGCGTTGGCAGTAGCATCCAAAGGGTATGATTTAAACAAGCTTCCTATTGATATAAGAATGGGAATAACATCCGTGGCTCAGGCAATATTTGCATTAGCTCCGTGGCGATTAAGTAAAGAGGTCTATGTCATCGATGAAGATTTAAAGAATCTTTTATTTGAGCAAGACGGAGAACTCGATGTCCCTGACGAAATATTATTACAGCTTCCATATCCGTGTTTTTATGTAGAACTGCCAAACACATACTATAGGACAGATAAGATTCATGGATTCTTTGTGACGCTGGAATATGACATTATTAACGATGACAAAGAGTTAAAACCTGTTTTTCTTACGGAAGATGGAAGCGTATTCAGCTATTCTATTCATATTGGAGCAAAAACAATAGAGGAAAGTGTGGATATGCTCGATAAACAGGCTCTTGAAAATACGAACGGAAATAAAGAACTAAAACGTTTGGCGCTAAGAGCGATACAGGATTCAGCAGAAACAAAAATATTCTTAAAACGAATCCTCCAAGTGATATTATATATTCTTGCACAAAACGCAGAAATTACGCAAAATTTTGAGCAGTCATTTATCACAAAAAGAGGAAAAACAATCAAGGATAAATATTCAGAAATACGCAAGTGGGATGTTGGTATTCGTGTTGGGGCTGCAATAAGGCAGCAGAAAATGCGTGAGCAGTCTGAACAACCAGAACACAATCAAAATGGGCATAATTCTCCAAGACCTCATATGCGTCGTGGTCATTGGCATCATTTCTGGACAGGACCAAAGACACAACCTGAAGAACGCAAACTTATTTTAAAATGGCTATCACCTATGACGGTTGCAACAAACACGGATGATACGCCTGTTGTAATTCATAAGGTGGGACTATGAATAATCCAGCAATCCTTGATATCGCTCTCGGCTTCGTTCTGCACAAACATAGCCGGGATGAATTCGGTTGTAAAAATAATAAAGCACAGGCTATCCGTGAGATGTCAGATAATGAACTGGCCGCGTTCTTAAATGAGCTTGTCGCACAGCAAGATAATTGTCCGCAAACAATCGACGGCTGGAAAGAATGGCTGACAGAGGAAATAAAATGAATAAAATAGAAGTAATTTGTTGTAAGGACTGCGATCTTTGGAACGCATGGGATAAACATGGGAATCTGTGTAGTTGTGCCCACTTTACACAAGATGATGCAGCGCCTGTATATACTAAACCTGACGATTTCTGTAGTTACGCAGAAAAGAAGTAAATGCTAAAAAATGGGGTACTGGTCCAATTAAGGATCAATACCCCATCTGTTTTTATACTAGTTCAATATCACCTGGCTCTACGTAGCCCGATACATTCACTGAGATTGGATACTTGCCAATGCGACTTTCAAGATTTGTCACTCGATAGCGACCATTGACTAGTTTTCCATCATAGATAAACCATTCTCCCCGGCGGCGCATACCGCAATGAGTCTGGCTGTTTGAAAATAATACTCCGTCTAATTTAATTTTGTCTCCTGCGCACAATGTATTCTTGTTATCTGCCATTAAAACGAATTCCAAGTTGCTGGCCCACAGATACCGTCAGCTGCCAGTCCATGTGCTTTCTGCCATTCCACTAGCTTAGCTTTTGTGCCAGCGCCAAAGATACCATCCACTTTCAAGCCAAGATGTCGTTGCAACACAGTGACAGCATAAGACGTGCCACTAGTGCAGTCCTTGGAACCCTGACGAATTGTAGGCATGATTTTACTCACGACATGATAAGCAGTACCGCTCTTACTAATCCAACGGCTTGAAGCCTCACGCACATCGACGTGAACGAAACCGCCTGTCACTTGTGCACGACTATAATAGCCAATACCGCCGTGCTTCTGAAAGTAGGGGAGGGAAGTCACATACAATGCAATACGAATTGGATCGATACCAGCGATGTGAATATCTGCCGCTGTACCCAGACAATGCTGGCTGCGAGAACTGCCACCGATTGAAATATTGTACGCAGGAGTACGGTAGGCAGAACTAATCAGAACTGGTTTGCCAAAGTGATCACGAATCTGTTGTAAAGTCTCTACCAGCTCGGTTGCCACCTTGAATTCATCACTCTTATCATTGCAAGCAAATTCATAAGCGCAGAAATTCTTAGACAATTTTTTATTCCAGTCCTTTTTCATGGAATATGTAATAATACCCATGGAAACACACCTTCAATCTTTCTTGAGTTCGGTTTCAATTTTTTCGTTCTGAATATCCAGTTCCTTAACAGCAGCTTCAATCATCATCTCAATAACAGGAGTGACCTTTACACCCATCTTCTCCAAAATAGTGATAACATACTTCTTCTTATCGGCTTTCTTGATCGCTCCGGTAAGACCAAGCTTTTCAGCTGCACGGACAGCCATCTGGACAATCTTGTACATACCAATCTGCTTCAGGTAAGGAATCCCATAGGCGATAAAGGCAGTGCCTGCACCAGTGATAACCAGCTTGACAACAACAGAAATAATCTGATTCATATAATCCATCATAATAAACCTCCTGATAAAAATAAAAGACCTACTAAAAATCAATAGGGCATAGTTGATATATTAAGTTTTATTCATTCTTTGAGTTGTTTTGACCGTCGATTAAATAGTTCTCAAGGGCAGCTTTTGCTTCTTTCATTGGCTCGATAGCATTTCCATCAATACCATGACTGAGCAGGGCAAGAAGAGCCTTCATAGTTACATTGCTTCCGTGTTCACTTTTATTGATGCGTTGCTCCGCCTCGACAATTTTGTGTTCGTGGACTTCAATCGTAATGGCATTTTCTTTCTGACGCTCTTCTAACTGAACAATCTTTGACTGGAAAAGGTCCAATCGATCTTTGTTAGCGGCAAGTTTCTTATCAATCGAATCGAACTTCTTGTCATGTTCTTCCAAATGTTCGTTCTGTTTATTGTCTGGCTCCTTGATTTTACTGACAAATTTCATGATGACGGCGATAGCAGCCGAGATAGCAGTAATACCGCCACAGATGCTTAAAATCATGGTCTACAGTTGATGCATGGTAAAGGTGTATACGTGTGGTGCGGCATTCAATAGGACTGTACTCATACTGTTGCGTCACCTCCGTTCTTAGCCTTCAGTGTCTCGTTGATGGCGGTAAGCTGGTTTGCAGCCGCATTCGGTGCCACAACAATCTCTTTCCCGGTCTCATCGAGGATAAAGGGCTTTAGTATTTCTTGTGCCATACATTCCTCCTTTTTATTGACAAAATTCTATCAACGTGATATGGTTGAGTTAAACATTCAATGTCGAGCGTGCATTACCTCATTTATACGGGAAGAGTCTCTGTGCCCACAGCGGGTAATAGAGGCTCTTTCCTTTTATTTACATATGGTTCTCCAGTGATAATGCGGTTTGTCTTCGTGGAACAACAAGTGTCTTAGCCAATCGTCAACGTAGATACACAACAGCGCAAGGAAAAACCACAGCACTGTAAACGGCAGGCAGATTTGACCTAGCAGATTGAAAGGTAGGGAAGAGTAATCCCAGATATGCAACCCCAGCATCAGGTTCAGCGGGATACCGACGACAAGCTCCATACCAGTCACAAATAACGCACCAACAAGACCCTGTTCCCACATCGGCATTTCCCACGGGAGATAATTGTTCAGACCGCCAATCACAACAAAGCAGATGCCACCCACTACAGCCATAGTCCAGTGTGAATGACCACGCCACAACATCTCAATGCAATAATAAAGCGCTCCTCCTATCAAAAAGAGAAACGCACATTTTAGATATTCTTTGATTCTGTTTTCCATGTGGCCACCTTATTGAATGTTGGCAAGATTGGTCAACTTTGATACAATAGACTGTACTTGTTCGTTAGCCTTTACTAAAATTTCATTCATGTTTTCATTTAAATCGTCAGGTAAATCTACGCCGTATTTAACACTCTTTAAAATATCGGAGTCGTCTTCGCGTCTAATCTACTGTCGAAGGGCATTATTATACGTAGTCTGTTTAGTAATATAGCCCTTTGAAGCAACATAAAGACTGACAATATCGGCAGCAGAATACATTTTACAAGGTTCTCCGTCTGCATGATAGGGGTATTCAGTTGCACCCAATACAATTGCATTAAAAACACCGTCAATATTAGTTTGGTCATTAGGTTGAAGACTAAAATGTTTTTGTGATTCATCTGCAAATATTACATCGACACCTGCATAAATTGCTTTTTCACAATCAGCAGAAACCTCTTTTAGTTTTTCTGTGCGTAAAGATTCTTTTATTTCGGCCAGTTCCTCGGCGGTGTAGCGGATGTACTTCTGGATGGGCACTTTCTCAACCCATTCCTCCTGCGCCTGAACGCCGGGGCGGTCAATGATCTTCTGCACATCCCTGCCGCCGTTCGGATATTCGGTCACGGTCTCCCAGTGCCACTGCTCTTCCACGCCCTCTACAGCGGGATGGGTGATCTCTTCGGTGTCGTCCACCAGATACCCAAGCGTCAGGTCAGGGTTTT
>UMHU01063177.1_pt1 | contig 22452 bp, 19 predicted proteins | sample 1965591 | NCBI WGS metagenome assembly UMHU01 (sample SAMEA4836101, study PRJEB28245) | human gut metagenome | biome: gut microbiome; material: fecal sample | place: Denmark | collected 2008
AGGAAAAGTTTTCGGATTCGTTCCTGTCGAAAAAGTATCTGATCACCTATATCATCATGCAGTATAACAACGCCGCAGACCCCGTGGCCTACTGCCATCAGATAGAGCAGGCTTTGAAGAAACTCACACCTGCACAAGCGACGGAAATCATGGAAGCCCGCAAGATAGGGTTAAAATCCCGTGAGCAGGTAGTCGTTGAACTGCTGGAACAATACCTCGGATAGGATGGTCGGAAAGAAAAAGGAGGTCGGATGCCATCAAGGCCGCCGACCTCCCGATTCCTACAATAAGTGTTGCATCGCCGCGTCGATTTGGCTGTTCTCAAAGCTATCCAAGTAAATCTGTGTCGTGGATAGGTCGGAGTGTCCCAACGATTCAGAAATCAAGGCTACGCTTACACCTGACCGTTTTAAGACCGTTGCGTATGTATGTCTTGCTACATAGGTCGTTAATGGCGTATGCAGTCCTATTTCCTCACTCAATTCGTGCAGGCGTTTGTTTACGTGTTTCAACGTTTTCTTAACACGTTCCAAGATTTGCTTCTCGGTCGTGTGAATTTGGCGGTTGAGAATAGGAAACAGATAATCTTCCTCCACTTGGTCGGTGTGGTACTTGTCGATGATTTCCTGTGCCTGTTCCGTAAGACAGCAGTTCATCATCTTACCCGTCTTGCGTCTTGCATAGTAGATGCGTCCATTGTCAATGTCTCCATAAGTCAGCAGGGCAATGTCTTTGAAATTGATTCCAGCCATGAAATAAGAGAACAGAAAGATGTCTTTGGCAAGTTGGGTGTAAAAGTCCCTGTCCGATAAATCCAACTCAATCAGTTTGTGGATGTCCTCTTTCGTGATAGCACGTTTGCGGGTATTCGTCCATAGGCTACCCACTTTGAATTGCTGAAAAGGATTCGATTTAGGCACGAATACGCCCTCTGAAACAGCCTTATTATAGACGGCTTTCAGTACGCTGAACTTGGTAGCAAGGCTGTTGTTTACATTACCCCTTTGACGCAGGAAGATTTCAAACTCCCTTAAATACGTCAAATCCAATTCATCAAAACGCATATTGACCGAGCGGAATTGCGACACAAGGACCAACGTTACCTTATGTTTGCTGGCGGAACTGTACTTTTCGACTTTTTCCAAGCGTTCGATAATCTGTTTGAAGTACTCCCCGACCGTGCAGTTGATTCGTTTGCCGTTCTGTTCAAAAAGATTATCGAACGTAACGGGGATTTCCAGCACCTCCAACTTTTTGATTTTCTTTTCGTATTCTCTTATTTTGGAGGTGATTTGAAACTGTATTTCTGCTCTATCGGGGCAGTCGGTGGTCGGTTGTTGTTTCTCAAAATCCCAATGCTCCAAAGCTACCGAAATGCCCAGACCGACGAACTTACGGCGGCGGTCATGGGTAAAGACAAGAGCAAGAGGGGCTAAACGGTTTCTGTTGATAGCGTCTCTGCGACATACGACGTTGATTGTCATAATCTTTACGGATTACGCAAGCAACAAAATGCAATACGTGTATTACACGATTTTATGTATCACACTCTGTATCACAAACGGCGATTTCAGGGCATTTTGTGTTACACAACAGACATCTGTAACACACGGCAGAAAAAGAAAAATGGTTGATAATCGACTGATTATCAACCATTTACGAGAGCGGAAAACGGGACTCGGACCCGCGACCTCAACCTTGGCAAGGTTGCGCTCTACCAACTGAGCTATTTCCGCAAAAGCATGTTTCGTAATTGCGAGTGCAAAGGTAACTAAAAAATTCGAAACTCCAAATTTTTCCAATGTATTCTGCAATTTTTTTTACGATATGCCTGCCGCCGGGAGCTTCTACGGGAGCTTCTATTTGAATATCCGTATGCGCTCTTCCCAGGGCTTGAAACTCTTTTCCTGCGGCTCTCCGCCCGGCGTTCCGAACGGCATCTGGGCGATCAGCCGCCACGCTGCGGGCAGATCCCATTGTTCGCGCACTTCTTTGTCGATGAGCGGGTTGTAATGCTGGAGCGACGCGCCGAACCCGGCGTCTTCGAGCATCGTCCATACCGCCAGCTGGTGCATGGCCGAGGTGTGCTCCGACCAGATCGGGAAATTGTCCGCATAGGTCGGGAACTGTTCCTGCAGTTTCCGCACGACGGTCGTATCCTCGTAGTAGAGCACCGTGCCGTATCCCGATGCGAAACTGCGGTCGATCTTCTGCTCCGTGGCGACGAACGCCTCTGCGGGAATGATGGCTTGCAGGGTCCGTTTCACGATCTCCCAGAACGCTTTGTGCTGTTCGTGCAACAGGAGCACCAGCCGTGTCGACTGCGAGTTGAAGGCCGACGGGATGTGTCGTATCGCAAAATGAATGATTTCCTCGATCTTTGCGTCGTCGATCGGGGATTCGGGGGTCAGTTCATAATAACTGCGCCGGTGTTGCAGCGCGTCTTTCAAATTTCTCTCCATAGTCGTTGGCATGTTATTGTATGCCCTTTCGCAAAAATAGCACAACTTTTGGAAAAATGTGCGGATTACAACGTGAAATAGTATCTTTGTAGCCATGAAAAACATGATCGAAACATTTTCCGCATTGGGCGCGCGCCTGCTCGGTTTCGGCGATGACGATGCGACGCGCGCGGTCATTGACTCCGCCTGCCGTGCCAACGGCTGGTTTACGCCCGCCGACATCCGTCGTGCGGTGCGCGCGATCGCCTGCGACATGCTGCAACGCGAAAAGCTCGAGGCGTGGCTGGCGGACTACCCTGCCCTTCCGGTTGCGGAGCCGCGGCGCGTGCTGGTCGTCATGGCCGGAAATATCCCGCTCGTCGGTTTTTTCGACCTGCTGTGCGTGCTTGTGAGCGGCCACGGCTGCCTCGTGAAGCCCTCCGCCAAGGATTCCGTGCTGATGGAACATGTCGTGGGGCTGCTGCGCGAAATCGACCCTTCCGCGCCGGTCCGCCTGTACGACGGAACGTCGCCCGTCGACGCCGTGATCGCCACCGGCAGCGACAACGCCAACCGCTATTTCCGGGCGCATTACGCCGGCATTCCCTCCCTGCTGCGGGGCAGCCGCCAGTCGGTAGCCGTGCTTTCGGGGCGCGAGACGCCGGAACAGCTTGCCGGACTGGCCGACGACATCTGGGCCTATTCCGGGCTGGGGTGTCGCAGCGTGTCGCTGATTTTCGCGCCGGAAGGATATGAACCTGCGCTTCAAATACCGCCTGTAAACGATAAATATATAAACAATTACAGGCAGCAGCGTGCCTTGCTGGAAATGCAGGGACGGCCGTTTGTCGATCTGGGATGCGCCGTGGCTGTCGAGCAATGCGCCTTTCCGGCGGCGTTGAGCCGGATCGCCTATGCGCATTACGCGACGTTGGATGAAGTGGTCGCATGGCTTGCCGGGCATGACGGTGAACTGCAATGCGTCGTCACCGGGTGGCTCCCCCACAGCCGCCGCGCCGGTTTCGGCTGCGCACAGTCCCCGGCCCTGACCGATTATCCCGACGACCGCGACGTTCTTGCGTGGCTTGCGGCGTTGGATTGACAAAAAGTGTTATATTTGGTGTCGTAACGAAACAATATTCTAAAAATACTACTGCAATGTCGATGGTTTTCCGATTCCGGATGTTGAGCGACGAAAACGACAATTTCGTGCGCGATTATGAGGCGATGTACGACATGACGCTGCTCGATTTCCATGATTTCATCCTTCAGTCGCTTGAGTACGAGCCTTGTATGGCTTCGTTCTTCACGGCCGACGACCGCTGGGAGAAGCAGCGCGAATTTACGAGCGTGGAGATGGACGACGGCTCCGGGGACGCTCCCGCGGCGATGGAGAGCGTAACGCTCGGCCAGGTCATCCACAACCGCCGCGACCGTCTGATCTATCTCTTCGACATGTTCGGCGACCGTGCTTATTTTCTGGAACTTACCGGAACCTTCGAGGCCGAGAAGGGCGCTTCCTATCCGCGTGAAATCTATGCGCAGGCCGCTGCTCCCGACCAATACGATCCGTCGAAAACGCGCGCGGAGGACGATGACGGGTCGATTTTCGGCGAAGTGATGAGCGAATTCAGCGATTTCGAGGGCGACGATAATTACGACGATGAGTACTAAACGGCTGCTGGTCATCGTCGGGCCGACGGGTTCGGGCAAAACGGATTTGAGCATCCGTCTGGCCGGCCATTACGCCGCTCCGATCCTTTCGACCGATTCCCGGCAGGTTTACCGGGGGATGCCGATCGGCACGGCACAGCCCACTTTCGATCAGCTTCAAGCGGTTGAGCATCATTTTATTGCCTCGCACGATATAAAGGATTACTTGAGTTGCGGGGAATACGAGGTGCAGGCCCTTGCGCGGCTCGAAAAACTTTTTGCCGGCCACGATTACGTCGTTGCCGTCGGCGGCGCGGGGCTGTATGTCCGGGCGTTGTGTGAAGGCCTGGACGACCTGCCGCAGGCCGACGAATCGCTGCGCGAGGAGATGGATCGCTGGCTGGCGGAGGAGGGACTCGGAGTGCTTGCCGAGAAGCTCCGGGAGCTGGACCCGGAGTATTACCGGATTGTCGACCTCAACAATCCGGCGCGTGTCGTGCGGGCATTGGAGGTATGCCTTCAAACCGGCATGCCCTACTCCCGGCAGCGTACCGGCATACGGCGAGCGCGTCCGTTCGAAATCGTGAAAATCGGCGTCGACCTGCCGCGCGAGGAGCTTTACGACCGCATCAACCGCCGGGTGGACCGGATGCTTGCCGACGGTCTGGAAGCCGAGGCGCGGGCGCTGTACCCCTACCGGGAACTGAATGCGTTGCAGACGGTCGGCTACCGCGAGTTTTTCGATTACTTCGACGGGCGTATCGGCTATGACGAGGCCGTGGAGCTGATCAAACGCAATTCGCGCCGCTATGCCAAGCGGCAGCTCACCTGGTTCCGCCGCGATCCGGAAATCCGCTGGTTCCGGCCCGACGACGATGCGGCGATGATAAATTACATAGATTTTGGCAAATCGTAAATATTTTCGTACTTTTGCCGGCGTCTTTCGGCGAAAGACTGCGCCCGGATGGTGGAATCGGTAGACACGCCGGACTTAAAATCCTGTGGCCAGTAATGGCCGTGCCGGTTCGATCCCGGCTCCGGGTACAAGTAAAATCGCTTAATTTGTTGATTATGGCAAGTTAGGCGATTTTTTATTTTCGGATTTTCCCCGCATTTTCCCCACAGAGAAGAAATGGTTGTAATGTGAAAACCAAATGTTGGATATCCCTTTTGTTATTGTGTAACCTGTTGGTTGAATTAAAATAAAGCATATTTGATAATACAAATTTTGTCGATGATTGTAGAAGCTGAGGTATTGCAGCATGACCAAGCTCGATTTTAACGGCTGTACGGGTAAACAGCCCGTATGTCATACTAATCAAGAACTGGTTAAGTTGAGAAATCTTTTGATATGCTTTCTGGAACGATTGTAAGCTCATGAGAGTTGTTTCCGGTTCTTTTGGTTCAGTTGATACGGGACTTCAAGTTTGATATGAGCCATTTTGAAAAGGTCTTGTTGCATATCAATATTCAAGTACCATACGTGCCGAAATAATTTCTGAATATCAATCTTTTATACGATTGATACCCAATTTTACACCCGAAAAATGTAAAATTAGGTGTTGTATTTTCTCTATATCGAATCACACAGGCTAATGAATAAGGAAAGATCATTGAGCTTTCGGGTACTTTTTGGAAATGTCAAATGATTGGTATTTAATAATATGAGATTTGTATTTCGTATTTTGCATCCGCAATTTGTCTGCATTTCTTATGATGACAATGCATTTTTCATCTTTTTTCGTTATCTTTGGAGCCAATCATATAAAGAATAGTGCGAAAATACAAACGGAACATAGGTGCGGTATTGCTACTGGTACTCTTCGCATGGTACTGGAGTTCTGTTACGCTGTTTCCCCATGCTCACAATATCGACGGGCATATCTATGTTCACTCGCATCCTTTCTCCGGTACCTCGAATAATCCCGGCCACAGCCATACCCCGCAGCAGTTTCAACTGATCGCACACCTGTCGCTGCTGGTAATGATGGTGGCGACGCTCGTCGCATTCGCCTTACGGCTGCTGGGAGTTTCCTTCATTTTCAAAACGCAAAAACCGGCCGTCCGGCAGGACGCTCCGATCCGGATTTACGGGCTGCGTGCACCTCCCGTCTGCTGATACACATTCCATTCTGAACGGGACGGGCTTGTTGCCCGCACCCGTTGCCATGTATATGTATCAGTAATTATCAAAAACCGGATTTTTCCATGAAAGAAAAAATATTGGGGGCATTTCTCATGCTCCTGCTCCCCGCGGTATGCTCCGCCGGGGAGGAGCCTGCCATGAAGCCCCAAAAGCAGAGCGACGCAAATATCACCGGCCATGTGGTCGATGCCAAAACCTACGAACATCTGGCCTTTGCCACCATCGCCGTGAAAGGCACGACCATCGGCATCGCTACCGATGCCACGGGGCACTATTTCCTGAAGAACCTGCCGCAGGGCCGTTTTACGCTCGTTGCCTCGTCTGTGGGTTACAGGAGTGCCGAGCAGACGGTCGAGATCTCGCCCGACAAGACCATCGAGGTCAATTTTTCCCTGACCGAAGAGGCGCTTTCTGTCGAAGAGGTCGTCGTGTCGGCCAGCCGGACGGAGACCAACAAGAAAACATCACCGACTATCGTATCGGTGGCCTCGGCCAAACTCTTCGAATCGACCGCCTCGTGCAATCTGGCCGAGACGATGAATTTCCAGTCGGGATTGCGCGTCGAAACCAACTGCGGCAACTGCGGTACGACCCAGCTGCGCATAAACGGACTCGAAGGGCAGTATTCGCAGGTACTGCTCGACAGCCGCCCGATCTTCAGTTCGCTGGCATCGGTCTACGGCCTTGAACAGCTGCCCGTCGCCATGATCGAGCGGGTCGAGGTGATCCGCGGAGGCGGCTCGGCGTTGTTCGGGGCGAATGCCATCGGCGGTGTGGTCAACATCATCACCAAGGAGCCGCTGCGCAACTCCGTCACACTCTCCAATACGACCAATATCTTTGAGGGCGGTACGGCCGACTTCAACACCTCGCTCAACGGCTCGTTCGTCTCCGACGACTACAAAATGGGCGTCTACCTGTTCGGCATGATTAAGGACCGCGATTCGTATGACCGCAACGGGGACGGATTCTCGGACATCCCAAAACTCAACTCCGAGACGGCCGGATTTCGGGCCTATTACAAAACTTCGCCCTATACGCGTCTGACGGCGGAATACCACCATATTCACGAGTTTCGCCGTGGGGGCAACGAGTTCGACCAGCCGCCCCACATGGCCGATATCGCCGAACAGCTCAATCACAAGATCGACGGCGGCGGATTGAAATTCGACTGGTTCAGTCCGAACAACCGCCACCGGATGGGCATCTATACTTCGGCGCAGAATATCGACCGTGACAGTTATTTCGGCACGGACAAGAAGCCCGACGCCTATGGCGCTACGGACGACAAGACGTTCGTGGCGGGAGCCCAATATACCTACTCTTTCCATAAACTGCTGTTCCTGCCCTCGGAACTGACGGCGGGCGTCGAGTACAACTACAATACGCTGCACGACAAATACCTCGGCTTCGGGCGCGACTTCGAGCAGACCACCCATAGCACGGGTTTCTTTTTCCAGAACGAGTGGCGGAGCGAAAAGCTCAACTTCCTGATCGGCGGCCGCGTGGACAAGCACAACATGATGAAGAACGTCGTCTTTTCGCCGCGCGTGAACGTGCGTTACAGTCCGACGGAAAAGATCGGCCTGCGGGCCAGCTATTCGAGCGGTTACCGCGCGCCGCAGGCCTACAACGAGGACCTGCACATCGACGCTTTGGACAACAAGGTGGCGATCATTCGACTCGCTCCGGATCTCAAACCCGAATACTCGCACAGCCTGAGTGCATCGGTGGATCTGTATCATAATTTCGGGCGAGTGCAGGCCAACCTGCTCGTCGAAGGATTCTACACGATGCTTGAGGACGTGTTTACGCTCGAAAAAATCGGCGAGGATGCCCAGGGCAACATCATTAAGGAGCGCCGCAACGCTTCGGGAGCCACCGTGGCCGGCGTGGGAGCCGAAGCCAAGGCGGGTATTCCGGGACGGTTCGAGCTGCAGCTGGGCTACACCTTCCAGCGCAGCCGTTACGACGAACCCGAAAAATGGTCGGACGACGTGACGCCCCAGCGGCGGATGTTCCGTTCGCCGGACCATTACGGCTACTTGACGGCGAACGTCAACCTCACGCGTGATTTCACGGCGTCGGTGTTCGGCAACTACACGGGCCGGATGCTCGTGCAGCACAATGCTGGGTATATCGAGAGGGATACCGAGCGTCTGACGCCCGATTTCTGGGATATGGGCCTGCGGCTGTCGTACAATTTCCGGCTCACGAAACAACTGCGGCTGGAACTGAATGCCGGGGTGAAAAACCTTTTCGACAGCTTCCAGAAGGACCTCGATTTCGGCCAGAACAAAGATGCCGCTTATATCTACGGTCCGGCAGTTCCGCGCACTTACTTTATCGGAGCAAAATTCGCGCTGTGACCAAGATGTACCGTGTTATTCGGATGCAGGACCGGTTCCTGCATCCGAATTTGTATTTAGAGCTTGAAGGTCGGCAAACCAATAGGAATAAGTTTTCACCGTTCCGTCGTCTAGGCGGATGTTGTAGCTTTGTGAAAAAGATCGGCCCAGCCGGAACGGCACGGGCTGTCGGAAGATCGGACCGTCGTAACAGAATGTATGATATTCGCCGTTTTCTCCATTGGGATCGACTCCGGCAGGCAGAGAGGCTATGAAGCCGCGGTCGATCTCCCGGCCTATGGCGTCGGCGCCGAGTCCGTCGGCCATCGTGGTTACGACGACCGTCCGAAATCCCGATACGAGGAAATCGTTCATCACCTCTTCCGAAGATTTTCCCCAAAGCGGTTCCACGATTTCGATTCCGTGCGGCGAGAGTTGCTGCTCCCGGTATTTGCGCACATCGTGCAGGAAAATATCCCCGAAGATGAAACGGGTCACGCCCTGCGTCTTGAAATGCTCCACGGCCCGGGACATGGCGACGTCGTAATCCTCCATATTGCCTTTGGGCGTCAGGTCTACGATATAAAGAGGAACGCCGATGCTTTCGGCCTGCATTTGCAGTAATGCCGTCGGGATGCCGTGCATCGTCGAACGGTGCGTATCCCGGTTTACGGTAGTCAGCAGCGCGACGATCTCGTATTCGCCCGATTGCTGTGCCCGCAACAGCGCATGGGCGGAATCCTTGCCGCCGCTCCAGTTGAATACGGCTTTTATCCGTTCCATATTATATTTTCTGCATTATGGAAGAACCCGCAGACAAGGGTCAAATACTCGGGCAATGATCCGTCTGTACCCCATTTCAGTTCGATGCCGAAGAGTTCGGAGGTTGTGTGTGCGATGTCGAATCCGCAGGCTTCGAGCGATGGGCGTACCAGTTCGGGGTGGCGGCAGGGTTTCGCTTCGGGGCGGGTGCAGGTTCCTTCGGGGCAGTAGAGGCAGGTGCCGACATAGGCGAACGACCGTCCGCCGTACCTGCGTTCCATTTCGAGCAGCCGCCGTTCGAGCCGCTGCCGTTCGGGGCGGATCAGCCGGCCGGCTTCCGACATCGGAACGTGCTGTTCGGCAGGAGTGATCTTCGTCGCGATAATCAATGCTGACGTATATTGCGAGAGATATGCTCCGACATCGTATCCGAACGGCGGGCATCCCCAGCTGCGGCCGTAATTGCGGCAGGCGCGGCAACACTCCAAAAACCGCTTGGCATCACGGAACCGGGCGATATATTCAGCCACGGGCAATGCAGCGCAATGGTCTTCTGCGGTATATCGAAATGAAAAATCCATGAAACAAAAATAGTCGTTTCGGGCGTTTGTAATGCTGTTTCACGAAAATAATTTGTTGTCGAGCGCTGTTTTTCGGGATTAACCGTTATATTTGCCCCAGATTTGGTTTTCCGTTCCCCGTGCCGGGGAGGAAATGAAAAGGGAATCGGGTGCAAATCCCGGACAGTCCCGCTGCTGTGAAACTCCGTGAAGGTTTCGAACATCTCAGCCACTGATCCGCAAGGATCGGGAAGGCTTCGGAACAGGAGTCAGTCAGAAGACCTGCCAAGTCGATTCGATGTCAAAGGACCCCGAGGGATGGGCGTTTGATTTCGGTTGTATACTGCATGATAATTTTAATTCCGATGCTGTTGCAAGGATTGCTGTGCCGTTTTCGGCACACGGGTTTCGCTTTGCGGGAACAGCTCGGCCTAAAACGGGATTCGGTATGGAATTACTCGAACGATTGCTATTTGGTTCCGAGTCGCTTTGGGGCGGCGGTGTCGCCCACTCGGTGATGATCCTGGCGCTGGTCATCGCACTCGGCATCATGCTGGGCAAGGTGAAGATCGCCGGGGTGTCGCTGGGGGTGACGGGTATTTTGTTCGTCGGCATCGCGTTCAGCTATTTCGGCATGAACATCGACGAGCACCTGATGCACTTCCTCAAAGAGTTCGGACTGATTCTCTTCGTCTATTCGATCGGTTTGCAGGTCGGTCCCGGATTTTTCTCCTCGTTCCGCAAGGGCGGCATCACACTGAACAAACTGGCCGTACTGGTCGTGGCGCTCGGCGTCGTTACAACGGTTGCCCTTTATTATGTCACCGGGCTTCCGATGACGACGATGGTCGGCGTGATGTCGGGTGCCGTGACCAATACCCCGGGGCTGGGTGCCGCGCAGCAGGCTTTCAGCGACCTGCACGCCGGAGCCGATGCCCCGGATATCGCGACAGGCTATGCATTGGCCTATCCGCTCGGAGTGATCGGAGCCATCCTGACCCTGCTGGCGTTGCGCTATCTGCTGCGTATCGACGTGCGGCAGGAGGAAGAGGCGGCAGGTTTGGGTACGGACGTGCTGAAAGACCTGACGACCCGGCGGATTTCCGTCGAAATCTGCAATCCTGCCGTCGAGGGTAAAAGCATCTCCGGAATACGCCGTTTGGCCCTGCGCGATTTCGTCGTGTCGCGGATTTGCCGTCCGGGCGAAGCTCCTGAACTGGCCGATGCTGCGACGACGCTCCGCTGCGGCGACCGGATTTTGCTCGTGGCGGCGCCCAAAGATGCCGAGGCACTGGTCGCGTTGCTCGGCCGGGAGGTGGATGCCGGTCCGATGATGCAGGATAGGAAGATGATTTCACGCCGAATACTTATCACCAAACCCGAGCTGAACGGCAAGACACTCGCCGAACTGCGCATCCGCTCCACGAGCGGCGTCACCATTACACGCATCAACCGTTCGGGTATCGACCTGGTGGCTGCAGGGAATCTGCAGTTGCAGCTGGGCGACCGGGTGACGGTCGTGGGTCCCGAACTTTCGGTAGCCCATGCCGAGCGGCTCTTCGGCAATTCGCTCAAGCGTCTCAACCATCCCAACCTGATTCCTATTTTCATCGGCATCGCGCTGGGCGTCGTGCTGGGCAGTATTTCGTTCTGGATTCCCGGCGTTCCGCAGCCCGTGAAACTGGGCCTTGCCGGCGGTCCGCTGATCGTCGCCATCCTGATCGGCCGCTACGGTCCGCATTACCGGCTCATCACCTATACGACGATGTCGGCCAACCTGATGCTGCGCGAAGTGGGCATTTCGCTTTTCCTTGCGGGCGTGGGGCTGGGTGCCGGCGAGGATTTCGTGCCTACGCTCGTCGCGGGCGGATATGTCTGGATCGCTTACGGAGCTGTAATCACGATCGTTCCGCTGCTGCTGGCGGGGCTTTTCGGACGTTTTTACTACAAACTCAACTATTATACGCTGATCGGCGTGCTTTCGGGCGCGTCGACCAATCCGCCGGCACTGGCCTATTCGACCGAGCAGACCACGTCCGACGCACCTTCGGTGGGATATGCTACGGTCTATCCGCTGTCGATGTTCCTGCGGGTGCTGGCGGCCCAGCTTTTGATTTTGATTTTCGGATAACTCAAAAAGGCGCGGCCAAACAAAGACCCGTTACTGCCATAACAAGTCATTGCATAGAGATTAGTAGCCGGCCGCGCCTTTTTTTAATTGAATAGTTATGAATATCGTATTATACGGAGTTCCGGCGGAAACGGCCGGAAGGATTGCAGACCGATACGGTCTGAAAGTGATAAATTCGCCCGACAAATTCGACGCATCGGGAACGATGGTACTTGTTCCGTCGATAAACGCCCCGCGGTACCTGTTGGCGTTTTACAACGCCATGCTGCGGCATGAGGACGATGTCGATGCGGTCATTATCTGCGGTGCCGAGTCCTGCGAGGCCGTCAGCACGGTGCAGTACTGCACTCCGCTGGGGAAATTCTTCACCCTGAACGGTGATCTGGACGGAGAGGAACTGGTATCGGAACTTTGGCTGCTTCTCGATTCGCTGTTCGCCGAGGGGAATCAAATCAATTTTTAGGAATGGAGACTAAAGGCTATGTACACGTTTACACCGGTAACGGCAAAGGCAAGACCACGGCGGCATTCGGACTGGCCCTGCGGGCGTTGTGCGCCGGGAAGGGCGTCTATGTCGGGCAGTTCGTCAAATCGATGAAATACAATGAAACGAAGATCGAACGGCTGTTCAACGGCTCGGACCCGGCATTCGGCCGTATCCGTATCGAACAACTGGGGCGCGGATGTTTTATCGGAAAAGACCCCGAGTCGGCCGATGCGGAAGCGGCACGCAAAGGATGGGCCCGTTGTGCGGACCTGCTCCGAAGCGGGGAATACGATGTGGTGATCCTCGACGAACTGACCATCGCTCTGCATTTCGGACTACTCTCGACCGCTGTCGTGCTGGATGTGCTGCGCAGCCGTCATCCGGCTGTCGAGGTGGTTATCACGGGGCGTTATGCACCGCAGGCACTGATCGATGCGGCCGACCTTGTTACTGAAATGTGCGATGTGAAGCACTACTACACGCAGGGCGTCCTTTCGCGCGACGGTATCGACCGTTGATTATTCGAGGCGTTGGTAGTAGTGTAATTCCCGGTCGTTTTCGTCCAGTGCCTCCGGGTGCATGATTGCGATCAGGTCGTGTAGCACGACATCGGGCCGGACGACGCCCGATTCCCAGTAATCGTTGCCTCCGGCGGCGTTCAGCCGTTTGTTGCAGTTGTAAACGGCACCGTTTCTTACGCATCGGGTGTTTGCGAATTTCGGGAACTGCGATTTCAACTCCCCGAGTGACGCGGCACTGCCCGCATTGAGCCACATATCGGCCTGTGCCGTGAGCATATACGCCTCTTCGAGATCGATGGGGAGCGAACGGTTCGATGTGTTCTTCTTGTAAATATAATCCCCTCCGGCGTCGGCGATCAGCCGGGCGACGTAGCTTTCGGTCGACGCCATAAACCACGACCCGGCATAGGGCGTGTTAATCATCACTTTCGGATGTTTCGAAGTCGCCGCCGCGACTTTTGCCCGGAGCGCATCGTAACGTTCGGGAACCGGCTCGAAGACTGCTTCGCCTTTTTCGCGGCTGTCGGTGATCTCGGCGATAGCCACCAGCCATTCGGCCTTGCCGAGCGGCGACTCTTCGAGGTACTCGCCGATGTAACAGAACGGAATGCCCATTTCGAGCAGTTTCGACTCCATGCCGCTTGCGCCGCTCACGCCGAACAACAGCACCAGATCGGGCCGTTGTGCGAGCAGCAGTTCGTAGTCGATATTTCCGTCGAAGCCGATGTCCGCCACGGCTTCGGGGTGTGTCGTTACATATTTATTCGAAATATAGTTTCTTCCCGAAACTCCTACCACCCGGTCGACCTGTCCCAACGCATCGAGCATCGCCACATAAGTAGAGGAGAGGCAAACGATGCGCCTCGCTCCCGCTTTCACGACCTGTCCGGTGAAACCTGCCGGAATCTTTTCTCCGTTGCGGACGATGAAGAGCGTTGTTTCGGTGTTCTCGGCGCCTTGCCACGGATTGAATACTTTGAGAAGCGTACTTTGCCGGCCTTCAGCACCGACGATCTCGAAGCCCGAGGCATAGGACGGTTTGTAGAGGGTTTCCGTATAGGCGTCTATTCCTGTCGTGTTCGATGCGCAGGAGATAAGGAAGGTAGCCGCGCTAAGCAGGATGAAATAGACTGTTTTTTTCATAAGAATCCGTTAAAAAGTCTGTTTGCAGAAACCGGATGTATGGTTGTATGGCAGACAACGCATACTACTAACCTCTGTGATTCTCCAGTTTCTGCAAACAGACTATCAAAAAAATGGCGGCAGGATTAATTACAGGAAGGTTTGCAATGGTTCACCGCGATTAAAAGGCCCCGCCGCCGTGTCAAATATTATTGCGCAATTGTTTCGATCTCTTTTCCCGCCAAGTGCAGGTCGATAGCGCAGTTGAACAACACGCAGGCCGGACCATAGCCGTAGCCCAGATCCTGCAAGGTGGCGTTCTGGATCTTCACGAAATCGATGCCCGGCAAATTAACTTTGTTCCCTTCTTTGTCGCGAGCCCAGCCGATGTCGAACGACGATCCAGTCTCATCCGTGGGGTCGCTGTTGCAGACATAGCCGTAGTCGTACCAGCGGGAAGCTTGAGTTGGCCAGCCGTTCGTCAGATCTTCCGGGGCCTTGGCCAGAGGCGGCAGCATCGTGCAACCCGTATATGTCAGTGCGGTGCCCTCGGCCGATTCCATCAACCATGCGGGCCAGACCGAGAATGTCCCCCATGGAGCCTTGGCATAACAATAGGTTCCGGTTTCCGATTCGTTGATTGCATAGGAGACCCATTCTACCATTCCATCGGACGGGGTGACATTGTCGGGACGGGTATAAACCATTTTCAGGTTGCGTCGTTCGCCGGTCTTGCCGTATTCGCTGCCAGCCAGTTCGTACCATTCATCGTCGGCCTTGCCGTTGCCGTTCGCGTCAGACGAAACATAGACAACCCCTTGTGCAGGATAAGCGCCTTTGGTGGCATATGAACCGATGCGGAAGTCGCGCAGACCATTGACATTCATCACTGTATGGTCGAATCTGAATACGATGCTGCCGCCGAACGAACCGAGATTCACTCCCAGATCGTTTTTGTCAAACGGCTTGTCGACGAGTTTTGTGTTGACGCTTGCCAATACCGTGGACGGCGTGTCGATGGTCGAGAATGCCAATCCCTTGCCGTTGGTAATCGCAGGATTATACTCCAAGACTTCCGAGATATAATACGAATAGGCCGTAGCCTCGGTCGTTACGGTGACGGTGGCGCTCTTGGTCTCGGTGATGCCGCTGTCGTCGGAGATTGTCAGCGAAATCGTGTAGTCGCCCGTTTCCAGTTGGATGAACGAAAGCGTCTTGTCGGTTCCGGCTTCGGCAGCTTCCGCGTCGTTAGGGCCCTTCACCGTCCATTTGTAGACGGGGTTTTGGTCGAAGCCTGTGATCGTCGGTTCGATCACGAGCACCTTGCAGCGGTCGGTCGAATAAGTCGCGTCGAGCGACATCGAATTGGAGAATCCTGCCTGATTGATCGTGATTTCGAGCGTTTTGTCGCTTTCGTCCTGTTTGAGAACCACTTTGCCCGGTTCGCGGGCCTCGGTCGAACTGTTCTTGGCGACCGTGATGACCAGCGCAGTCTGTTCGAGTTCGGCCGGAGCCCATTCGGGAGATGAGACCACTTCGTAGGCTACTGCGCTCGTTCCGGCCTGAGCCGTTTTGGTTGAGGTGACCAGGATGGTGTAGGTCTTGCCGTCGGCCGGGGCGCTGATGGGGTTGTCTTCGGCCTTCACCGAGAATTCATAGGTCGTCTTCGACGTGTTGCCGTCGTCGTTCTCGTCTTTACATGCGGTAAAGAGTACGCCTGCGGCCGCAATGGCCAGCAAACTCCGGAAAGTAAATTTCTTCATCGTTTTATAAATTAAAGGTGTGTTGAGTTATTCGTCTTTAGCACAGCGGACGGAATATCCGTCGCTGCGATAGCCCCTGTCTCTTTTTATGCTGGGACGTTGGTCGTAGGGAATGATGTAAATGGAGAGCTGGTAGGTATCCTGAGTCCAGATACCTGTATTGAATCCCGAATTCTTCAGGCATCCGCCACCGACGCGGTAACGGAATCCGGCATAGGGAAAGACCCCTAGTGGCGAATAGTCGGTCGTGGCCTTGTCGAGTCCGTTCCATGCGAACAGTCCGTTCTTGTCCGCCGGGACACACCACCCTTCGGGACAGGGATCGAACGGCGTTTTGCCCCGAGCACCGTACCACAACGTGTCGCACGCTTCGACTTTCAGGGGCTCCTTGCTGGGGAACCAGTCGTCGGCTAACAGGAAATGCATCGGCGAAAATATTGATTTGGCAAAGTTCGTCCGGGTCAGGTCTTCGCTGGTTCTGATCGTGCGGATACCCGTGCCTCCCGATTGCGACCCCTCGGTCAGCAGCGTTCCTGCAGCGTCGTAGATGGGTTTGCTATCGAAACGGTTGTAGTCGGTCTGATTCGTTCCGCGGAGTATGCGGTCGCCGGGGAAGGGATCCTTGCGTCCCCATTGATACAGCAGTCCGCAGGCGGCCAGCGAGTCGGCCGGTGTATTCTCGATGAGCGCTTTGTTGATCACGGCGCCGAGATTACGGTCCATGAAGGTATAATCCGTTACCCCGTCGCCGTTGTTGTCCCATGTGTAGATCTTTCCGAAGGCCACCAGTTCCGCATTGGGATCGTAGCGTGTCACCCAGATATGCCAGCTCCAGCGTATTTCGCCACCGATGCGGAGGCCGATTAGGGCGTTGCCTACCTTGTCGGCCGTCGATACGACGATCGAACCGTCCTCGGCGGTCTGTCCCGGGATCAGTCCGACGTTGGTGATCAGTCCGGGGGCATCCTGCCAGAGCAGAACAGGTTCGGGTGTCATCCCTGTGAAATCGCTCTTGCCCAGCCATTCAGCATAGAGATCCCATATGGCATAGGCTTTCAGCACCGGGATGTCGACCGACTCGCCGGGCTTGACCATAAAGCAGTTGGGAGTGTACGATGCTTCGAGGTATTTTTCGTTAACATCGGGTTGGGGTTCCGGCTCGGGTTCCGGCTCCGGTTGGGGATCGGGATATTCGTTGGGATTGTCGTCGTTGTGGTAAGAGCATGACGAGCTACATATCACGCTAGCAAGAAGTAACAATGTGAAAAATAAAAACGTTTTTTTTCATAGTCATGCATCTTTTACACAGCGTATTGATTGTCCGTCGCTGCGGCAACTGACGTCGGATTTGATGATCGGTCGTTTTTCCGAAGGTGAGATGTAGATGGAGAGTTCATAGGCATTGCCAATACCGGTCGGTGGAGTTCCCGACCAGATACTGGCTCCGAATCCTGAGTTTTTCAGACAGCCACCGCCTGCCCGATAGCGGAATCCGGCATAGGGGAATACTCCCAGTGCCGAGTAGTCGGTTGTGGCGTTTTCGAGCCCGTTCCAGATGAACTTGTCATTCTTGTTCGCTGGGACTCGCCACCCCTCGGGGCAGGGATCGAATGGCGTTTTGCCTCGTGTGCCGCACCACAGCGTGTCGCATTTTTTGATTTCTGCGGGTTTACTGCTGCAATACCAATCGCTGTACCCTTCGGCGCCGAGCAGAACGGTCATCGGTTCAAGAATGGATTTGGCGAGCCCCGTCCGCGTGAGATCCGTATCCGTCTTAACGGAGCGGATACCCGTACCTCCAGTGGCACTTCTTTCGGTAAGCAACGTTCCCGAAGCGTCGTAGATCGGTTTGCTTTCGAAATAGTTGTAATCGGTACTGTTGGAACGGCGAAAGTCGTGGTCTCCGGGGAAAGGATCCTTGCGCCCCCATTGGTACATCAGTCCGCAAGCGGCCAATGAGTCAGCGCTAGTATTTTCTATGATCGCCTTGTCGATCGTGGCTCCGAGGTTGCGATCCATAAAAGTATAATCTACAACTCCGTCGCCGTTATTGTCCCATGTGTAGATTTTGCCGTAAGCTACCAATTCCGCATCCGGATCGTAGCGTGTCACCCAAACATGCCAGCTCCAGCGGATTGCACCGCCGATGCGGATGCCGATTACTGCATTGCCCACCTTGTCGGCCGTCGATACGGCGATGGAACCCTCTTCGGCTTGTTGTCCAGGAATCAGTCCGACGTTCGTGATCAAACCCGGCAGATCCTGCCAAAGCAGAACCGGTTCGGGTGTCAGTCCCATGAGATCAGTTTCACCCAGCCATTCGGCGTAGAGGTTCCACATGGCAAAGGCTTTCAGTATCGGGATGTCGACCGACTGTCCCGGCTTGACCATAAAACAGTTAGAGGTATACGCAGCTTCGAGGTATTTTTGGTTAATGTCGGGTCCGGGCTCCGGTTCGGGTTCCGGCTCCGGTTGGGGATCGGGGTATTCGTTGGGGTTGTCGTCGTTGTGGTAGGAGCAGGCGACATTCCCGACGCTCAGCGTCAGCAGCAACGCAGGCAGCAACAGCAGTTTTTTCATTTTCATAGTGTGAAATCTCTATTTTATTGGTGTTGGTCGGGCCGCACGTAGATATGCATGTCGCGGGCCATGAAAATTTCAGTGGAGGTCTCGCCGATCCAGCCGCAGTACTGGTTTAGGGCGGTGTAGACGCGGATAAAGTCGACCCCCGGCAGGTGCACCGGTTCGCGGGTCTCGGGATCCACGGCCCATCCGATGTCGAAGCCGTTGTAATAGTTGCCGTTTTCGTCCTTGGCCTCGTTGGGATAGTTGTCTGCATAGGCGCCGTATTTGAACATGTATTGCAGGTAATAGGAGCCGTTGCCTGAGACATCCACGGCGTTCTTGGGCAGCAGCGTGCCTCGGAACGTCATTTCGTCGGCGTCGATCCACTTAGGATAGTAGTCCTGGTCGTGGAACTTGTTTTTGTAGACATAGTCGGTTTGTCCTCGATTATCCTCCCATTTGATGTAGGTCATATCGGTCAGGGCGCTGTCGTTTCCTTCGCCGGGCGTCGGGACATGGTCGGGGGCGGGACGATGATAGGTGATCTCATAACCGTAGGTAGCCGCCTCATCCGTGTACCACGGATTCTTGTCGATCTCGTACCACTTGTCGTCAGGCTTGCCGTTTTGGTTCTCGTCGAACATGACCATGATGATACCCGGTTCCGAACTGCCTCCGTCGACGCCCGGATGAGCTGCGCTGTTGAACGAGTTGCCGTCGATGCGGATGTCGTATTCGCCCGGAACGTTTACGACCGTATGGTCGAATCCGAACGTGATGTAACCGCCGTATGCGCCGAGAGAAACACCGCTCTGCATCTTTCCGGCGATGGCCTCCTCGGCCTTCTGCCGCATGGTCTCCGCCGTGTCGCCCTCCCGATATTCGGGCATCGCGTTCACGAACTGTCCCGGAGCCGGGCAGTATTCGTAGACCGTAGATATGTAGGGACTGTACTCTACCTCCTCTTCGACCACGTAAAAGGTCATCCGGTGCACGATCGGATTGACGGGGTCGAAGATTTGGAACGTTACGTCATAGGTGCCCGGGTATTGCATCAGGAAGATGTAGTCCTTCTCTTCCGAGAGCAGCGAATCGGCTCCCGAGGCGGTCTTAACCGTCCAGCGGTAACTTTCGCCCGTGAAGGCGGGTTTGAGATCGACGGTCTGCATGCGGGCGACCTTGTAAAGGTCGTCCAGCCCGAGGCTCACATAGGGGATGCCGTCGTTTTCACAGCCGCCGAGCGCGAGGGCCGACAGCAGGATGGCGAATATCTTTTTCATTGCCGAGTCTGTTTGCGTTCGAGAAAAACCATGTGTGCGGGGATATCGCCCGTGCGGACACTCCATTTGTGGACGCCTTCGCGCGAATAACAGTGCAATACGCCGCTCGAAACGTAGTTCTTGGCGTCGGTGACATAGATGTCGCCGTTTCGGGGGTGGATGGCAATGCCGTAGGGAATCACGATATCGAGCTCTGTGCCGTCGGTGATGAATTTGCGCGATACGACACGCTTTTTCTTGACGTCGATGATGGCGTAGGTTACCGTGTTTTTCGAGGTCTGGTTGCTGTACTCGACACTGTAGACATAAAGGGAATCCCCGGAGATGATCATGTTCGAAGCCGGAATGTTCATCGCCTCGGCCACCTGGTAACGTCCGCCGTTGGGTTCCAGCCGGTAGAGGTTCGACGGAACGTCGTCGTAGTTGCCCCGCGAGGAGACCCACAGGTTGCCGTAGGCGTCGGCTTTGATGCGGCTGAGGTTGATCGCTACGTCGATCTTGTACATTTGGCGCATGGTTTCCAGTTCGATGACCGAGACCGTCGAGTCGTAGTTCGGGGCGCGGTAACCGCCCGAATTGGCGACGTAGGCGCGTCCGCCGATGATGGCCAGTTCATCGGGCTGGTAACCCACGGTCACCTGGCCGACGATCTTATAGGTGTCGAGATCCACCTTGAAGACCGCGCCCTTTTGGGCGTTGGGATCCATCGCCACGGGCCCGACATACGCGCTAACGTAGGCATATTTGCCCTTGAACCGGATGTAGCGGCAGTTTGGAATGTCGATCTGCGTGATGCGCCGCGCCGTGTAGGCGTCCATCACCTCGACCTTGTGCGAACAATTGATGACGGCGAACAGCCGTCCGTCGTAAACCTGGATGTCGTTGCCCACGTCGCCCAATTCCTTGACGACATTGGGATTTTTTTCTGCATAGATACCCCGGGCATAGACCGCCGTACGGTAGTCGAGGTAGTCGATGTCCGCCTTGTTGCTGCCCATGTTGCCTTCGTTCAGGAGATACATGCCGATCGGATCGGCGTCGGGATCCTCCCCGAACGGCAACACCTCATACTCGGTGGGGTTCACCAGTTCGATCTTCCGGCAGCCGGCGGCGAGGCAGCAGCCGGCCAAAACGATGAAGAGATACCTTTTCATGGCTCGCGGAGGTTAGAGATCGACGCTGACGACGAACCGGAAGTTGGTCTTCGGCATCGGATAGTTGAGCACCACGTCGTAATCCTGTCCGAAAAGATTGTTAACCTCGGCCGTGGCCTTGAGGGTTCGGGTGCGGATCTTGAAAGTCTTTTGCAGCGAGAGGTCGCTCGTGTACCACGGTTGGGTGTGGTTGCGCGGGATGTTCTCCTGCTGGTTGTAGCGCTGGCCCGTGTAGATGAAGCTGTAATTGAGCCCCCACCCCTTGTAGAACAGCGCGAGGATGGCCGAGCCGCTGTGCCAGGGGATGTAGGGAATCTGGTCACGGTAGTAGGTGTCGGCCGGGTCGGTGATGTCGATGGCCTTCTGATAGGTGTACTGGAACTTGGTCGTCACCTCCAGCTTGCCGAGCGTGAACAGGGCGTTCAGCACGGCGTCCACGCCCTTGATCTCCACTTCGCCCAGATTGAGCATCGTCCAGCGGAACTGCTGTCCCTTGGGATAGGCGATGATTTTATCTGTGATTTTGTTGTAGTAGGCGTCGACCGAAACGTCGAGCATCCGCATGAAAGGCGATTTCTCAAAATTGCGCGTGTATTTCAGGCCGACGTTGAATTGTTCGGCATATTCGGGCTTGAGGAAGGCGTTGCCCATGTCCGTATAGTAGAGGTCGTTGAAGGTCGGCATACGGAACATCCGTTTGTAGAAGGCGCGTACAGAGAGGTCGTGGTTTTTCAGCACTTTGAACGATCCGAAGAACGCCGGGGTAGCCACAGCCTTGTCTGGCCGGGCTTCGAAGCGCTCGACCTTTTCGTGGACAAAGTAACCCAGCACGCTGGCCTGCATCTTCAACCGTCCCCATTCAAATGCCGTGGCCAATGCGGCCATATGGGTATAGCGCGTCGGAAAGGGGAAGGTGCCATCGCTTTCTGTGGGCATGTAAAAAGTGGCGTCGAGCGTATTCCATTGGAAGTCATAGGCCAGCGACACCTCCCAGTGTTCGAAGATGTTGTAGAGATTAGCGCACGAGAAATAGAACTCCTTCTGCTTGTAGGTGTTCTTGGTTTGGATCAACTTGGCGTCTTGATTCTCGTAATGGGTGTAGTCGGCGGCGTACTTGGTGTTGAACAGCGTGCGGAATTTCTTCGACCAGCGGTTGGTCAGCGTTCCCTGGATGAACGAGTTGGTGTCCCACAGCCGCTCACCATGGCGAAAGACGTTGTTGACGATGGCTCCCGGGATGCCGCGTTCGGAGTTGTAGGTGTAGGCCCGCACGGTCCATTGTCCGTCGGCCATCTTGCCGTGGAGTCCGGCCTCCATGCGCGTAGCGTTGATGTCGCCGTTCTGTCGGTAGGCCGTTGTGTCGTAGGCGATCTCGCCCAGCGTGTTGCGGCGGCGGTAGCGGAATTTGTACCGGCCGGTGGCATTGATCCACTCGCCGCTGAACGACGAGCTGACGGCGTCGGAGATCTTATACTCCCTCAAATCCGCGACTTCCCTCACGAAGTGCTACAGACTGAAG
>UMHU01062245.1_pt1 | contig 22339 bp, 20 predicted proteins | sample 1965591 | NCBI WGS metagenome assembly UMHU01 (sample SAMEA4836101, study PRJEB28245) | human gut metagenome | biome: gut microbiome; material: fecal sample | place: Denmark | collected 2008
GAGGGAAACCTGGGGCACACCCGCGAAAACCCAGCGAACAAACCCCCATTACGGCCAGATTTCCCATCGCCATAACCTCTCTTTTTCATTTTCCCGAGAAAATTCGCATGGTTGCGCCATCTCTTCTTCGATCCTCCTCAATTAACTTCTAAAAATTTTTGAGAAGTTGTGGTACCATCTTCTCAAAAATTTTTAGAAGTTTGCATTTGGAGGAAGCCATGGACAACATTGCAGCCCTTGTGGCAGAGGCGCGCGAACAGCCCCTTCCGAACTTTGTTCCCCGGTCGGAAATCATCCGCGAGCTCGCAGAACCCGCGCGGTTCAATCTCGTCGAGATCATCACCGGCATGAGACGATCGGGCAAGACGTTCTACCTCTATCAGAAGATGAGCCAGCTCCTTGAAGCCGGTGTTCCCCGCGACCGCCTGTTCTACTTCGACTTCGCCGACGACCGGCTCTCCCCCCTCGCGCCCGACACGATGACCTCCGTGATCGAAGAATTCTGGCGGCAAGTGCCCGAGGCGCGCACGGAGGGGTGCTACCTGTTTCTCGACGAAGTGCAGGAGATGGAACGTTGGCAGGGCGTCTGCCAACGCCTCGCCGAGCATGAGAAGGTGACGCTTGTCATTACGGGCTCGTCCTCGAAGCTTTCGTCGGAGGAGATCGCGACCAAATTTCGCGGCCGCTCCCATTCCCACGAAATGCTGCCGCTCTCGTTTCGGGAATTCTGCCTCTTCCAAAACGTCGAAAATGACCGCTTGGAAGGGCCGGCGTTCTCGCCCCAGACCCGAACCTTCCTTGAAGGACTGTTCGACCGCTATCTGACCGAGGGCGGTTTCCCCGGAGTGCAGAATCGACTCAACGAGGATCGCATCGAGCTTTTGCAGAGCTACGTGCGCGATGTCGTGGCCCGCGACGTGGCAGAGCGCCTGGGCCGCGAGGACATCCGACTCGCCAATCAGTTCGCCCTGTACGGTCTGCGCAACACGGCTTGCGAGTTATCCGTCAACCAGCTCGTCGAAAGCTTCAAGGAGCTCGGCTTCAAGATATATTGGGAGAAGGCGGACCGCATCACGGAACTTCTACGCCAGGCCTTCCTCCTCATAAAAGTAGAGGAACACGCCTTCGCACTGAAGCCCCAGACCACGGCGACGCCGAAGATGTACGGCATCGACCCGGGCATCGTCTACGCCGTTTCGCGGGCCAATCAGCAAGATGTGGGCAAGCGCTTCGAAACAGCTGTATACCTGGAACTGCGCCGGCGCATGGCGGGCAAACGCACCGAATCGATCACCTCCTACACCGCTCCGGGACCGCGCGGGCAGAAGGTTGATTTTCTGCTCGGTGATGCGCTCTCCGCCGAACCCTACGCCCTCATCCAAGTGACGGCGTCCATGGCCTCCCCACGCACCCGCGAACGGGAGGTTGGCTCCCTCATCGCCGCCATGGAGGCGACGAGCATCGAGGAAGGCACCATCGTGACACTGCGAGAAGAAGAACGCCTAGAGACCGAAGCGGGTCCCATCGATGTCGTTCCCGCGTGGAAATGGTTTTTGCGATAGGGGCAGATCGCACCCAGCGCATGCGGGAGTCCGCGTGAGCCAGGACTGATTCAAGCGGGTCAAGGGGACGGTTCTCTTGACCCACGGGGGCAATCGTCGTGTGTGAGTCCAACGACCGCGGCCGGAAGCAAAAGGCGGCCAACCCTATTGGGCGGCCGCCTTGCGGAGGGCTCGGGTACCGCTGGAAGGAAGGAGGAGGAAGGGCGGCTCCGAGGAAGGTTTCGAGCTTTGCTCTGCCACTATAATACGGGAAAGCCCGCCTAGGCGTATCACCTAAACGGGCTATATTGCGCTCAGGCCCGCATGTTCCAACCAGGCGGTTCCAGAGCACTCCCCTACAGAAGACGCCGTTTCTCCCGTGCCAATTCGTGGCTCTCGGGCGCTCCCCGCAACAAGGTCAGATCGACGATCTCGCGGAAGAACGAGGTGGCCAACAGCTCTTCAGGCACTTTCTCGTTCAAAGGGGAGATCGCAAGCCGCCCGTCCTCCTCCCAATCGACGAGCATAAGACAGGTTGCATCGTAGGCATCGTCTTCCACGCGCAGCTTCTGAAGCATGGTAATGGCCTTCGAAAAATTCCGCGGTTCATCGACGATGGAGGAGTTCAAAAGGAAGAAAAAGCCGAGCGTGGCAAGCGGATGACGCCCTTTCAGATTCTTCGCATCGCCATAGGCCTCTTCGAAGCGGTTGGCGAGATTTTTGCCAAATGCCGAGCTCATGGTCTTCGTCGAGATGAGGATTTCAGGACCCGTCATCCAAGAGGATAGCCCCACATCGACCTGCTTGCAATAGGTCGACCCGAGCACGTTGGCGTTGGCGCTGGCAAAGCGAGGAAGGACCTCACAGCATTTTTCCGCCGTTCGCGCATCCAGTGAGCCGATGAAACGCAGGACCGAAGGATCCAAAACCCGCGGCCGCACGAGCCGAGGCCACACCGATTGCGCATCGAAGCCAGCCGCGCGCAGCTCTTCAGCCACCCACATGTCCAAAGCCTTAGCCAAACTGCCGGATTGGGCGCTGCTCCCATCCCGCACCGCCACCGTGAGAAGCTTCTCCAACAGGGGTATTTCCAGAAGTGGCTCGCCGGCATCGGACCAATAGGGCCGACGCACGCTCGAGGTGCCCTGCGCCTCCCAGTGCTCCACGATGGCGTCTTCGAACTTCTGATAGGAATCCATTACCCCACCTTCTTGAACTTAGCACGCTTCTTCCGGCGCAGGCGCATGAGCGTCGCACTTGATTTCATCTGCACGAAGCTCACCTCCTGCAGGGAAGTCCGAGGAATGAGCACGGCGTCCACCAGCGAGATCGCGCCATCGTAGTCGCGCTTCTCCAGAAGCTTTTCCACATAGGGGGCGACGGTCCGAAGATCGTCGGCGCACGAGGCCACCAACACAGGCGAGGGCACCGCCAGCATGCCGGCCTCGCGCGGCTCCAGCTTCAGCATGCCGCCTCCGTAGGCCCTCCCCGTTATCTCCGCGCCGAACATCGTAGCGGAGTTGAGGGAGGCAATGGGGAGAAGCGAACGCGCCGCCTCGCTTATCTCGGGATGGTAGAACAAGCTGTGGCAGGAATTCAGAACCCGCACCTTCGCGTCATTGGCACAGATGCTGGGACCGTAAGCATTCATATAGGTGACAAACGCATCGGGGACCCCCCCAACAGGCACGCGCCACCAGGGACTCCTCACCCGGCATTTGTAGGCATTCTGCACGCCGAGCTCCTCCCCGTAGGCAATGTAGCGCTGCGCCGCCTCAGAAGGATCAGCGCCAGGGCGAAAGAGATAGACCCCTGCACCCCGTTCCGCGGCGGCTCCTTCGTCCTTTTCCGTATACGCCAAGCGACGCAAGTGCCTCGAGCCCGGCGGGCAAAGGCGCAGCACGTCGTCAGAGGCGAACCCCCATTGCTCGAATTCGCTCTGATTCAGAACGAAGAAGCTGTTGTTGCCCGTCACGGCTCCCAGCGACAGAGTGCCCCATTGGGACAAAGAGACGAATTCGCCCGCGCCCGTAAGCCGGCCCAGCGAGGAAAGCGAGTCACTCGAGGCGAAAAGCCCCGACCAGCGCGCGCCTTCCGAAGGGGGCTGGTAGAGCGCTAGCTTGCCCGAGGCAAGATCGGCAATATCGTCGCACTGCTGCCAGGTAATAGACGAGCATGACCCTGCCCTCCAGCCATCGGCCAGAAGAAGGACGACCTCTTCTTGCACCTCGGGAAAAACCGGCTCGTCAAATGTTGCCAGACGCACCGACGAAAACGACGCCATGAGGAAGGACCTCAGAGGGGCCGCGTAGTTCACCGTGAGCAATTCGGCGGGAAGAACCAAGCCGAGGCGTCCTCCGGGCTTCAGGAAGGAAACTGAGTGGAGCACGAAGGGCATCCAGAGGGACGAGAGCGAGCTTACGGCAACGCCGTGGCGCTCAGCGATGGCTCCGATGGCATCTTTCTGATCGGACGACAGCGACTGAAACCGCACATAGGGCGGATTGCCGATCACCACGTCGAAAGATGGATCGGGCGCAAGCCGAAGAAAATCAGAGACGACGATATTCGCGGAGCACCCTAAGGCTCCCAGTCGCCCGACGGCCTTCTCGGCACTGGCCTCGTGCACTTCACAGCCGACGACGTTACGCTCGGCCACGGCAGATTTGCAGCCCAGCGACCGCAGGCGATCAGAGGCGGCGACAAGAAACTCGGCTTCCCCGCAAGCGGGCTCGAGCACGTGATCGCCCGGAAAGCGAATCGCCCATCGAGCCACGAAGCGCGCTAGCTCGGGCGGCGTGAAGAAGGCGCCACGGGCCTTGCGCGTCCCCGGAGCGTCCTCTGCCGCACTCAGTGCCGAACCATAGGCCATGGCCTGTCGCCTCCTTTCCTGCACGGCATCTCATTGACTTGCCATTCTAGCGCAAAGAAAAGACCTCGGTGTACCCGAACAAGGACACCGAGGCCTTCTTCATGCTTTCTGGTTCAGTGAAAGCGCGCTACTTGCTCTTCGCCTGCTTATCGGCAACGGCCTCCTCTAGAAGCGTGAGCTGCGCGGTCGCCTTCTTGGTGCCGCGGAAGATCATGAGCACGTACACGAGCAGGGCCACCCACAGAAGCGCGTAAGCCGCGATGATGTAGGGGGCGGAGGGCAGGATGGTGGAATAGATATCGGCAAGAATGGGATTCATGTTCGACCTTTCTCGTTGGTTGGCGACTCAAGCGGGATCCTTCGACTCGCTTCGCTCGCTCAGGATGACAAGGGCTAACGTTCGTCGTCGACGGTCTCTTTGAGCGCTTCAACGCGCTGGGTAAGGCGCACCTGGTTGAATCGCGTACGGTACAGCACGAAGCCCACGAGCAGCATGCCGAGCGCGCACAGGCCCACGCACAGGCCCATCTCGGGGCTCATACCGCCCTCGCGCAGCACCACGGGGTGAATGGACGACGGAATGAGGCGCGTGATCATGAAGCAGATGGGCACGTCGATGGTGGCAATGATGGCCACAACCGCGGCGAAGGTGGCGCGGCGCTCGGGCTCGTCCACGGAGCTTCTCAGCACGAAATAGGCGATCACGATGAGCATCAGAATCAGATACGTCGTCAGCCGCGGCTCCCAGCTCCACCACACGCCCCACTCGAAGCGGGTCCACATTTCGCCGGTAATCATGGTGAGCACCACGAATAGCAGCGCAACTTCCAGGCAAATGCGCGAGCAGGTATCGAACCGCTGATTCTTCGTCATGAGGAACCGCACCGCATAGTAGCACCCGAAGCCGAGGGCGAGGAACGAGGTGATGGCCACGGGCATATGGAAGTAGAAGATCTTCTGGGACAGGAGCATCTTCTGGGACACCATCACGTCCCCGATGAGCTCGGCGCCGTTCACCGCCGCACCCCCGACGGGGGCCACGTAGAAGAACGCCATGAGGAACCCGATGGTGCTCAGCACCGCACCCGCAATGAGCGCCGGCACCACCAGCTTGTCGGGCCACTGCCCCGCCTCGGGCAGCTTCAATTTCTTATCAGTCACTCAGTCCTCCTTTAGTTGACGACAAAGTCATACAGCACCCAGCTGGCCAGAATCATGATCACGTCGTAACCGGCACCGAGCGCCAGCGACGTGAAAAACCCGTCGGCGAACACATCTCCGCCCACGAGCGCGCAGGTAGTGGCCGACACGCAGGCGTACAGAAGCGGGAAGATCACGGGCACGAACAAAAGCGCCAGCATGACGTCCTTGCCACGCGTGGCCGCCGTGATGGTGGAGAGCATGGTGCCGATGCCGGCGATGCCGATGCTGCCCACGACGAGCGGCACCACGAGCAGCCAACCCGTATCAGCCGGCGCCGCGAAACTGGAGAAGAACACCCAGTACAACGGCACGGCGATCACTTCCACCAGCGCCAGGAATACCAAATTCGACGTCGCCTTGGCCAGAAAGATCACGCCTCGGTCGAGCGGGGCCAGAAGCAGGCCTTCCAAGCACCCGTTCTCCGTCTCCTTGGAAAACGAGCGGTTCAGACCCAGAAGCGAGGTGAACACCACGAGCGCCCACAGAAGGCCACCGGAAACCTCGAGGAATTCCGAGCCGGGACGAGCGAAAGAGAGCGCCACGCCAAACACCACGATGACGAGGAAGGCGTAGATGCCCATGGACACGATCATGTCCTTGGTGCGGAACTCCGCCTTCAAGTCCTTCGCGAGCAGCGTCTTGTACTGGGTGAATGTGGAGGGAGCTTTGCAGATGCAGCCACTCATCCCTCCGCGATCAGCCGCGCGGTATTCCGATTCGCGTTCCATCTAGCTCACCCCCATTCCCACGGTGGTGCGGTACAGGTCGGCGAACTCGTCGGGGCTCATTTGGTCCTTCTCGCCGAAGTGGACGACGCGGCCGCGAGCGAGCACGAGCACGTGGCTCGCGAGGGCCAGGCCCTTGTCCAAGTCGTGGCTCACCATGACGAACGTGCGGTTCTCGCGCACCGAGGCGATGAGCTCGTCAAAGATGTGCATGGCATGGGGATCGAGCCCCGAGTAGGGCTCGTCGAGCAGCACCACCGACGGGTCGTTCACGAGCGCCCGGGCGATGGAGACGCGCTGGGTCATGCCACGCGAGAACGTGCGCACCCGATCGAGCCGACGGTGCTTGAGCCCCACGGCGTCCAGAAGCTCTATCACGCGCTTCTGCGGGTCGGACACGCCGTAGAGCTTCGCGTACAGAAGGAGGTTCTCCTCGGCGGTGAGATCGGGATAGAGCATCGGATTGTGCGAGATGAGCCCGATGGCCTCGCGGACGCGCTCGGGCTCTTCCTTCACATCGATGCCCGCGAGCGTTATCGCGCCCTCCGTGGGCCGCGACAGCGTGGCGAGCATGCGCAGAAGCGTGGTCTTGCCCGCGCCGTTGGGGCCGAAGACCGACAGGAACGCGCCCTCAGGCAGCGCGAACGACACATTGTCGACGGCCTTGCGGCCGCCGAACGACTTCGTCAGATGATCGACGGAAAGCGCCGTTTCCACGGGACTACTCCCCTGCCTTCGAGCCGGCGTCGGCGGCATCGGCAGCGTCCGCGGCATCAGCATCTGCGGCATCGTCGGACGCCTCGGCCTCGGCCGCCGCATCCGCATCGGCCGCCGCGTCGCCCTCGGCATCTTCCACGAGCGCCACTTCCGCGGCCACCGTCTCCTCGACGATGTCCTTGCGGACCGCAACGTCGCGCGAGGCCTTCCCGAGCTCTTTCGGCTCGGCCTGCGCCAGCTCGGCAGCGGGCACATCGCCCACGGCCGGGCCGCCGCGACGGCGCTCGGCGCGCTTGGCGAACAGCGGGATCAGGCAGCCCACCATGAGCAGGGCAAAGCCCACCCACACGAACGAGATGAGCGGGTTCACGCGCACGTCCATCGAGAAGTCGCCCTCATCGTTCACGCCGCGGTACACCACGAACAAGTCCTCCAGCGGGAACCCGATGACGCTCGCCTCCAGCTTCTGCTGCTGGGTGGCGCTCACCAGCTGCACGGCCGGGTTCACCGTGCCCACGAACTGGCCGTCCTTCGTCACATCGAAGGTAAGGGCGTAGCGCACGTTGCCGTTGCCCAGCTCATCGATGGAGTTGCCCGTGTAGGTGAGCTGGAAGTCCTGGATGTCGAAGGTCTCGGAAACCGAATCGCTCTCCTCGTCGTAGGGCAAATACCCCGTGATCTCGGTCACGTACATGGACGAGCCGATGAGGCCCACCAGGATGATGGCCATGGCGGCGTGGGCCACCGAGCCGCCGAACAGGGCCAGGCGGCGGCGCAGCTTGGCGCCATCGACCCGCTTGAGCGAGCGGACGGCCATGAACAGCGCGTTGAAGAACAGAAGGCTCGCCACGGCGAAGCCCACCACGGCCAGACCGTTGTAGTAGATGGGGTTGCCCTGCTCGAGCAGGCCCGAGGCCTGGGTGCCGCCCATGTCGATCATGGCCTGGTAGCTGGGCAGAAGGTACGTGGCGAAATAGATCATGAGCACGATGAACAGCACGAGCGCGCACAGCGCCGGCACGCGGGCACTCCGCCAGAACGCCTTCTTGTCGGTGCGGCGCCAACCCAGAAGCGGGCAGATGGCGAGCACGGCCAGATAGGCTATTCCTAAGGGCCGGGCGATGGCGTTGTAGGTGCCGGCCGACAGCGACTGGCCGCCGAAGGGCAGCCAGCTCGGCAGGGCCGAGGACACCGTCATATAGGCCAGAAGCACCGCGAACACGATCATGATGAGGTTGTTCACGTAGTAGGCCGCTTCCTTCGACATCATCGACTCGATGTCGTCATCGGCCGCATCCGTCGCGCCGAAGCTCTTGCGGCGCACGATAAGGCCCACGATACCGGCCAGAAGCGAGCAGATGATGAGCGCGCCGAACATGACGAGCGAAACCGGGTCGCCCTCGAAGGCGTGCACCGACTGCACGAGGCCCGAACGGGTGATGAAGGTGCCCAGCACCACGAAGCAGAAGGTGAGGCACGCGCAGAACACGCTCCAGCGCTTGAAGGCGCCGCGCTGGCGGTACACCGTGAACGAGTGGATGAGCGCCACGCCCACGAGCCACGGGAGCAAACTGGCGTTCTCCACCGGATCCCAGCCCCAGTAGCCGCCCCAGCCGAGCACCACGTAGGCCCACACGGCGCCCAGGCCGATGCCGATGCCGAGAAGCAGCCACGAGAACATGAGATAAGGCGTCGAGCGGTTCACCCATTCCGTGGAATCGTCGTTGACGATGAGCGCCGCGATGGCGTAGGCGAACGGAATGGTAAGACCCGCATAGCCGATGAACAGCGTCGGCGGGTGAATCGCCATGGCCCAATGCTCCAGAAGCGCGTTCATGGAGCGGGCCGAGGCCATGGCCGACAGCGTGCCGTCGCCGGTGAAGTAGCGCGCGTCGGTCGCGATGAAGGGCATGTTGCCCTCGGAGAACAGCAGCACCGACACGAAGGCCGTCAGCACGAGCGAGGAGATGGCGAGCGCGCCGTTATCGAGCGGCCGCGCATTCTTGCGCGTGGCGAACACGAGCACCGCGTTGAACACGGCAATGAGCCACGCCCAGAACAGAAGCGAGCCCTGGCGCCCCGCCCAAAGACCGGCGAGCTTGTAGAGCCACGCCTCGGGGGCCGTGGAGGTGGAGCGGTTGTCCAGCACGTACTGGATGGTGTTGTCGCCCGAGAAAAAGCACCACACGAGCACGGCGCAGCACACCGTGAGCGCCGCGGCCACAAGAACCGCGGCCACCCGTCCGCCCCAGGCGAAGGTTTCCGAACGCTCGAAGGAGCGCTTCTTATAAAGGATGTGGGCCACGCCCAGGCACAGCACCGAGATGACGCAGCCGGCGAAGGCCACCAGCAAGCCGAGAAGTCCGATCATCGACATGGGCTAGCCCTCCAGTGCGACATCGGTGGCGGCGAACTTGCCGTCGGCGCCGAGGGATCCCGTGAGCACCACGGCAGAGCCGTCGGACACCTCGTCGGACAGGGCACCCTCGAAGATGACCGGCATCGAATCGCCGGTCTCCGCGTCGACGAGGATGAAGCGGTCGCCCTGGCCCGCGGCCTTAAGCGACCCAGCGCCGACCGAGCCGGCCACCTTCACGACGTTGCCGTAGACGCTCTCGCCGTAGCCGAGCAGCTGCTCCACCGTAAGGGCGCTGTCGGCGTTCTCGTACTTCGAGGGGCACTTCGTCACCAGCTCGGAGCACTCGAGCACGCCCTCATCGTTGATCTTGCCCGTGCAGATGGCGGTCACGTCATTGCCGAAGGTGGACGAGGCGGCGCCGTCGTAGCGCACCTCCAGCTGCGTCGCGGGGTCGCCCTCCGGGTCGTAAATCTTGAAAGTGAGCACGTCATTGCTCGTGGAGAAGGAATCCTGCACCACGTTGCCGGACACCTGCACCTTCTGGCCCGCCTGGGGATTCTCGGCGGCCTCCGCGATGCTCATGGTCGTGGCGGCGGTGTTGCCTCCCACGAATGCGAGCACCAAGATAAGCACGATGACGATGACGCCGGAAACGGCGATCATCCTCTTCTTCATCTTCGCGTTCATAGTCCTCCTGTTTCTAAGGTACCAAAGCGGTGTGGACCTGCCTCCCCGAAGGCCCGAAAAATTACCAACGGCCAGTATCGCCCAAACCACGCAGAACCGCATCTTAGATTCCACCGAAACCAGCAGATCAGCGCAATCGCCATACTTTCGCAATAAGAAGGATTTTGCTTAGAAAAGACCGGCCGTAGACGAAGGCGCGCACCGCGGGTGGGTGCGCGCCTTCGGGGAGGGTGCCGGCAGGGCGGTCCGGCACGATTATCGAGCGGTGCGCCCCGTCGCCGCAGGGGCGAGGGAGCGCGACGCGCCTTCTAGTAGGTCATGTTCAGCAGGGCGTAGCCGGCCTTCAGCTCGTCCTCGCACTTGTCGAGGTTCTCCTGGGCAAGGCCCGGGTTGTGGGCGCCCTCGGAGTTCTCCACCATTACGTAGTCCCAGTAGAACTGCGCATGGCGGTGAATCTGGCGGGCTTGCTCCAGGGTGGCCTCATCCAGGGAGTCCTTCTGCTCGGCCAGGGTCTTGATGTAGGCGTCCAGCTTGGCCGCCAGCTCGTGCTCGCGGTCGGTGGTCTCCTTCTGCCACTGGACGATCTGCCCGGGCAGGTCGGCGTGGCAGCCCTCGCACTTCTCCATGATGGCCGGATCCTCGGTGGGGTTCACCAGGTTGTGAGAGCTGTACTCGGTGCCATCCTCGGCCTTGGCGGGGGCCATGTGGCAGTCGGCGCAGGTGTAGCCCTGCTTGGCCATGGAGGACTGCGCGCCTCCGTAGATGGTCTCGAACTCGGGATGCTGGGCCTTGAGCATGGGCGCGCCGGTCTCGGTGTGCTCCCAATCCTTGAAGCCCATCTCGTCGTAGTAGGCGAGGATGGCCTCGGCGGTCATGCCCTCAAGCCCCGTGTAGGGGTTCGTGGTTGCTTTGGTCTCTGGGGCGAAGTAGTACTCGTTGTGGCACTGGCCGCACACCTGGGAATCGGTGGAGACCTTATCTGCATCGGCACCCATGGAATTCACGAAGAACTTCTGGGTGACCGTGGTCTTCGTCGGGTCGTTCTCATGGCAGTTGTAGCAGCTGATGGGCTCGGTCATCTGCATGAGCACCTCGGCGAAGGGCTTCTGGTAGGCCGAATCGCCCTCGGAGTTCACCATGGCGGTGTACTGGGGCGTCTTGCAGGTGATGCAGTTGGCCAGCGTGTTCTCATTCACGCGGGGCGTCTCGGCCACCGACTGCAGGCTGTAGGGATGCCCCGCCGCCTCGTCGTAGCCCTTGGCGAAGCCGTAGCCGGCGTACATGGTCACCAGCTCCGGGTACTCGGTCAGGTAGTCCTGCTTGCCCTGGGGGCTGTTGGACTCGTTGGCCATATAGGTTTGGTACTCGTTGGGATAGATGTCCTTCCAGGATTCCGCCACCACGACGCCGAAGGAATCGGGCTCGGGGGTCTCGGCGGGAGCCGCGGCCGCAGGGGCATCGCTTTCTCCCCCAGACGGTGCCGCCGCCGGTTCCTGGGCGGCCGGCGCGCAGGCGGCCAGCGCCGCGACGAGCGCCACGGTACCGGCCGCGACGGCCGCCATCTTGAACGTCGATCGTTTCATGGTCCCTCCTTTTGATCGCTTGTCTCACGGGCGGCCGCGCCCTGGACGGCCGCAACGATAGCCCAAGCTTACGCCGTGGATCCCGTCGCCGAAAAGGGACGGTTTCACTCATATTCATGGGGACAGCAACGATAAAGGAAGGGGACGGTTACACCTTGTTTACATCTTTCCTCGAAGCGTGCCGGCGGGGACGCCCGAGGCGGAAACGCAGGGCCGACGTGGGACACGCGTCCACGCAGGCGCCGCAGGCCATGCAGTCGCCGGCGCGCACGATGGCATCCTCCCCTGCCAGCACCGGCGCGAGAATCACGGGGTCGGCGAGGCAGGCTTGGGTGCACTTGTCGCAGTGGATGCAGGCATCGTGATCGATGGCGACGTTCACTTGCCCCGCGCGCCCGAGCACTTGGAAGGTGCCACCCAAGGGGCACAGCGCCCGGCACCACAAACGACGGCTGACGAGCAGCTCGGCGATAACGATGGCCAAAAGCGTGCCCGCACCGGCGAGACCGCCGAAGACGAGGCCCTTGTTCACCGCGCCAATGGGCGAGATAAGCTCGAAGACGGGGAAGCCCACGAGAGCCGACAGCAGCACCACCGCCACCGCCACACCAATCTTCGCGCGCCGCGGCACCGTGCGCTCGGGCACTTTAATGCCAAGCCGCCGACGAGCCGCATCCACGCCCTCGCCGATGAGGTTCACCGGGCACACCCAGCCGCAGAAGGCGCGCCCGCGCACGAGCCCGTATACCACGACGACAAGCAGAGCGCCCGTAAGCGCCGACGCCGCCAGCAAGCTGCGCGACGCCACCGTCACCTCCAAGGCGCCCAACGGATCGAACAGCGGCGCGCCGGCGACGCTCGAGGAGGACAGGCTGCCAAAGAAGACGCCCTCAGCCGGCGTCGCCACTTCCCCGTCGCCCCCCACGAACAACCCCGCCAGCCCCCATCCAGCCAGCATCGGCGGCAAGCAGAACAGCACCAGCATGCAACCCTGCACCACCCGCCGCACAACCGTTATCTTTCCCATGGATCGAGTCACAATTTTCTCCTCAACAATGGCAACGTGCAGAGGGAACACGGGGTGTTCTGACCGAGCGAGTTCCGCAGCGAACGAAACAGCCCAGTGGGCTGTTTCGCCGAGCGAGGACTGTCTGAGCGAATCAGAATACCCCGTGGTCCCGACCGGCGGAGAGCCACAAAGCGAATCAAGGTGCCCCGTAGCTCCGCTTTTGGGCGACTTTCTACCCGAGTGTCTCATCCTCGAAGTTCACGTACACAAGGTTCACGTTCAGCACCCCCGGAACCTGAATGAACCGGCTCGACACCTCATGGGAAGCACCTGTGGAAGGCGCCTCGATAGTGACGACGATCTTGTACCCGTTTACCTCGTGCACCTCCACCCCCTCCATGGCCGCCAGTGCCCGCGCCACCTCGTCCACCGATTCCGGCCGCGCCTCCACCACCAGCGAGGAGATGACCACCTTCTCGTCTTCCATGACCTACTCCTGGGCCACGGGATGGCAGGTGATGCACTCGGCGCGGGGGCCGTCGATCTCGTGGGTGGACACGTCCCCGTCCACGTAGTGGTCCGCGGGCAGCGGTGTGGCGGCGGAAAGGAACGTCTCCACCTCGTCATTGCCGCCGTGGCAGCCGAAGCAACCGTTGGCGCCCAGGCTTTCGTAGCGGCCCTCGTGGCTCGCCGTCATAAGCGGCGGCTCGCCTGGGTTGTAGGTGGCGCCGGTGTCGGCCGTCTCCTGGGCGCACCCGGCCAGCGCCGCGCACCCCAGCACGCCGGTCAGCACAGCGGCGCAAATCATCTTCGACTTCTTCATGTTCCGCATGGGTACCCCTCCTTAAATCTTCTCGATGGAAACGCAGGTCTTCTTGAAATCGGGCTCTTTCGAAAGCGGGCAGTAGGTGTCCTGCACCACCAGATTGATCAGCGTCTCCTCTGCGAAGAAGGGCGCGAACACCATGCCCGCGGGCGGACGGGTGCGGCCTGCCGTGGACACCGTGATGTCGCAGGTGCCGAAGCGCGAGGTGAGGCGCACGCGGTCGCCGTCGGTCACGCCCAGCTTCTCGCAGTCGGCCGGGTTCATGTCCAGCAGCGCCTCGGGCAGCGCGCGGTTGAGCTCGGGCACGCGGCGCGTCATGGAGCCGGTGTGCCAGTGCTCCAGCAGACGCCCCGTGCAGAACCAGAACGGGTACTCGTCGCTGGGCTCCTCCGCCGGCGGCTCGTAGGGACGGAACACCGCCGAGGGCTTCTTGTCGGCGGACTTGTAGAAGCTCACGCCGCCGGCCTTGTCGTGCTCGCCGTACTGCTCGACGCCGTACTGGTCGAAGCCGTCCTCCTGGGGGCCGTCGCAGAAGCGCCACAGCGTCGGCAGCCACTGGCCGTTCACCTCGCGCACGGGCCAGGTGAGGCCGTGGTTGTGGATGTACTCCTCGTAGGGGGCAAGCTGCTTGGCCTCCATCTTCAGCTTCGCCTCGGCGTTGATGGCCTCGGCATCCGGGTTCAGGCTCGGGTTGCTGAAGGTGCGGTACTCCTCCCAGATGCTCGAGCACACCTCGCGGTCGGTGCCTTTGAAAGCGCCGGCCTCGGCGTCGTACCAGGCGCCGAACAGGTGGTCGAAGGCGTCCTCGCCGCCGATCTGCTCGCCGGCCAGCACGCGTTTGGCCACTTCCATGAGCATCCAGAGGTCCCACTTCGCCTCGCCGGGCGCGTCCACGGCCTTCTCGAACACGGCCGTGCGGCGCTCGCCGTTGCCGAAGGCGCCCTCGCGCTCGACCCACATGGCCGCCGGCAGCACCACGTCGGCGTACTGGCAGGACAGCGTCGGGTACACCTCGGACACGCAGATGAAGGCGTCGTTTACGCCCTTAAGGTCGCCGCGCCCGAGGAAGCGGGTGAGGTTGGGCATGGAAACGGCCCAGTTGTTGTGGGCGCTCCACAGGAAATCGATCCCGCCCTTGGAAAGCTCGCGGAACATCTTCACCGTGTGGTAGCCCGGCGTCTCGATGGCATCCAGATAGCCGTTGGGCAAATCCCAAATGGCCTCGGTGTAGCGGCGGTGATCCGGGTTCTTCACCACCAGATCGGCGGGAAGGCGGTGCGAGAAGGTGCCCACCTCGCGGGCCGTTCCACAGGCCGTGGGCTGGCCGGTGAGCGAGAAGGCGCCGTCGCCGGGCAGGGCGTAACGGCCGGTCAGCAGGTGGATGTTGTAGATGCAGTGGTTCATCCAGGTGCCGCGGTTGTGCTGGTTCACGCCCATGGTCCAAAGCGAGAGCACCCGCCGGCTCTTGTCGGCGAACACCTCGGCCAGCTCCTGGATGTCCTCGGCCGGCACGCCGGAAAGCTCGGAGGCGTACTCCAGGGTGTAGGGGGCAAGGCGCGCGGCGAAGGCCTCGAAGTCGATGGGCTCCACGTTATCGACGGCCTGGCCGATGTCGCTTTTGTCGTAGCCGTCGTCGGTGGCGTTGCCGATGTTCTCGGTGCCCTGCTTGAACTGCACGTGGTCGGCCACGAAGTCGTGGTCGTACTTGTCGTTCACGATGAGGTAGTTCGCGATGGCGTTGGCGATGGCAATATCGCTGCCCGGACGGAAGGTGAGCACCTTGTCGGCCGAGGCCGAGGTGCGCGTGGTCATGGTGGTCACATCGTAGTGGCGCACGTTAGCATCGGCGAGCTTGCGGGCCGTCAGGCGCGAGTACAGCATGGGATGGGCCTCGGCCATGTTGGCGCCCCAGGTGACGAAGACGTCGGTCTCGTCGATGTCGGCGTAGCAGCCGGCCGGCTCGTCGGTCTGGAAGACGTTCATGAAGCCCACGACAGCCGAGGCCATGCACAGGCGCGCGTTGGGATCGATGTTGTTGGAAAGCAGACCCGCCTTCCAGAACTTCGCCGTGCAGTAGCCCTCCACGATGGGCTGTTGGCCGCTTCCCCAGAAGGCCAGGCGGCTCTTGTCGGCCTTCCACGTGTCGCGCAGCTTGCCCGCTACCAGATCGAGGGCCTCGTCCCAGGTGGCCTCGCGCAGGCCATCGGGCGTGCCCTTGGTGGACTTGTCGTCGCGAATGAGCGGCGTGGTGAGGCGGTCCTCGCCGTACAGCGCGCCGGCCAAATAGTAGCCCTTCACGCAGTTGAGGCCCCGGCTCGAGCCGTTCTCCGGGTCGCCCGTGACCGAGATCACCTTGCCGTCCTTGGCCTCCACGATGACGCCGCAGCCGCAGCCGCAGAAGCGGCACACGCCCACGGTCTTCACGGAGTCGCCGCCCGAGGTTGCCGCGTCCCCGCCGGTGCCGGCGAGCGACGAGCAGCCGGCCATGGTGCCGGCAGCGGCCGCCGAGGCGAGGGCCACGGCGGTGCTCTTAACGAAGGTGCGTCGAGTCAGTTCCATCTTGTTCCTCCCTTTCGGTCGAGGGCGCCGGACGCCCCGCCTTCGCGTATCTGCTAGGCCGCGCCGTTGCGGCGGGCCACGTAGGTTTCCTCTTGGGCGCCGGTGGGCACCACCACAATGGCGGGCGCGGGGTCGCTCACCGGGCAGCGCTGCTCGCACAGGCCGCAACCCGGGCACCCATCGGGCACCACCTGCGGCGCGAACACCGCGTGGATGTCGTCGCCCTCGCGGGGCCGGTAGTCGATGGTGATGGCCTCGTCGATGAGCGGGCAGGCGCGGTAGCACACCTCGCAGCGCATGCCCTGAAACGACAGGCAGGTGTCCTCGTTGATAACGGCCACACCCATACCGGCACCGCGGCGCTCGGCAGGCACCTCCAAAGCGCCCGTGGGGCAGACTGCCGCGCAGGGAAATTCCACGCACAGGCGGCAGGCCTGGGACCGCGCGTTCACAAAGGGCGTGGAAGCCTCGCGCCCCGCGTTCAGAGGGGCCGCATGAATGGCCTGGTAGGGGCACGCCTCAAGACAGCGGCCGCAACGCACGCAGCGCGCGGCGAAGTGCTCGGGCGCGCCGGCGCCGGGCGGCCGCAGCAAGGGCAATGGCGACGGCGCAGCAGAGGCGACCGCGCTCGCCGCGAAGACGCCCGCGGCGGCCAAGGCGGCGATTCCCGTCAAACGCATAGCCAAACCCTCTCTGTTGCTCGTGCGACCGACGCGCGGGCGGCGCAGTGTCGCGCCCTTCTCGCAGCGCCCCGGCGGTACCCTGCGGCATCCTTTCCGCAGCAATCTCACCGGCACTCGAGCGGCACCCTCCCGCAAGCCGGATTACTTCGGCGCACAGTCTAGATGGCAACCGTCCCCATCGCGAAGGGACAGTTGCCCGTTATTTCATGGGGACGGTTGAAAAACCCGGATGGGGACGCCTCCATGGGGCTTTCACATTTGCTAAGCTGTTGAGTCAGGAAATGAAGAACCGTCTGAGCAAATCAGAATGCTCGCGATCACGCCAAGAGGCGATTCGCAACCGGGAGGCCCCATGCACTTGGACGAGCACAGCGACACCCCCTTCTACCGCCAGCTGGAGGCCCAGCTGCGGGAAGGCATCGAGAGCGGCACCTACCCCACCGGCTCGCGCCTCCCCTCCATCCGAGGGCTGGCGTCCGATCTGGGCTGCGCGCGCAACACCGTCGAGCAGGCCTACCATCTGCTCGTGCAGGAAGGCTACGTGGCGAGCCGCCCCGGCAGCGGGTACGTCGTGCAGAACGTGACCTACCTGCAGCCGGACGCCTCAGCGCCCTCCTGCGCCGTGCTGCTGGGAGGCCCCCGGCGCAAAGCCCGCTACGACTTCACCTACGGCAACCTGGAGCCCGGCACCTTCCCCGCCGCCGCCTGGCGGGCCATCACCGACGACATCTTGCTGTCGGTGGAAGCCGCCGGCTGCGACGCCTACAACGACCCGTTCGGGGAGGAGAGCCTGCGCGCGGCCATTGCGTGGCGGCTGGTCACGCAGCGCGACATCGATTGCACCCCCGAGCAAATCGTCGTGCAGGGCGGCACGCAGACCAGCGTTCAGAACCTACTGACCCTCTTCGATGCCGCCCGGGACACCGTGGCCATGGAAGACCCCGGCTACGACGGCGTGCGCTCGGTCATCGAACGGGCGCGCTTCGCCATCAAGCCCTGCCGGGTGACCGACGACGTCCGCGTGTTCCTCTCCGACCTCGAGTCCTCGGGGGCGCGGCTGGCCTACCTCACCCCCTCGAGCCAGTTCCCCACCTGCCGCATCATGCCGACCGATGTGCGCGAGCGCGTGCTCGCGTGGGCCGAGGACGCCGACGCCTACATCCTAGAGGACGACTACTGCCGCGACTTCCGCTACCGGGAGCGCTCGCTGGCGCCTTTGGCCTCCATGGACGACCGGGGCCGCGTCATCTACATGGGCACGTTCTCGAAATCGCTCTCCCCCGCCCTGCGCATGAACTACCTCGTGCTGCCCACGCCCCTCCTTAAGCGGTGGCGCGAGGCCTTCGCCAGCTCGTACTCGCCGGTGCCCTGGCTCAACCAGCAAGTGCTCGCGCGCTTCATGACCGACGGCTCGTGGGGCCGCCACCTGCGTCGCGTGCAGACGAGAAACCGCCGCAAGTACGACGCGCTCACGGCGGCGCTGCGCGAATATATGGGCGGCAAGGTGGACGTACTGGAATGCGGCACGGGGCTGCACCTGCTCGTGCGCGTGCGCGACGGGCGCAGCCAGGACGAGCTCGTGGCCGCCGCTGCCGCCGCCGATGTGGCGGTGTATCCCACCAAGAAGTACTGGGCCAACCCCGCCCGCGCCGCCGAGGGCGTCGTGCTCGTGGGATTCTCCTCCATCGCCGAGGCGGACATCCGCCCCGGCATCGCCGCCCTCGCGCGAGCGTGGTTCGGGTAGGCAACGATAGCTGCTGTGGTTTCAGCCGCCACCCATAGCACGAGACGCCTTTTCGCCAAACATCTCCACCGATTTGGGCATTATGCCCCCTCGTGTTACTTCGTTTTGGCAAAAACCCATGTCGTGCTACGGGTTTTTGTCCGCTTTGAACCCATCAGCCGTAGCACGAGGCGTCTTTTTGTCGGAGTTCTTCTGCGATTGCGGCAAAAAGGCGCCTCGTGCTACGACCAACGTCCGAGAACAGCCCTTTCTGCCGGTTTCGCAACGTATGCACTGCCTTGCTCTAACGCAACGATATTGACGGGTGCATCATGGATGTCGCGCACGCTAAGCCGGTCTACCAGCTGGCAGGCGCGGATGAGACCGATGGAGGTGCCGGGGAAAGCAGGTAGGAAGGTGTCGTAGAAGCCGCCGCCGTAGCCCAAGCGGAAGCCTTCGCGGTCGAAGGCGAGACCGGGCACGAGGGCCACGGGACAGGCGAAGACGGCGGGGCGCACTTCACGAGAGGGGTCGTCAGGGGGTTCTTCCACGCCGAAGGAGCTGCGCACAAGGCCGTCGAAAGATTCCACTGCATACCAGCGCATCTCGCGCGTGCTCGGAACAACGCGCGGCAGGCACACGGTTTTCCCCGCCTCCCACGCGCGCTGAATGAGCTCGCGCGTATCCACCTCCGCGCCGAAGCTCAGGTAGGTGAATACCCCGTCGGCCGCCGCGAACTCCGGCAGCGCCGCCACATTCCGCGCAATCGCCTCATCGATGGCGCACCGCTCCCCCACGGAAAGCTCCTCACGCACCGCTTTGAACTGCGCCCGCATCAGCGCCTTGCCCGTTGTTGCATCCATCGACATCCCCTTCCGCTCGCCCCTCGTAGGGACGGTGCTTGCGCCGCCCTCCCAACTGCAACCCACTACCGCTCCCGACAAGGGGCGACCGAGGTCGCCCCCTACGGAGACAGCAAAACAAAGCGGGCCCCGGTCTCCCGAGGCCCGCGTCATTTCCGTGGTGGAGATGATGGGATTCGAACCCACGACCCCCACGTTGCGAACGTGATGCTCTCCCAGCATGAATGTTTACGATAGAAAATGCCTTCTTTCGAAGAAAACATTGAGTCTACCAGCGGTTATGCGAAGAGGCTTACTTATCGTATATGTATATTGCGCTTGCAAGATTTTGACGAATTACACTGTAATTCACTGCGTTATGCCTTTTGCTGTGCATTGCGACAACGGTTCGACCCAACACCGTTCGCTTGTCTTCAAGTTTCTTATCGGGCAAAGCTCGTTTCGGAGTCTCGTTTTCTGCATACATAAGGGGCGGGTAGCTTATCCGCCCCGATGCCGTCGCAAGAGAGCGGTACGTGCATCCTTGCGGATTAGCAAAAACTAGAACCAAAAATGATCTGGATAAAACGCAACGGCTCAGCGTGCCTGTTCTTTGCGACAGCTAAACGAAACGGATCTAGATGAGGCAAGCGCGCATTAGTCCAGACCAAGCAATCTCGTGCCGATTATTCGAAACACGCTCTTCTGACCACCCGATAACGATTTGTGCGTCGTATCGGCAAAGCGTGAAGTCCGAGCCCAGAGCACGAAAAGCAGGTGCGCGACCGAGAGAGGAGAGCAGACGTGGAGAAATTACAGCCAGAGGACAAGGTCAGAAAAATAACCGAGGCGTTCATCAAATCAAGGGGCATGAGCGTCGTATTGCCAGACATCAGCGACCTGGGAAGCGGCATTGCGGACATCGCAGCCAAAGACGGCGAATGCCTCGTGCTCGTCCGCATCGAGGCGAGGTTCGGCTACGATCCCGCCCCTCCTCCGCCTTTCTCGCTGAACAGGCGAAGGGTATTCGAGGTCGTGTCGCTGCTCGAATCGAACGAGAACCTCCCCGCCTTCTCGAAGGTGAGGCTCGATCTGGCGATGCCCAGAATCGTCCCCGGCAACAGGGCTCTTATGATGTACGTGCACGACCATCTGGAGATGCAGGACGAGCCCCTTCCCTCCAGGCAAGCGCCGAAGCTGCACCGCGGAAAGGGGAAGAAGCCGTGCGAACCAGAACGATAGCGATAGCGAACCAAAAGGGCGGCACCGGGAAGAGCACGACAGCGGCAAGCCTAGGCATAGCACTCTCCATGCGCGGGAAGAGGGTGCTGCTCGTCGACGCGGACCCTCAAGGCGATCTGACGACCTCGCTTGGATGGGACCCCGACAGGCTCGAAACTACCCTCTCCACGCACCTGGAGAAATCCATGCTCGACGAGCCCTTCCCCCCGCTCGAAGGGGTTCTCCGGCATAAGGAGGGCGTAGACCTCATGCCCGCGAACATCGACCTGTCGGCGGCGGACATGGCGCTCGTCAACGCCATGAGCAGAGAGCACGCGCTTAAGACCTGGCTCGACGAGGCGAAGAGGGGCTACGACTATGTGCTGATCGACTGCCCGCCTTCCCTCGGGATGATGACGGTGAACGCCCTCACTGCCGCCGACGGGGTGCTCATACCCGTGCAGGCGCAGTTCCTGCCTGCAAAAGGAATGACGCAGCTCATAAAGACCATAGGACGCGTCAGGCGCCGCATCAACCCAAGCCTTGCCATCGAAGGCGTTCTCATCACCCTCGTTGATGCCAGGACGAACCTTGCACGCCGCACCGAGGAGAACATCCGAGCCGAATACGGCGGGGCGATCAAGGTCTTCGAGTCGACCGTCCCCATGGCGACCCGCGCCGCGGAGGCACCCGCATTCGGCGAGAGCGTGTTTTCCGTCGACCGCTCGGGAAAAGTCGCCGCAGCGTACGCGGCGCTCGCAAAGGAGGTGATTGCCGATGCCCCGCGCGAGAGAGATACCCTTCAATCTGCCGTCTGTAGATGAGCTGTTCACCGACCAGGAAGAAAGGGACGATGCCCTGCGGGAGAAGGTGACGGACATTCCCCTTTCCCTGATCGACCCCTTTCCGGACCATCCCTTCCACGTCAGAGACGATGACGACATGGCCGACCTCGTCGCCAGCGTCGCCTCGGTCGGAATCCTCACCCCGCTGACGGTTCGCCCGAAGGAGGACGGTCGTTACGAGCTGGTGAGCGGGCACAGGAGAAAGCGCGCCGCAGAGCGCGCCGGGCTTTCCGAGGTGCCTGCGGTGGTCAGGCAGATGACCCGCGACGAGGCAATAGTGGCGATGGTCGACGCCAACATGCAGCGCGAGCGGATCCTGCCGAGCGAAAAGGCGTTCTCGTACAAGATGAAGCTCGAGGCTCTGAAGCGGCAGGGGCATCGCACGGACCTGACTTGTGTTCCATCGGAACACAAGTTGCGCGGAACCAAGGCGCGGGACCTCGTGGCGAGGGAGTCGGGGGAGAGCGCGAGTCAGATTCGCCGCTACATCCGCCTGACCGAGCTGCTTCCCGAGCTGCTCGATATGGTTGACGAAGGGTCGATCGGCATGAGGCCCGCCGTGGAAATCAGCTATCTCTCCAAGCCGGAGCAGCTTTCCCTTTACCGGGCCATTGAGGAGCAGGTGAGCACTCCGTCTCATGCGCAGGCGATCAGAATGAGGCGCTGCGCGGAGGAGGGCGCCCTCACTCCCGCCCTCATTCGGTCCATCATGGAGGAGAGCAAGCCCAACCAGACCGCGCATTTCCGAATGCCCAGAAGCAAGATAGCGCGCTTCTTCAAGCCTGACGCATCGCGCGAGACGATCGAGGAGCGGATTGTGAGGGGGTTGGAGCTGCTGGAAAGGCAGGAAAGGAAACGCGGCCTTGACCGATGAAATCGCAGATTCAGGGGGCTCCCCGGCCGCCTCCCGGCGGCAGTGCGCCCTGGGTTCCCCCCTCCCCACA
>UMHU01080250.1_pt1 | contig 21900 bp, 5 predicted proteins | sample 1965591 | NCBI WGS metagenome assembly UMHU01 (sample SAMEA4836101, study PRJEB28245) | human gut metagenome | biome: gut microbiome; material: fecal sample | place: Denmark | collected 2008
TGATTTTCATAATAATGCATCACTCTGTCATCGTACACCCTATCCTTAGGCGGCTTGACAGTATCAAATTTGTATTCATACTCCTTATTTGACATAGTATTCTCCCTCTAAAATATACATCTTATGTCATAAATTACAATTTCATTTTATATATTTGTTAATTATTTGTCAATATACAGTTAAAGGTAAAATGTCATATTCGGGAATGATTAATATTTAGTTTATTTTTTTATTCAAGGTTTTAAAAACGCAAAAAGAGACGGCATTTCTGCCGTCTCCAAATGCTTTAATCAAAGTGTCAGATTAGTCATTTCCACCGAAGCCCCAGTCAGTACCACCGGATGTAGTAATAACATCAGCTGTCTGAGAAAATTCATTAACCTCTGACACCGGCTTTGTATAAAGCTCTTTCATTAGGTGTGTCCTCCTTAATTTATCAAAGCTCGCCTCCACCCCTTAAGTCAGAGGTGAAAGCTTTGCTAAATTGTGTTAATTAAGCATTATAGTCGTAAAGTGATGCTTCTGAATAGTAAGTATGAACATGACCATCTGCATCCTTAGTAACTACGAATGCTCTTGCGCCGGCAACGCCTGTCTTTGCAGTAAGACCGTAGTTCAAACCAATCTGTGAAGCGTTGATGTTGTTATAAATAACTCTAACCTTACCAGGATTTGTACCTGATGCAGTATTGCCAACGTTTTCAAGTGTAAGGTCTGAAGCTGTTACATTCTTACCATATACGAAGCCCTGGCTATATACTGTCTCATTATCGGCAACAGTACGTGTTGCAACAAAGAGAACGTCACAATCTGTAGCTGAAGGACGAGTTGTTGAAACGATAGCAACCTGAGTCTTAGAAGTGTCATCAGCCTTTGTAACTGCTGTGAGTTCGATATCCGAAGCACAGAAGAATGAGTATGATTCACCGTAACCAACTGTTGCGCCGTTTACTGTCCATGATGTTGCGCCTGCCTTAGTAACTGTTACCTTAGCGTCATATGCAACATTTTCAGCCTTGTCAGTGTAGTCAGTGCCGTTAACTGTGATTGTTGCGCCTGCAGCCTTAACTGTGTAAGTCTGAGTAGCATCCTTCTCATAGATAGCTCTGATGGTCTTACCTTCTGTAAGAGCGGTAATCTCATCGTTTGTAAGAGCCCAGCCCTTGAATGTATAACCAGGATAGATAGGAGCAGTTGCAGGAACCTTAATGTCAGCACCGCTTGCTACTTCCTGAGTTGATACAACGTTACCGTACATATCAATGAATACAACTACGAATGTTGATTCAGCTGTTTCTGTAAATACAGGAGTTACCTCTGTATCAGCAACTGCTGTGAATGAATATGTTTCGTTAGTTGAAACGAGCTTGTTAGCAACCTTCCAACCTACGAACTCTGCACCCTCATTAGCCTGAGCTGTAAGAGTTACAGTTGAGTTAGCAAGAACCTTAGTAGTCTTACCGTTTGTTGCGTCCTCGCTGTTAAGAGTTGTTGTACCGTAAGCAGTCTTAGTAACTGTGATATCATAGCCCTTAAGCTGAGGAAGAACCTTAGTTTCAAGAACCTGACCGCAAATTGTACAGCTTGTAACTTCTGAACCCGGCTTATCAAGTGTAGGCTCTGTTACAACAGGTTTACCCTTTGTGCAATCTTCTGTTACAACCTTAGCAACTTCGTCATAGTTAGCGTTTGCTGTTACAGCAGAAACTTCCGGCCAGCTATAAGTTGTATGGCTGTGCTGTTTATTACCTGCCGGTGTAGCAGTTGTATCAGCAGTATTTGTCTTTGGAGCTACAGGAGTAGCGCCTGCAGCAAGCTTCTGAGTATCAACTACAGTGCCTGCAGCGTTTGTAAATGTGATTGTATAAACCTTAACAAGACCCTTAACTGCATCTTCAAGAGCAGTAGCAGCAGCAGTTACCTGTGCCTGATCTGTATAAGCTTCAACAGTAGCCTTAGCGTTAGCTTCAAGAGCAGCTGTTACCTTAGCATAAGATTCTGCTGTGTAATCGTCAGCCTTTACAGCCTCTGCCTTAGCAAGTGCAGCATAGTAAGCTGTACCGTCAAGCTTAGCAAGGTCTCTTACATTTTCGTGACCGCATACTGAGCATGTAGCCTTTTCAGTACCTGCCTTAGCAATTGTAGAAGCAGTTACAGTTGTGTACTCACCGTAAGTACAATCCTTAGTATCAGCATTAGCCTTTTCAGCAAATGTGAATTCGCCTGTCTTTTCCCAAGTGTAAGTTGTTACTGTATGAGTACCGTTCTTATTATCAACTGTTGTAGCAGCTGTGTTAGCAGGAGCTATAGGAGCAGCGCCCTTATCAGCTGTTACAGTCTGAGTTTTACCACCAACGAATGTGTAAGTATAAACATCTGATGTCGGAAGAGCCTCAAGACCCTTAACTGCATTTTCAAGAGCAGTAGCAGCAGCAGTTACCTGTGCCTGATCTGTATAAGCTTCAACCTTAGCCTGAGCGTTAGCTTCAAGAGCAGCTGTTACCTTAGCATAAGATTCAGCTGTGTACTTAGTACCGTCAACAGCCTTTGCAGCATCAAGTGCAGCATAGTAAGCTGTACCGTCAAGCTTATCGTCCTTAGTCTGAGTATCTACATGATTACATACAGTACATGTTCCTGTAAGAACAGTGCCTGAAACAAGTGTATGCTTGCTTGTCTCTGCATAAGTAATGTTACAATCTTCCTCAGCTGTAGTAGCAACCTCTTTGTAAGTTGCATCTGCAGTAGCAGCTGATACTGCAGGCCATGAGTAAGTTGTTACTTCGTGCTTATTATCGCTCTTATAATTTACAGTTGCAGCAGTATTTGTTGAAGGAACTGTTGGAGTATCGCCTTCTTTAACTGTCTGCGTATCAACAGTCTTGCCGTTGATGTCATTAAATGTAATAGTATAAGTCTTAGCTTCAGGTGTTGAATCCTTTGCATAATCTGTCCAAATTAATGCCCAGTTAGCAAAGGTTCTTGCTGAATCGTCACCTGTAACAAGATACAAATTCGGATCTTGCATATCAAATAATGAATCTCTGTAATAAGGTTCAAATTCTGTACCAAAATCATCTCTGTCAAATGTAAATACTTCCGAAAGGTCACAATCCTTAATTACTTCGAATGCATAAGTATAGCAAGCCATACCGTACTTACCGAATTTTGATGTGCCATCAAGACCAACTCCAAAGAAGTTGGAAGTATTTTGGTTACCATTTCCGGCAGCTACGCCTGTAATAGCACCATACCAAATACCTTCTTCATTATTATACGTTGAGCTATTAAACTGCATTGCATCTCCATAGATTGAAACGCCGTTTTTAATTGCGCCCTTGGCAGTTGTATTAATTTTCCAATTATCACGTACCTTAGTAAGACTTCCCGGAGTGGATGCCTGAAGATATTCAGTGTTGAATTTACCTTTGAACTGACCTGATTGGATAACATCAAATCCGCCGATTTCAACTGTAATAGCAATACGCTGACCTGCTTTAACATGAGCAGGGTTTACAATATTACCTGCTGCTTTAACAGCCTCATAAGTATGTGAAGCATTTACGCCATAATATTGGTTAATGTACTGCTCGTTGTATTTAGCGAATGTACCGTCTGCTATGGCAGCTTCAGCATCTTGTTTTGAACCCAAGTTTGAAACTGTTGCAGCAACTACAGGCTTATAGTCATTACGATGGTCTTCGAGTCCATTGCTCGCATAATCTGCGATTTCACCACCGAAATCTACCGAACCACCACTAGTTTCATCATTAGCATAGCCACGATATTCAGGAGTTGACTGAAGCTTTTCAAGGCTTGCATCAACGCCATCATCAACCCACCATTTTCTGTTCTGAGTAACAGTATAATCTGTTGAACCGAACATATCAGCTACACCATTAGTGGCAGCTAAAGCAGAAAACGGAACGGAGAATGCAACCATAAGAACTGCAAGAAGAACAGCTATTGCTTTTCTAAACGTCTTTTTCACTTAGAAATCCCCTTTATTTATTTTGAAAAAAATCACTTTATCTCTAATCCGTTATAATAATTGGAACCGGATGCACAAGCATAGACAATCGTAGCATCTGTTGCAGATATGCCCCCATCACTATTCAAGTCAAATAGCAATGATGGGTTCTTAGATGTAGCAGCTTTATATACGGGTGTAGCATCTGTTGCAGATATACCACCGTCCCCGTTAAAATCGCAAGCCATCATAGGAATAACCGCATTAGTAATATCGGCACCGTTTACGATAACGGTAACGTCATTACGAGCTATTGCATAATCAGATGAGATTGAAAGATAGTAGGTTCCATCCTTTAACGAATCAATAGAGAAAGCGTTTACACCATCTTTAAGAGATGATGTGGTTGTACCGACAAGCTCGGTACGAGCTGAATCAGAATATACGTTAACCGTATATTCACCGTAAACAGGACTGTTGGCAGTATTGCCTTTCGCATCTGTCATAATAACAAGCGAGCCGTTTACGCTATGACCGGTTGACGGTGAAACGTCACAGGTCATTAAATATAGAGAACCGGGATAATCGGCAGATTTGGTAACAAGAGCATACTCATCGTCAAATCCGTCATTATAATTAGCCAAAACGAAAGTCTTATTTGGGTCTGTTGAAACCGAAATAACATCAGCGGCGTCACAATCCTTTGCAAAAGCAACCGAGAAGGTTGCAAGCAACGTGCCGTCCTTTGTTACAGATGAACAAGTGTCAGCATCTGAAACAAAGCCGAATACCAAATTAGAATCATTCGTTACAGTTCCCATCGAAGATACGCCGGCAACCTTATCAGAAAGAAGAGCCTTAGGCTCACTTTTCACCGATACATCCGAAGAATAGGTTGATGTAACCTGCACAACCGATAACTCGGTAACGCCCTCTAAATAAAAGCTGACGTCATATGTACCGGCAGGTAACTTATCACCGTCGTATTGTTTGCCGTTAGAATCTGTGTATGTGCAATAAACGTTCGGGCTCTCCGTTCCGAGCGCAGCAGCATACGAAGTACGAGGAAGGCACACAACAAGCGCAACAAAAACCAAAAACGCAAGTGTACCGAAAATAACACCTACTTGTTTTTTTGCAATTGTATTCATTGGTGTTACCTCCTTGTTGAAAAAATTCGCTTAATTTGGGGAGAAGCAGAATCGCCGTGAAGGGCAAAGACAAAATCGGTCAGAAAACATAAAAATATGAAACCAAGCAACTTTGGCAAAAGCCAAACACCGTGAAACATTAAACATTTACTAAACGAAACTGCCCATAGCCTCCCCGCCCAAAGCGGGCATAGCATATAAACGGCGAAAGCCGAATATATCAAGACAAAGCAAAGCCATAGCTCTGCTTAATTAAATGATAACACAAGTTATCGTAATTTTCAAGTAAAACTTCTTAGGGACTTTCGCCCCTAAGAAGTATAGAAACTAATATTACTTAATAGTAACAGCAGGAAGTGAAATAGCTGATGATGCAATAGCATAAACAGTTGTAGCATCAGTACCAGATATACCACCGTCGCCATTAAGGTCGAATGCTAAATTCTTTTGAGATGCAGTTACCTCTTTGTATACAAGAGTAGCATCAGTAGCTGAAATGCCTTTATCCTTGTTGTAATCGCAAACAACCATTGCAATTGCAGGACCTGCAATATCAGCGTCACCAACAACAATGCTTACTGTACGTGTAATAGCGAATTCAGAAGTAATTGTTGCTGTATATGTGCCGGGTGCAAGGTCAAGACTAATCTCGTTTGCAGCAGCTGTAAGGTCAAATGACTTTTCAAGAACAGGAGTGTTTGCACCGTCATAAACAGTTACTTTATATGTTCCGTTTACGCCCTTATTGTTAGTAGCACCCTTTGAAGATGTTGCTACAACAAGTGAAGCAGTAACACTATGAGTTGACGGAGCCAATGACTCAACCGAAGGAACGATTGTAGTATTGCCTGTAACAGTAAGCTCATACGGGAATGCTGTTGCTGTATCGTCAAATGTAAGTTTGTCGCCGTTAACAGTAAGTTCAGGTTTAAGAGTATAACCTTCCTCTGCTGTTACATTGATTGAAACAACCTGACCCTTTTCTACAGCTACAGGACCTGAGTAAGCAACACCGTCGATTGTTACTTTAGCACCTGCAACAGGAGTTACAGTAAGCTCACAGCTCTCAAACTCGGTAAGACCGATTTCAGCTGCCTGAAGTTCAGTATCAACATTGTAAATCTTAGCAAGCTGAGCGTCATAGTTCTTACGGTCATTGATATTGAATGTGCCTGAATTCTTATACTTATAAGAACCGTTACCATAGTTAGCAAGGTCAACTGCGGCAGCAAGAGCTCTCACGTATCTGTTCCAAGATGCTGATGAGTACTTTGTTGTGCCTTCGTTAACAAGCTTACCTGATGCATCAAATGAACCAAAGCGTGGGTTAGCTGCTACGCCATTCTTAGATACGGTTGCTTCAGTAGCAACTGTACCGTCTTCATTGTATGTAGCAGGTGTTGCCTTGAGCATTGAGTAAGCATTACCCGATGCACACTTGATTTCATTTTCAAGCTGCTTGCCCTGGTAACCACGTTCAATAACTGCAGAAGCGAATATGTTAAAGAGTTTAACGTATTCTTTTGCCTGAACAGAAGATACTTCAGAAGCTGTGGTATAAGTAAACTTAGTACCTGCATTCTTGAGATCATTCATAAGCTTAGCAGCGTCAACATAAGACATACCGTTTCTTTCAACAGTCTTGCCTGTTGTTGCGTCAACGTAATCAACGTCAACTGTATACTGCTGTTCAGCCTTCTTTGCATATTCTACCATCTTATTATATGTAAGAATATCAAAGTTAATTTCTTCAAGACCATTTCTAAGCTCAGAAATCTCATTGTAGAGTGTTGATGATGAGCTGATAAGGTGAGACTTAACTACGCTAAGAACATATTCAAGTCTGTCATTAGCCTGAGTAGCAATACCACGATTATCTACTGAGTCCATCTCGCCTGAGTTAGGAATGAGCTGATACTCAGCTGATGGGAACTTACATGCCCAATTATCGCCTGAGTTGCACTTTTTGCCTTCAGCATTTCTGTATACATATTGAACCTGATTATAAAGAGGCTCGTTATCTTTGTTTGTATCCTGAGTAGTTGTCGGTCTCTGCCATGGGCCGCCAGGATATGTATCGAGATCCCATTTTGTAGCATACTTAACTGAGTTAGTAAGGTAATAGTTACCGTCCTGACCGAGTGTTACATTAGCCAATGCAGCATCCTTGCCATTCTTAACATCTGATGATGTAAGTGGCTTTGGTGAGTAAATAGGCATTGTACATTTCTCATCGGAATAGTAAATTCCCTTTACGCCGCCACTGGTTGCACCTGTTGTAGCGTCTATTGTGCCGCCGACATAAGCAGTTGCTTTAACCGATTCAGGGATTGTGTAGCTTACCTGAGTACCCTTTACAGTAAATGTTACTGTTTCGTTAGAGGTTGAGTAAGGAACGTATGCACGATCGCCTGTTGCGGAAGTTGTAACTGAAGTTGTAACTGCATACTCTGTTTTATCTGACTGAGTAAGAGCTGATTCAGCAGTGTAAGGAGCTGACTGAACGCTAAGTACATTCATAAGAGCATCCTTAGCCAAATCATAAACTGAACCGATAGATGCATCCTCTTTGAAGTCGGATGTTTTATAGTTAGCCATGATATTGGCAAGTTCGTTATAGTTCTTATCAAGTGAGCCGGCTGAACCGCTTTCACCGATAACAAGCTGGAAGCTGCCTGTCTTATAAGAACCTGAATTATAGAAGTTAACATTAACATCATAAGTGCCGGTCTTAACAGTAGCCTCACCGTCGAAACCAAACGGTCTGTAGTTATTAACAGCATTTGAACCAAATGTTTGCTTTGAGGTATTTATATAGATAGCATCAATACCGGTACCGAGTGTAACCATATTAAAGATGTTATCGTAGTTATATTTACCACCGGTCTTAAGATACATTGTATCATAAATACCGCTTTCATTGATATGGTAACCGGCAATAATCTTAGCATCAAGTGCTTCCTGAAGAGTGAATGCAACGTGAGTTCTTGTTTCAATCTCCTTGCCCTCATTTTGCTTTGAAATGTTACCGATTTCCTCAGAAGTATAACCTCTGTAGTAGTCAACAGCACCAAGGCCGCTACCTGTAGAACCGTTTGTATGGTTACGCTGCCATTCGCCGAATTCGCCTGAGCCTGCAGATGTTTCTACACGATAGTCATACATACCAATCTTAAGAAGATCACCTGTTGACTTATCCCAACGAGCAATAGCGTTATTTTCACCGATATCTACTGTTGTTAAATTAGAATCATCGAATGCCTTAGCTGCAGTAGTAAGGTTATTTGATTCATAGCCGGATTTTCTGTCAAAGAAGAATACACCGTCAATGCTCTTTTCCTTACTGCCGCCCTTCATAAAGAATGAATACTGAGCGATTTCGTTAAGCTTGTTAGAAGCGATAACCATCTTATCAGGATAGTTTGCAGAGATATTACCGCCGATACCTGTAAGAGAATGAACGGTTACACCGTTTTCTTCTCTGTCAGTGCCGTCTGTCTGCTGGAATGTAGAGTTGAAGTTATAATCAGCATCATAAAGAGCATTTCTGAAGCTTACTTCACTTGTAAGAAGCTTATAAGCTGTTACAGTATTGCCTCCATAAAGAACATTGCCCTGATCATCAACAATATCATAATTTACAACAACACGGCATGTATTTGTTGTATCAGAACCTGAAACATCGAACGGAACTGAAATATTAATTTTAGCACTCTTACCCGGATCAATAGGAGTTTCAGGGAAATCTATTGTATCATCAGGCATTTCTTCGTTATAAACATCATATTGAAGCACGCTTGTAATCTTTACATAGTAACGTGAAAGCTGAGTAGGCTTGCCGTCCTTAATGTAAGATGCATTGATACCTACCGAGTTGTTTGTAACAGTAAGTGCATCATCATAAGGTTGACCTGAAATACAGCCTGTTACGGTGTTAGAACCGAATGAAGCAGTAGCCATCTTGAGCTGATGCTGACCAAGTGTAGTCAATGCATTAGGAATGAAGCTGTTAACTGCCTGTACTGCAAAACAGATACCTCTGATAATAGAATCAGAGTAGGTCTTAGGACCGTTTGTACCGTATCCGCCGAACTCTACAAAGTTACAGATAAGCTTTTGGAATGCACCCAAGTCCTTACCGCTTGTACCTGCGAGTACCTTAACTTGGAAGAAATCATCAAACGGATGAGCACTTGTAGCATCAGGAACGATTGTCTTAAAGCTCTGTCCGCTGTAACGTGCGCCAAACAATCCGTTAATGAGATCCTTAAGTAAATCATAAACTGTTACGACGAATGAAGTCTTTTGGATAGGCTCTGCAGAAACGATTGTAAATAACTGGTTAAGGAAGTTAGATACGCCGCAAAGACCTGTCTTTGAATTTTCTTTACCAATATCAAGGAATGAAAGAACGATGTTGTTCCAAATAAGTTCCTCTGAATTGAATTTAGCATAACCTGTACCCTGAAGTGTACCGAGAACAGGCATAAGCTTATTAGCTATTGCATTAATGTTTTCCCAAAGAGTATTCTTTGTTGTGATAAGGCTGTTGCCGTTTTGATCACAAATACCGAGGAGAGCACCTACGCCCATAGCTCTTTCGCCCTTATTTACAGCCTTCTCCATTGCATGGTCGCCACCGTAGTAGCAAACTACAGAATTAAGAAGGTCAAAGAGTGTTGTTTTAGAATCAACAGCTGCTGACTCTGTCTTCCAAGTATTGCCGTTTTCGTCCTCAAGAGGAACGTAAGCCTCAATTACATAAGCAACTGCGTCACGAGCCATTGGAAGAATTGTGCCTTCAAGTGTTGCATTGATTGTTCCGTCGCTGCCAATCTTTACAAGCTTTGAATAATCCTTATTAGGCATTGAGTATGATAAATACTCCTTAAGGCATACATAAGCTACTGCTTCTGCATCCTTACATCCGTCCCAATCAGAAGGATGGATAATTTTCTCAAGCTTGCCTGAGCCAAGATTTACCTGACCGATACAAGCAACGAGCATAGGAATCATTGCTTCTTCAAGATTCTTCTCTGTAAGAGCAGCGCTGGCACCGTTCTTTGCGTAGAAAGCTTTAAGAATGTTAGCGTCTGTAGCGTCTGCTGTGTACTGAACCATCTTGCAAGCGTTGCCAACAAGTGTTGAAACGATTGACTTAATTGCTGCTGCGTCAATAGTTGCAAAATCACCGGTTGTTGTCATTTCAGGACGTGTACCGATAACGTTGCCGCTCTGCGGGAACAAGTCCTTAACTGCTGCAACAAGTGCGTCATTAAAGCCTGCTACCATTGAGCTGTACTTTGAATAGCTTTCGCTAAAGAACTTATCGAGGTTTGGAGTACCTGTTTCTGCAAAGTAAAGATTGATAGGACCTGTTGTTACTTTAAAGCCGTAATCAGCAAGTGGGCTGTATCTTAACTTAGCGAAAAGTCTCGTTGCGTCGATATCTTTCCAAGAACCTGTTGAGTCCTCGGCAGCTGTACGATCATAAGTTACCGTCTTCTTAACATAAGCAAGGAAATCATCTGCTGTGTCAAACTTATAATCCTTATATACTGCATTTGCCCATTGATTGAGCTTAGCCGGTGTATAGTTTGCAGCAACATCATTATCATTCCACTCGCCCTTTTGGTCGAAGAAATAATAATAGTTGTTATCAAAGTTAGCGCCGTGACCCTTATCAAATCCATCATTTACGTGAAGGAGTTTGACTGTACCCTTGAGAACTGTATCCCAAGCAAGGTCAAGAGCTCTGTAACTGAAATCAAAAAGATTATCGGTTGCCTTAAGTGTTACCTTTGTGGTTGATGCTGTTGCATAACCGTTTTCGTCAGGAGCACCGTAAGCAAAGAGAAGAACGTTAAGAGGATTACCCTCATCATCTTTAAATTCATCTGAATATATAAGGTTAGGGTCATAACCAAGCTTTGCAGCTGCAGTAGCATAGTCAGAACCGCTTGCCTTCATTTCAGCTTTAATCTTCAAATAACGTGTAGCCGATGTATCCTGAATTGCTGTTTGCGAATCAGCATCTGTGTATTCTTGATTATATGTAACAAGTACACTAATCTTATCAAGAAGCTCTGTTGTGAGTTTATTAATAAGCTGATCATCATAAACCCATGTTGCAGTACCGTTCTTGAAATTATTAATTTCCTCTTCTGTATACCAATTAGTATATTGGAAAATAAGGTTTTGAGCAACATTGTATACTAAGTTAGTCTTATACTTCGTATCTGTAAAGCCCAAAAGATTACCTACAATCTTATATACGTCAAGGTTTGCAACGTTACCGAGAGTACCGAGAGTAAAGTTACCTCTAAGCACCTGGCCTAAAATATCAGAGCCGTTATAGTCGCAAGAAAGGTTTTGTAAAATACCGATTACACTTCTTAAAATATCAGTTGAAGATGCAGTTTCTCTTGAAATACTCCAATCCTTAGTGGCAACAGCCTTAAAGTTAAGGTTGCCGGCATCACCGAGTAAGTTACCATATGAGTTAAGAAGATCAGCGACACCCCTAAGTGTATAGAAAAGTTCATCAACACTGTGAGTACGTACCGGAATGTCTTTTTTAACAAGACCAAAAGCATTAAGCTTAAGTGTACGGCTGTTGCTGTCCCATGTGATATACTGGGTAATACTTGATGGAAGGTTTTCAAGAAGCTTATCAATCTGCGGACCGTATTCGGCAAGCATCAAATCAGCATAGTCAAGTAAAGCTGTAGCTACCTGTTCATCGGAAAGAATAGCCCACGCCAAATCGTTATATTCGATTGAATCGTCGGCATATGTCTTTTCACTGCTCATAGTATCAGCATAAGCAGTTAAAGCACCGGTAAAGCAGGAAGCTGCCATAAGCACTGCCATAAATAATGCCAGAAGCTTATGTGAAAACTTTTTTGCCTTCGTTTTCATTTTTTACCTCCATTAAATTTAAAATAATTGAATAATAAAGTGTTAACATATTGCAGGGGAGCCTGTCACAATCTCTGACCATCAGGCAATCTGAATTAGACTGAAGGTCGGCAAAGCCAAACCGTTGCACCAAAAACTGCGCAATATGTGCTTTAAACACATTATAATTATTACATAAGGCAACAAAAAAGTCAATAAAGACAAACGACAAATGATATTTTTGTAACAATGTCCAAAAATGCAAACTTATTTTTGACACCTTGCACAAATTATTAACTAAAAGTTTACAATTTGTTTATAATTCGGTGCCAAAAAACTCTTGATTTTCCGCAAGTAAAGCTGTGATACTTTACATAAAATTTACATTTGTAAAGATGTTTGCCTTTACAAATCGAACAGAATTTTACTCGACTTTATATGGATTATATTACGTTTTACAGTCAATTTTCTGTCGAATTATGTTTGTTAGACTTTTTATGTTGTAATGTCTATTTTGCAACTCTCTATCGTCAAAAATCAATGCTAAAATATGTGAAAATTCACAATAAATTCAAAATATGTTATAAAATTATTGACTTATAAGTTTTTATTTGTTATAAATATATTGTATTTGTTAATACGCGTGTGGATATCCTGCGCCTAAAAAGCAGTTTTTTGTGTAGAAACTGTGAACAAATACTGCTCGGCGCATTATCCAAAAAATGCGTTACCATACGACAAGTTCGTAAATCATATGTAAAGGAGAGAGAGATTTATATGAGAACGAGCAAAAAGATACTCAGCTTTTTCTTAGCTGTAGTAATGGTCGTGACCACATGCTCGGTTGGATTTACTGCGTTCGCCAAGAGTAATGACAACCCGCTTTGGAAAACGACAAGTGTTGACGCCGATTCGGCATTCGACACACTTAACAAATTGGCAGACCAGCTGCCTTCCCTTCTCATGGGCATTGAGGCAATAAGCAAGCCTGTTTATGAAAAGGGTGCTAAAAAGTTAGGTAAGACCGCAGCGGAACTTACCACCAAAGAAAAAGAGCAAATCGTAAGTGAAACAACACTTCAGGATTTACTCGGCGTATTGCAGCCGACTCTTATCGGCGCACTTGCAAAGACAAGCCAGTCAGACTTTGTAACAAGTTATATTCAGAAAGGTATGGGTAATCCTGAAGATTATAACTACTTAAGCGGTTCAACGGGCGCAATTGATTATTTTTCACTTACTGCCCTTTGCTTAAAGTACAAAGACAACAAAGACTTATCTAAAGACACGAGAAATCAGCTTGACGAATGGTTATACGGTAAAGAAAGCGAACGTACCGTTTCAGGCTACAATGCCGCAGGTCAAACTATCAAGTTCTCAACAAACAGCCTTTGGTATTTAGCCGACCTTTATGCTCAAAAGATAAAGCAAGGTACAGACAGTGATAAGGTAGAAGCAATTGCTAAGCGTTATACCGAAGCTGTAAAAAGCGGTGCTGTTGAAACAGTTAAGCTTAACGGCGAAGCTATCGGTGACACTTATGATACTGCCACACTTTACCAGTTGAAGAACTTTGATTTTAAGCTCACAGCTGATGAGCAAGCCGTTGTTAACAACTATATGGGCACACTTAACGTTAAGTATGCAACATACGGTATCAACGTTAAGCTTAACGATTTGGCTGACGTTATTTATTACGACTTCGGTGTCGGTCAGAGCTTCATCTCAGCAAGCGAATTTATCAGATTGATAAGCGACGGCGGTGCAACATTTAACCAAACAGTTGACAGCACATCGCTTTATCAGGTTCCTATGACATTTAAGGGCTTCACAGTAAGCGACACCGAAAACAATGTTTATGACACTGTTAAGGAAATCGCAAGAAAAGCTGTTGCCGCTAAATTAGGAGTTGCCGAAGATGCTTCTTTCGAGACTCTTGCACAAAAAGAGGGCATGACAACAGATTACCAAATTGAGTCATATACCGAATATGTAGTAGGCAACACTATTATGACCGATTTGTGCAAAAAAGCACTTATGAACGGTAATGTCGACACAACCACTTCTCCGTATTACACTGATATACTTAAGGGTATGGTTGTACGTTTCGGTAATAACGGAAACGGCGTTGACCTCAACAAGCTTAATTCCGAAATCAATGCTAAGCTTCCAAAAGGATATGATGCAAATTGGCAAGAGGGTGACAGTTTCTTCATTAGCGATGACGAACTTACTCAGTTGCGTGCATTCTTCTCCAGCGTCGGCGGTGCAAACGCCACCACTAATGTTGTAACAAACTACTTTAAGGACGGCGAAGTTACCTTTAACGATAAATATGCCGACAAAAAGAACAAGACAGTCATTGTTCCTGCTTCACTTAAAGGCAGTTACACTTCAGAGTTTTGGTCTCTTATTGCAGCTAACCAAAAAAAGAATTCAACAAATTACAATAATTTGTTAGGTTCATTTGGCGGCTTTGCTATAAACCGTTCACATATTGACAAAACAAAATACTTGCCTGTTAATTCACTTGTTGATGCTTCACGTTCAGACCCGGGTGTCGGCATTAATGCACTTAAGTCTGACCCTGTAACTAATTCAAATAATTACAGCAAGCCATTAATCAACGAATGGGTTGCAGCTTCTTACGACTACATTGTTACTAAGATTGCATCTGAATACTTAGGCGTTGATACAAACGACCTTGGCACAGATAGCACCACTTATACATACAGCTATAAGTATTCTTTCAAATTCCTTCTTAACGTTCAACTCGTACTTGATGATATTGTAAAGAAAAAAACTTCTCAAACTTCAGGTATCGTTCTTACCGACGCTCAAAAGGAAATTCTCAACGGTAAAAATGTTGACCTTACAGGTTCGGCAGGTACCGAGATTACAAACCTTATTCTCAACAACACAATCGGCGATATCGTTGACCCAAGTACAGATATCGGTAAAACGGTTGACGCTGTGCTTAAGTCACTTCTTAAGACAAACGTAAATCTTAAGGACGCTCTTACCGATGTTTGGAAGAATCTTGTTAACGACCCGATTAAGACAGTCGTAAACCTTCTTCCTTTACTTACAGTAGTAATTAACGAGCTTCTTGAGCCTATTCTTTTCTCTGAAATCGGCAATTCGCAAAGAAATAACCAAGAAGGCTTCCTCTATTCTGTTATTGACCTTATTGAGCCACTCAAAAATATGACTGCAGACACCGGCTCATACATCGGTATCAGTCAGCTTGCTTGGGACCTCAACGCTATGCTTCCTCAGCTTATGCATTGGCTCCAGAGAGATGGCAAGTTTGAGGAATTCGGCGGTACTTATTGGAACGGCGGTAATGAGAAAACAGGCTACATTTCAGAATCTTCTGACGATACCTTTGTAACCAAGAACTTCTCAGCCGGCGACATTATCGCAACTCCTGACTACGTACTTAAGTATGACAAGGTTGTAGACAGCTACGGTAAAGCAATCACATATACAAAGAACAGCGACGGTTCTTATACCTATTCTTATAATGGCGTAAGCGGTTCTCTTGCAGATGTACTTGCTAACGTTTCAAGCACTACTAAGTTTAATGTTAAATACACATATGAAGCAGGCGTACCTAAGATTACAGGTATTTACATTGCCGATAAGGCTCTCAAGTATGCTAAGCTCAGCGACCTTGAGGGTATCCTTAAGAAAGCAATCACAGCTTCGAACGGACAGGTTGGCGCAGGTCTTTATGAATTGGTAACAGAAATTGCTGGCCTCTTCACTACTGCAGTTGACACATACGTTAGCACTCCTAAGTACAGAGACCAGGTTAAGGGCCATGATGACGGAGGAAAAGTCATCAACTCAGGTCTTAACAACCTTATGGTTGCAATTCCTCAGCTCTTTGACATTATGGAAAACCTTGCAGCTGACAAATACGGCGTACGCAAGGATGCATGGACATATTGCTACAAGGGCAAGATTGTTACGGATTCAAACGGCGCAGTAAGCAACTCTAAGATGACAGAGTTCAAGGATTTTGCCGCTAATCCAAACCCAACAAAGATTTTTGACTGCTTTGTAGGTGTATTCGTAGAGGATTGGCTTGACGCTATTCTCGGTCTTGTAAACAACGTAATCAGCTCTAAGGGCAGTGAATTTGAAAAGAACCTTCCTATTATCACAGGTCTTCTCAATTCAGTAGGCGGTTTCACCGAAACAAGTGCTCTTACAGACCTTTTCAACAGTATCTTCCAGATTACACGTGACAGCAAGTACAGCTTCACATTTGAACCGCAATCAAGCGGATTTGTAGGTCTTGACAGAGATAACGCTTACTTCCTTATTACTAATGTAAGCAAGCTTGTTGACGTTGTTAAGGCACTTATCAATTCATTCAAGTCAAATAACAACAATAACAACAATAACAACAATAATAACAATAACAATAATTCTTCATCACCTGCCACTACACAGGCAGTTGCAACTCCTAACTCTTCAGTTGATATTTCAGCACATAAGAGCAGCGATATGAAGAACGTTGATAACACAATAGCTAAGCTTGATAAAACATTGTCATCTCTCCTTACGGATTCAAGCGTAAACGGCTATTCAATCAACAAGACAAGTAACATTATTGCCGGCGTAATTTCATTACTTTCAAATTACATTGGTGCAAATGCATCAAACGCAACAATTGATTTACTTAATACCTATTTATATTATCTTAATGGCGAGGATGCACGTACTCCAGATTCAAATGGTAACGTTAATCCTAAGGATATCTACACAAACGAAGGTCTTACAACAGTAGTAGTAAGAACCTATGCTCTCGTCGAAACACTTGTTGCAGGACTTACTGACAAGTATGCATACTCTTATACATATAATAATGGTACTGCAGACGTGACAGCAAAATACAATCTTATCAGTGAAGCAGTCAACGGACTTATTTCTCCTGACTCATTATCTGTAAGAATTAAGGACACAGGCATTAAGAACGCAAGCAAGAAGCTTTCTAAGCTTGGCAGTTGGAGTGACGCAGTTAATGACAACGGTACTCTTAACGTAAGCATTAATTGGGGCATCACAGCAGGCAACAGAGATGAATTTATGACAGGTCTTTCAACCTCACTCAGACTTCTCACCTCTATCCTCGGCGTAGTTCTTATTGATACAGGCATTTATGAAAATGCTCTCTACCCTGTTCTTAATACAATAGCTCAAAAGACAGGCATCACAGTTGATACTCCTACTAAGTTTGCAGATAAGAGCAATCCATACCGTGATGAAGTATTCACCGGTATTGTTAATCCAATAGTTTCACTTCTTGACAAGTTCCTTGAAAAGCCTGCAACAACATTGCTCAATATTGTGTCGGCTATCGGCGTTGTATTAGACGATACAACAACTCCTACACTTGCTTCTGTTGTTTCAAGCGCAGTTAAGGCTATTGCAAACGAGCTCAACGGCGCAGCCAACATTCTTAAGATTAAGAGTGATAAGCTTGGTGCCGCATCACCGTCACTTGCAGCGCTCCTTGAAGGCATCGTTTCTAAGACGTTCGGTGATTTAATCACAGTTAACGACAAGCAAGAGCTTGGACTTAAGGTTAAGGGCTATGCTCTTTCAGGCAACAACATTATTCCTATTATTAATACCCTTCTTGCAAAGACAGGTATTAAACTTAACAACATTAATTGGAACAAGCTTGGCAAGACAACAACTCCTGCTCAAACACTTGTATACGTACTCGATTATGTTGTTGAATTTGTAAAGACAAATAATAACCTTTCCACAATCATCGGTTTGATTATGGGCAACAACAAGGTAAGCTCAGGCGTTAAGAAGCTCATCAAGTATATCGAAACAGGTAAGCTTGACGGTATGGGACTTCTTAAGATTGTAGGCAAGCTTCTCGACTTCACACAGTCACCTACAGAAGTTTATTGGGCTTACAGCAAATACAAGGGAACTTCATTAAAGTTCAAGTACCCTGACGGTATTTCTTCTTATGATGCTGAATCTGCTATCACCCAGCTTGACAGTGCAGTTGACGCAGTTATGGCTCTTCTCACTAACTTTGGCGTAGTTGACGCATCAAATCTTAAGGGTGTTGTAAGCGGTTTGGTATTTACAAACGCTAACCTCACTTCACTTGCTAAGGCACTTTATGGTGCACTTGACAAAAAGACTATTTCACCTTATCTCAATATGGCGGGCATTACTGTTTCACCTAAGGGCGTTGCAGGCTTACTTATGGATAAGAGCTACGGTAAAACTTATTCTTCAGCAGCTAAAACCCTCAAGAAGGTTAAGAGCTGGAAGAAGGTTAAAACAATCAACTGGGGCTTCAAGGATGGCTCCGCAAAGGCTGAGCAGGGCTTCGTACATGCACTCGTTGCAATTCTTCGTCCTCTCAACAGTGTTCTCAACGTATTCCTTAATGAAGGAAAGATTGACCTTAGCAATATCACAATTGCAAAGGCTTCAACATCTCTTGATATTAAGGGAAGCGACGGCAAGGTAGCAAGCAAGATTGCTCTTACCTATGAGCTTAAGAACGGTGTTCTTACTCTTACAGCTAAGGATTCAATGAATGCCGACTCTAAGCTTTCAACAATTAAGCTTGACCTTAACGCACTCAATGTCGGCGTAAACGGCATTAACGGCTATGAAGGTGCAATCATTCCTCTTCTTGATGTTCTTCAGGTAAGCAACAGCAAGATTAAGACATTTGCACAGTATCAGAAGGATTGCAAGAAGGCTAAGGATAACGTACTTCTTGATGTTCTTAATCCTCTTATGAGCTTTGTTGACCAAGTTCTCGACAAGCCATTTGAAACAATTACATCAGTTCTTCCTAACCTTGCATACTTCATTGATAACAACGGTATCGGCCAGCTTCTTGATAATCTCCTTGCTCCGATTACAAACATTGTTAAAACTGCTAAGTCAGCAGGTTTAGACGTTGATAAGATTATTTCAGCGGTACTTGGCAAGGACCTCGGCAAGTATTTAACAAGCTTGCTTAAGGTTAGGGGCGTTAAGCTTAACATTAAGCTTGCAGACCTCAAGTCTTGCAACATTCAGGACATCGTTGTTCCGCTTATTAACAGCTTACTTAAGAAAACAGGCATCAAGCTTCCTGATTTCAAGTGGTCAACAATCGCTGCTCACGGCAAGGTTGTAACCTCTAAGTCGCATGCTAAGAATGCCGAAGGCAAGTTCACTAATAAGGAAGTAATTGCTGACAAGGGCGAGGTTCTCGTTGCAGTTCTCCGCTATGTGGCAGACACTCTTATTAAGAACGCTAAACCAATCAAATCACTTGTTTCTTCAATTGGTGCTATTAAGAAGAACAGTATGCTCAAGTCAATCATCTCAAGTGTATTCACTACAATCAGCATGGCTGAAAAAGATGATATCGTTCGTGCAGTATTCTACTTCTTAACAGGCGAACCTACTAATGCATTCTGGGATTACACCGCATATAAGACAGGCTCATTCGACTTCTCATATCCTAAGGGCGTAGACGTTGACTTCCTTAAGAATCTTCCTCCTATGCTTGACGGTCTTGTTGGCAGTTTAATTAAAGGCGGTCTTAACAACTTAATCAGCGGCCTCCTCTTCAAGGATGACATTGTTAACTCACTTCTCACCGGTCTTTACGGTGCAGTTGAAAAGGTTAAGGTTGGCGACGGCTCACTCGTTTCCCTCCTTGCACAAACAGGTATCGACTTCTCAACAAGTAATGTTGCTAAGCTCCTTACAGACGAAACTTACGGCAAAACTTATTCAGCTAATGCAAGCGTAATCGCTAAGGCTGGTTCTTGGTCAAAGGTTAATACATCAGCTCTTAAGTGGGGCGTTAAGGACAGAGATACATTCTTCCATGCACTCGTTGCAGTTCTTCGTCCTGTATTCGGCGTACTTGATGTACTTCTTAATGACGCATACCTCGGTCTTTTCGATATCGTAAGAATCCCTGGTTCTAACGGTTATACATCATCAATCGTTCCTCTTATGGAAGCATTCTCAATGTATAACGTTAAGACTCAGTATCAGTACAGAGAAGATATGAAGAAAGCTTATGATAATGTTCTTCTTGACATTATCAATCCTATCTGGGATAAGGTTGAGGATATTCTCAATGCTCCTCTCGAAACATTATTTGAAATGCTTCCAAACCTTGCACTCTTCATCGGTAATAACGGACTTTGCCAGATTCTTGACAATCTCCTCACTCCTATCTCTGCACTTATAGACGCTGTCAAGCCTGTAGTTGACCTCAACACTCTCTTACCTGCCCTTCTTAAGGCACTTAAGGTTGACCTTAACTCTCTCCTCGGCAAGATTGGCGTATCAAACTTCAAGCTTGATATCTATGATATTAACGCAACACTTAAGCCGCTCCTCGGCGCTGACGCTATCGTTCCTCTTCTTAATAACATTCTTGGAATGATTAAGATTAAGGGCACACCGCTTGGAATTAAGCTTAACGACATTAATTGGTTACAGCTTGCAAGCCACGGTAAGGTAATTACCGACGCATCACAGGCTGCTACCTACGGCACAAGAATTTACGTTAAGGGTAACTCTTCAGAAACTCTCATCGCAGTTCTCAGCTACTTAATCGAAACTGTAAACGCAGGCGACAACTTCAAGAAGATTAGTTCACTTGTAACCGGTCTTGTTGGCGGCAACGAAACAGTTTCAGGTGTTGTAGACCAGGTACTTCCTGTTCTTAAGGGTGATACCGATACGGTTATTGCTTCACTTGTTGATTTACTTCAGACAATGTCATAAACCTAAATCTGCAAACCGAATAAAAAATAAAAACGGGCAACTCTTCGGAGTTGTCCGTTTTGCTTTATATTAAATATCATTTTTCACGTTTTTATAATAAAATTCTTGTATTACAATATAAAATAAGATATAATAAATACGAATTATATCTTTTACTTGGTGGTGATGTTATGTTTCTCGGCAAAACAGCCCAAGGAAGAGTTGTTAAAACTATTAATTCTGTCGATGAGAACGGTTATGTATATCCATTAAACTTAGTTCAAATCAAGGGATACAAAAACCGTTACGCTTTTGTTATGGGAGTGACTCACACGGTTTGCAATTTCGACGGACGAATTATAGCAGCACTCGTTCCTAAAGACCCGGAGAACACGGATTTAAAAACTATTTGGATTATGGCGTCAAGAAGTTCACGCTACATTAATCAAGACATTTATCAATACATTGATGTTAAAAAAGATTTTCCCGAATATGAACTTGTCTGCTACTACGAATCAAGCGCAGGCGCAGTAGTATACAGGAGTATTAAAGGCAAGCTTCGCTTTTTGCTTATAAAAAATAAGCGCTCAGCGAATTGGGGCTTTCCGAAAGGTCACCTCGAAATGGGTGAAACAAAATACGACGCAGCAAGAAGAGAAGTTCTTGAAGAAACGGGGCTTCACATTAAAATTCATCTCGGCTACGAGGGTATATCGAAATATACGCTTCGCAATAATGTTGACAAAAAAGTTTCTATATTCGTTGCAACGACAGACGATTTAAAAACAACAATGCAAGAGGAGGAAATTGACGATTACAGATGGCTTGCGTATGACCAGGCTATGGGCCACCTCTCATTTGAAAATGATAAAAAAATACTGAGGGAAGCCGTTGATTTTCTCATTAAGCAAAAGCTTATTGTAAATAAAAACACTCCCACTGCGCAAGCTATTGACAGAGAAATCGAACTTAAAGAGCAAGAGCGCAAGGAAAGAATAGCCGAGTACAGGCGCCAAAAATGGATTGAACAGCAAAACAAACTCAGGGCTCAACGCTATTATGAAAAACACAAAGAGGAAATTGTGCGCCAAAAAATAATAAAAA
>UMHU01020264.1_pt1 | contig 21711 bp, 20 predicted proteins | sample 1965591 | NCBI WGS metagenome assembly UMHU01 (sample SAMEA4836101, study PRJEB28245) | human gut metagenome | biome: gut microbiome; material: fecal sample | place: Denmark | collected 2008
ATGCTACAGGCAAATAACGTAAAACCCCGTTGAAAATCAACGGGGTTTTACGTTTTCAGGCAAACAGGAAAATCAGCCGTCATAAAAGCAATAGCCGACGGCAATGGCGGTAACAATTCCGGCCAGATCGGCCAGCAGCGCGCAGGGCAGCGCCGAACGGGTTTTCGTTATCTTTACCGCACCGAAATAAACCGCCAGCACATAAAAGGTGGTTTCCGTCGACCCCTGAACGATTGAGGCGACAAAACCGGGGAAACTGTCAGCACCGTAGGTCTGCATGGTTTCGATCATCATGGCCCGGGCGCCGCTGCCGGAAAGCGGCTTCATCAGCGCGGTCGGAAGCGCCGGCACAAAACCGGTATCGCATCCCAGCCCGGACAATATCTTTTCCATGCCGGCAAGCAGCAGATCAAACATTCCCGAAGCGCGAAATACGGCAATCGCCGTCAGCATCGCCACCAGATAGGGAATGATCGTGACGGCAATTTTAAAACCTTCTTTCGCGCCTTCAACAAACAATTCGTAGACATCCTTTTTCTTCCACAATCCCCACAAAATGAAAAACACAGCCGTCGAAAAAAGAATCATGTTGCCGGCGGCAGTCGAAATCAAAGTCCGCTCTCCGGCCGGCAGCCGGAGAAATCCCCAGGCCGCGGCGCCGACCGCAACGGCGGCAAAAAACAGCCAGCCAAGCACCACCCGGTTGAAAACATTGAGTTTCTGCACCACCGCCACGGACAAAAAACCGACCAGGGTGGATGCCGAAGTCGACAGCAGAATCGGCACGAAAACGGCCGCCGGATTTTCGCTGCCGAGTTCCGAACGGTACATCAGAATCGTAATCGGGATGAGCGTTACCGCGGAAGAATTGATCACCATAAACATAATCTGCGCATCGGAAGCGGTGTCTTTATGCGGGTTATCCGCCTGCAGTTGTTCCATCGCCTTTAACCCGGCCGGCGTCGCCGCGTTGTCCAGCCCGAGCACGTTGGCGGCAATGTTCATCACCATTGAACCGACGGCCGGCGAATCGGCCGGCACGCCGGGCATGATCCGCGCAAACAGCGGCCGCAGCAGCCGCGCCAGAGCTTCCGTAATGCCGGACCGTTCGGCTATTTTCAACAAACCAAGCCACAGACAGAGCAACCCGGTCAGGTTCAGCGCAATCGAAAAGGCGGATTTGGCCGAAGCAAAAAGGGCGGCGGTCAACTCGTTCCAGACGGCCCAGTTGCCGTCCAAACTCTGCCAGAGAGCACCGGCAAAAGCGGAAAGGAAAAAGAACGACCAGATTATTTTGAGCATGGCGTATCCTCGTCAACTTCGATAAAACCGGACGACTGCATGGCGTAAAAGCCCCAATAGACGCCCTTTCTGCGGATCAGCGCGGCATGCGAACCGCTTTCGACGATTTTGCCCTTGTCCATCACGATAATCCGGTCCATCTCTTTTAAGGTGGAAAGCCGGTGGGCAATGGCAATGACGGTTTTGTCCGCCATCAGGCTTTTCAAGGATTCCTGAATGTATTTTTCGCTTTCGCTGTCAAGAGCCGACGTCGCCTCGTCCAAAATCAGAATCGGCGCGTTTTTAAGAATGGCGCGGGCAATCGCGATCCGCTGCCGTTCTCCGCCCGAAAGCATTACGCCGCGTTCGCCGACTTTGCTTTGGTAACCTTCCGGCAGGCGCATAATAAAATCGTGAATATAGGCCCGGCGGGCGGCGTCGAACACTTCTTCGTCGGTGGCCTGCGGCCGGCCGTAGCGGATGTTTTCCATAATGCTGCGGTTAAACAGGCTCGGATCCTGAGGGATCAGCGCAATCTGCCGGCGCAGGCTTTCCTGGGTAACACCGGAGATGTCCTGTCCGTCAATCGTAATTTTGCCGCGCTGGATGTCGTAATAGCGGGAGAGCAGCTTGATCAGACTCGACTTGCCCGATCCCGAACGGCCGACCAGACCGATCTTTTCGCCGCCGGCAATCCGCAGATTGAACCCCTCAAACAAAAAACGGGCGCCTTTGTAGTGATAATTGATGTTGGCAAACTCAATCGCCCCGTTGTCCACCTTCAGTTTGACCGCGCCGGAAACGTCATTGACATCGCAGGGTTTGGACAGCAGTTTCAATCCGTCGCGGATGCTGCCGTAGACTTTGAAAAACTGCATAAAATTCATGGACAACATGCTGAAAGTGTTGCTTAAAATCGCAATCAGCGACTGCAAAAGCACAAAGTCGGCAACGCTGATTGCCCCGATATACCAGTACCACACCGGCAGCGCATAAAACAAAACCTGCACCAAGGCGCGAAACAGGTTCTGCCAGATAAAAATTTCGCCGAATTTTTTGGTTTCCGCCCGGTCGGCAGCCGCCGCCGTTTTCATGAATTTGAAATAATGCCGGCGTTCAAAACGATAATTGGCAAAGTTTTTGACCAGCCCCGCGTTGGTGATGCTGTCGACCAGCACGCCGTTGGCTTCCGACATGGTCTGCGCCCGCTTTTCGGAAACCGGAACCATCCCCCGGCTCAAACGATAGATTACATAAATTACCGCCAGGTTGAGTATCAGCAGAAGCAATGCCAGCACCGGGTTGACCTTGAGCACGAAGCCGATGGTGATCAGCATGGCGGAAAGCGGGGTCAGAAAACCCCACACCAGATTGTAATACATCGGATAAATGCTGTCGATGATGGTTTTGGTCTTGCCCGAAATGTTGCCGGCCATTTCCTCGGCAAAAAAGGCGGTCGAATGCCGATGGGCATAATCAAACAAATCCTTGGCCACGTTGGCGACGCAGTTCGGCATAAAACGCGCCTCAAGGAAACAGATCATGTTCTGCGCCAGGCTTTTCAGCAAAAGCAGCGCGGAAGCGATCACCACCAGCGCCAGCGCCTGTTTCAGGGCTTCGGCGCGGTCGATGCCGGCAGAAATGACGCCGACGATTTCCGCCGCGTAGTAAAGCGACAGCCGCACTAGAAACTCGCCGGCGATTATAGCGCCGAGGTTGGCAAAAAACAACAGCTTCTGCCGGGAAAAATAGTGCCAGAGAAAAATCCACACCGACGAAGGGATGGTTTTTATTTCCATTTTTTCTTCCTTTGTTTCAGGCGGGTCAGTTTGTCGCTGACAATCGCCGTATCGCGCCCGGTTTTGGCCAGACGGTCGTACATGCGTTCGATTTCCTTTTCCAGATAAGCCTGTTCAATCTCGCTGGCCAGCGCCTGTTTTTGCTCTTCGCCGCCCGAAGCCTCAATTTCCTTCATTTCCGCCCAGATGTCTTCCACATGGACGCTGCTGTCGGTTTTCTTTTTCAAAAAATACGGCAGTTCATACGCCAGCTGGCGGGCGTTGGCATAAGCTTCTCTGGCGTCGGCGCAGTTGTTGTAGCGCATCCGGAGCAGACGAAAGGCCGTTTCCAGCTCTTCGCTGTCGTCCACCACAATAAACGGCACCGGCGAGGCAAAACCGCTTGCGGCCAGGACTTTCAGATATTCCAGAATATGATAGAAAAAACCGTTGACGTTATAAATGATAAAAGGCTTGGTTTTCAAAAAACCGTCCTGCATTGCCACACAGTCGTAAGCCAGTTCGTCCAGAGTGCCGACGCCGCCAGGGGCAAAAACCACGATGTCGGCTTCCAGCAGTTTGATCTTGCGGTTTTCGAGCGTATCTTCCACCACGACCTCGCTGATCTGCTGCAACACTTCGTCTTTTTCATAAAGTTCGTAATATTCGCGGGTGGTAACGCCGACGATCGGCGTGACGTCGCCGTAATACTTGTCCTGACGTTCCCGCCAGTTGTCCAGCACGCCGCGGGCAACCGCGCCCATCACTCCGGAATTGGAAAAGCCGTAGTCGAGGCGGAAGCCCATTTTGGCGATTTTGGCTCCCATTTTGTAGCATTCCTCGACATAGGCGGGATCTTTGCCGTCACAGTGTCCGCCGGAAACGCAGACCCGCAGGTTTTTGGTTGAACGGACACAGCCTTTTTCCTCATTCGTCATGTTCATACCTCCTCAATGTCGCCTTTGGCCTGATCGGCGTAAAACGCAGCGGCGAAATCTTCCAGCGCATCGTTTTCGATCGCCGCCCGCAGCCCCGCCGTCAGCCGCTGATAATAACGGATATTGTGCCAGGTAAGCAGCATCACCGCCAGAATTTCGTTGGCTTTTTGCAGGTGGTGCAGATAAGCCCGGGTATAGTTGGTGCAGAGCGGGCAGTCGCATCCTTCTTCCAACGGCCGCGGATCTTCACGATGGCGGGCGTTGCGGATATTGATCGTGCCGAAACGGGTAAACGCCTGGGCGGTGCGGCCGGAACGGGTCGGCATCACGCAGTCGAACATGTCGACCCCACGCAAAACGGCACCGACGATATCGTCCGGCCGGCCGACGCCCATCAGGTAGCGGGGCTTGTCGTCGGGCAGCATTCCCGGCGCATAATCCAGCACTTCAAACATTTTTTCCTGCCCTTCGCCGACCGCCAGTCCGCCGATGGCATAACCGTCAAAGCCGATTTCTTTCAACCGTTCCGCCGACCAGGCGCGCAAATCCCGATAATCTCCCCCCTGCTGGATGCCGAAAATGCCGTATCCCTCGCGGTTAATCCAGGCGTCTTTGCTTCGTTTGGCCCAGCGCATGGACATTTCCACCGATTTTTTCACCGTTTCGTAAGCGGCCGGCAGCTTGACGCATTCGTCCAGACACATGGTAATGTTGGAATCAAGCTTATGCTGGATTTTCATCGACTCTTCGGGCGACAGGAAATATTTTTTGCCGTCAACGTGAGAACTGAACTCCACCCCTTCTTCGCTCAGTTTGCGCAGGCCGGTCAGGCTCATGACCTGAAAACCGCCGGAATCGGTCAAAATCGGCTTCGGCCAGTTCATAAACTTGTGCAGGCCGCCCATTTTTTCCACCAGATCGGCGCCCGGACGGAGCATCAGATGATAAGTGTTGCCGAGCAGTATCTCCGCGCCGGTTGCCGCCACCGACTCCGGCATCATCGCCTTGACCGTGGCGCAGGTGCCGACCGGCATGAAGGCAGGGGTGTTGACAATTCCGTGTTTGGTATGAAGACGTCCGCGGCGGGCTTTGCCGGAACGGCCGAGAATTTCAAATTTCAAGCTCATCTTTTTATTTTTCCCTTATGATTTTTCGTTTATAATGCCGCAAAAGTCGGCGCTTAGCAAGGGGTTTAAACATTTTTCATAGACAGAAGAAACGATCGAAGCTATAATCATAACGTTAACAATAATTATTAATTTTTATAATATGAGAAAAAACAGAAAATATTCCAAACTGATGATTTGGATAATGTGTGTGTTTTTCGCGGTATTTTTTGCCGTCAGTTATGCCACCCGCTCGGATGAAAAAATTCAGGCTCAGCGTTTGAAAATAATCGAAAACTGCAAACTGAAGCAAGTGGAAGCAACCTCTTTCGACCGGCAAAACGGCATTTTGACGGTAGTCAAGCGCTTTGGCGACGGATATCAGGAAAGAAGCCGCTACTGCCTTTCGCTTCTGCCCGCGCTCAACGCCGGCAAAGCCCGCAGCGGCAAAATGTTCGAAATTTCCGCCGCCGACGGACGAACCGTGGCCTTCGACCTGAACGGAAACGCCTGGATCGTTGCCGGAAGCGCCGAATGATCCCGCCGGACACACAAAAAAGGTTAGCGTTTCATTACGCTAACCTTTTTTCTTCCATTGCCGGTCCGTTCTTTCAGGAAACGGCACCGCAGCGGTTCAGCAGCAGGCTGTCGCCGGCAATCTCTATCAGCTTCCAGCCCGAATAAACGGCAAGCGCCGGCATGGAAAGCCAGAACCAGTGCAAATATCCGCAAAGCGCAAACGTCAGAACGGCAGCGCCTTCCGCATAGAAGGTCCAGCGGCCGAAATGAATGACGGAACTGAAAGTTTCAACGGCCTTGCGGCGGATCGGACGGAAAACGAACCCGTAAAAGAGCGCCATGGCGGACAGCAGATAAAATCCGTTGCACACGATCCATTTGCCGTAACCGGAAATTGACGCCCCGCCCCATTCGGCAATCGTTAACACACTTACTACGAAAGCGGCGAGAACACCGACACCTTCCGCACCCAGCAGAAAGCAGGTAACGGTTTTAGCTTTTGTTTTTGTCATATCGTATAAATTTAGTGAAAATAATCTCTGTTATTTTCCATTATAGGCAATTCCAAATTTTTGTCAACATTTGGGCAAAACTTATTTTTCCCCGTCGGCGTCTTCTTCGCCCAGGCTGTTGTCAATCGCATAACCGGTTGCCCGCACCGTGCGGATATAATCGGGGCCGAATTCGTTTAAGGACTTGCGCAAGCGGCGGATATGCACGTCAACCGTGCGCGACTCCACGTAAATGTTGTTGCCCCAGACGTTTTTGAGCAGAAATTCGCGGGAAAACACTTTGCCCGGAGTTTCCATCAGCATCCGCAGCAGCCGGAATTCGGTCGGCCCCAGGTGAATGTACTTGTCGCCGCGAAAAACCTTTTTTTCCGCCAAATCCATGCGGATATCCTCAAACACCAGCTCCTTTTGCGGCAAAAGCTCCGGCGCACGGCGGAGGTTGGTTTTCACCCGGGCCATCAGTTCCGGCACCGAAAACGGTTTGGTAACATAGTCGTCCGCGCCGGCCGACAGGCCCTTGATCTTGTCTTCCTCTTCCCCTTTGGCGGTCAGCATGATGATCGGAATATCCTTAATATCCGGCTTGTTGCGGATCATCTTGCAGATTTCCACGCCGGAAAGTTCGGGCAGCATCCAGTCAAGCAGAATCACCGACGGGCAGTATTTTTCCACTGCCGCCAATGCCCGGTTACCCGAAGATTCCCACACCACGTCGAAACCTTCCTTTTCCAGATTGTACTTCAAAAGCAGCGCCAACGCTTCTTCGTCTTCGATCACCATCACCAAAGCCATCTCGGTTCTCCTGTTGTGCCGGGGTTAACTTAATTTTGATTTTAGCGCAAAGCGGCAATGTTTGCAACATAATTGCCGCCGCCGAAAACGGCGCTGCCGGCCACCAGCACGTCGGCGCCGGCCGCCCGGCACAACGGCGCGGTTTCCGCATTGATGCCGCCGTCGGCCTCAATCAGAATCGGACGCGAGGCAATCATTTTTTTCAGCCGGCGGATTTTTTCCAACTGCGCGGGAATAAACTCCTGTCCGCCGAAACCGGGATTGACGGTCATCACCAATACCAGGTCCAGACGATCCAGCACATACTCGAGCACGCTCTCCGGGGTGGCGGGATTGAGCGAAACGCCGGCCTTTTTGCCGAGGGCGCGAATCTGCTGCAAAGTTCGGTCCAGGTGCGGGCAGGTTTCCGCATGAACGGTAATGACGTCGGCGCCCGCTTCGGCAAACCAGGGGATCATTTTATCGGGATTTTCCACCATCAGATGAGCATCAAACACCAGCCTGCTGTCGCCGCGCAGGCTTCTGACCACCGCCGGGCCGAAAGTCAGGTTGGGAACATAGTGTCCGTCCATTATGTCCAAATGCAGCCAGTCGGCGCCGGCATCGGCCACCGCCGCGGTTTCCAGCGCCAGCCGACCGAAATCGGCAGCCAGCAGACTGGGGGCGATCAAAACCATTTTTCTCTCCTTTCGTTCGACAAACCGTTATTGCTTTTATTGTAAGGGCAACAGGTTGATTTTTCTTTAACAGCAATTATCTAGCCTTTTAGTCTTTAATCTTATTAAACCAAAAGGAGAAACACAATGGGAGAAATGGCCAAAAAAATCAGCAACATCGACAACGAAGAACTGCTGAAGGTCTTAAACGAGGCTTTTGCCGAAGAATGGCTGGCTTATTATCAGTACTGGATCGGCGCTCAGGTAATCGAAGGTCCGATGCGCACTTCAATCCAGGGAGAATTTATGAAACACGCCAAAGAAGAACTGGAACATGCCGAATGGCTGGCCGTCCGCATTATCCAGCTCGGCGGCACGCCGATTTTAAATCCCGCCGACTGGGAAAAAACGGCATCTTGCAAATATCTTGCCCCCGAAGATCCGTTTGACGTCACGCTGCTTCGGCAAAACCTCGATTCCGAACGCTGCGCGATCAAACGTTATCAGCAGATATGCGACATGTGCTGGGGAAAAGATTTTGAAACTTTCCACATTTCCCGCAAAATTCTGCACGAAGAACTGGACCACGAACAGGACTGGGAAGATTTTCTGCAAGATATCAAGACCGGCGCTCAATATGCAAAAAACAAGCAACCGTCTGACAAAGCTGAATAATTATGTTTTTATCCCGATTATTTGCGGGAGTTCGGATTTAATATTTGACAAATAAAACAAAAAAAGTCAAAATGAGACAAAACGAAACCGATGGTGGCGTTTTGTCCCTAAGCAGTCAGATACTCCAAATAATAGTTTTAGGGAACGAAAGAAAGGCGGCGGATCAAATTCCGGCGCCTTTTTCTTATTTTTTTATTCCGCGTGTTTTTGCAGCACCGCCAGCGCAACCCGGATACCGTCCGCCGCGGCGGAAACGATGCCGCCGGCATAACCGGCTCCTTCCCCGCAGGGATAAAGCCCCGTCAGCGGACTTTGCAGCGAATCGCCGCGTAAAATCCGAATCGGCGAAGAACTGCGGGTTTCGACCCCGGTCATCACCGCATCGGGAAAGTTGAAACCATGCAGTTTCCGATCCATTTCCGCAATCGACAGGCGCAGCGTTTCCGTGACAAACGCCGGCAGAACATGCTCAAAACCACCCCAGACCACGCCGCGGGCATAGCTCGGAACCACTTCGCCGCCTTTGACTGACGGCCGGCCTTTAAGCAGATCCTCCACCCTTTGCGCCGGTGCCGCATAAGTGCTGCCGCCGGCCCGGAAAGCATTTTCCTCCAGCCGCCGCTGCCAATACATTCCGCTTAACGGATGATCGCTGCCGAAATTTTCCGGCCCGACGCCGACCAACAGCGCAGAGTTGGCATTTTCCCGGTCGCGGGCATAATAGCTCATGCCGTTGGTGACCACTCTTCCCTCTTCGGACGCGGCCGGCACCACCACACCGCCCGGACACATGCAGAAGGTATAGGCCGAACGCCCGTCGGGCAGATGAACGGCCAGTTTGTAATCGGCGGCTCCCAATTTCGGGTGCCCGGCAAAATCATGATAAACCGCACGGTCGATCAGGCTTTGCGGATGTTCGATGCGGACGCCGACGGAAAAAGCTTTGGACGTCATCGGCACCCCGCGGCGGAAGAGCATTTCAAACGTATCACGCGCACTGTGGCCGATCGCCAGCACCAGGGCGGAAACCGGCTCTTCGTATACGCTGCCGCCGGCGTCGCGGATTTTGACAGCTTTCAGACCGTCATCGTCAGCCAGCAAATCTTCCAACCGGTTTTGAAAACGGTATTCGCCGCCGAGAGAAACAATTTCGGCACGAATATTCTGCACGATTTGCGCCAGCCGATCGGTGCCGAGGTGCGGCTTGGCCAGATACAAAATCTCTTCCGGTGCTCCCGCAGCCGTCAACTCGCGAAAAACTTCGGCCGTGTACATATCCTTTTTGATGCCGGTCATCAGTTTGCCGTCGGAAAAAGTACCGGCGCCGCCTTCGCCGAACTGAACGTTGGAATCCTTTTGCAGACGGCCGCCGCGCCAGAAACTTTCCACGTCGCGCTGCCGCTCGGGCACCGCCTTGCCGCGTTCCAGCACAATCGGCCGGGCTCCCGCACGAGCCAGAGTCAAAGCCGCAAACATGCCGGCCGGACCGCTGCCGACAACCAGCGGACGGGTCGGAAAAGCCGCGGACGACGGCAGGCCGATACGCGGTTCCGGCTCGCTTTTTTCAATAAAAGAAAGCCGTTGTTTTAAAAGCGACGCTTCGTCAGTCACGGAAAATTCCAAAGTATAAACCGCCCATATCCGCGACCGGCTACGGGCGTCAACCGCCTTTTTCAAAATTCTGACGTTCGTCACCGGACAGCCGAGTTCGGCCGCCAGCCTTTCCGGCAATCCTTTTTCGTCTTCCCCGAACGGAAGTTTGAAATTACTGATGCGCAGCATTGTTTTTGATTCCGTAATCATTGTTGTTTTTTTACATTTTATAACACGGAAAAATTTTTTTAACATCCGATTTTTTACCGTTTTCTGCCCGTCTCTTCCGTTTTTTGTCGCCTGTCGCTTCTTTTTTTCTGTCCGTCGTTTCCGTTTTTTGCCGCCCGTCGCTTTCGTTTCTTTCTCTCCATCGTTTCCGTTTTTTCTGTCCGTCGTTTCCGTTTCTTTGCCGCCTGTCGTTTCCGTTTCTTTCTGACCGCTGTTTCTGTTTTTTCTATCCGTCGTTTCTTTTTTTCTCTCCATCGTTTTCCAATGACAAAAGAAAGGAAAAGCGGCAGGAAAGGAGAGCAATAATGCAAAAATAAAATGAAAACGAGTTCAGAGAAATAACGAGAGACAAAGATGACAAAAGAAAAAACGGAGACGAAAAGGAAAAAAGAAAGGAAGGGAAGCAGGAAGGCGAAAACGAAAGAGTGGAAAAAGGAGAAGAAAGAAAGGGAGAGCGGAGAAACGGAAAAAGGAGAGAGAAGAAAAGGAAACAGGAAAGCGGAAACGGAAGAGCGGAAAAGGGAGAAGAGAAGAAAGGGAAAGCGAGAAACGAAAAAGGAGAAGAGAAGAAAAAACAGGAAAGCGGAAACAGATAAAAAAATACAGAAAAAGAACACCAGTAAAAGGAATCAGCAAAAAACGCGGAAGATCGAAATAGATGCTGACAACAGGAAAACGGAAATGGACAGGGAAAAACACGGAATAAACTTTCGCCGACCGGCATCGTTTCAAACCATAAACGTCAGGCTCCAGAGCTTCGCAAGCTTTCCGGCCGGGCCGACATACATCCACCTTTTAACATAACGCATAAAAAAGGAATCCGCGTACAGCATTTGTCAGCGGATGCAGCCCTAAAGTGCCCGCAAACACCGCAAAACGTTTTTCCGCGATATTTCGGGGCGAAGACAACATGGCATTTTCGGCTTCCATGTTGTGCGCGTTATTGTATGTATGTTCATAAAAAACGCCTTTTCTTTTTATCAGACAGTTACCAGGCTGGCGCTTTTGTTCCGGCAAAGGAGTTTTTCATAAGCGCTGAGAACAAAATGTAAAAAAACGCAGGAAAAAAGAGGGGAACGAAAAAAGAGAAAAAAAGGGGAACGGAGAAACGGGAAAGGAAGAGAAAGAAAGGAGAACGGAGAAACGGGAAAAGGAAGAGAAAGAAGGGAGAACGGAGAAACGAAAAAAGAGAAAGAAAGGAGAACGGAGAAACGGGAAAAGGGAGAGAAAGAAGGGAGAACGGAGGAACGGAAAAGAAGAAATTAAAAAAATTATAAGTTTTATCAAAGCCTGCACCCGGTTCGGGACCCTCTTGCCACAAAAAAATCTCCCGCCCGGCGCAGAGGCTTCTTGCCACAAAAAAATCTTCCGCCCGGCTCGGGACTCTCTTACCACAAATAAACCTCTCGCCCAGCGCGGGACTCTCTTACCACAAAAAAATCTTCCGCCCGGCGCAGGGTCTTCTTGCCACAGAAAAATCTTCCGCCCGGCTCGGGACTCTCTTGCCACAAAAAAATCTCCCGCCCGGACGGACGGGAGATTTTTTTCAAACAGCAGACAATCTGCTTCAGGGCACCTGATTACAGTTCGCCGCTCGCATATCTCTTGGCCATTTCCGACATCGGGATGGCTTTGATCTGATCGGCATGGCCGGCGGCGCCGAAAGCAATGTAACGGGCTTCGCAGACCTTCTGCATTTCTTCGATTGCCGGCTTCAGATATTTGCGCGGGTCAAATTCTTTCGGATTTTCGGCAAACAGTTTGCGGATGGCACCGGTGATGGCCATACGGCAGTCGGTGTCAACATTGACTTTGCGCACGCCGGATTTGATGCCGCGGACGATTTCTTCGACCGGAACGCCGAAAGTCTGCGGGATGGCGCCGCCGTAAGCGTTGATCAGATCCTGCAATTCCTGCGGAACCGAAGAGGAACCGTGCATAACCATATGGGTATTCGGCAGTTTGGCATGAATTTTTTCAATAACATCAATTGCCAGAATGTCACCGGTCGGCTTGCGGGTAAATTTATAAGCGCCGTGCGAAGTGCCGACGGCAACCGCCAGCGCGTCCAATTTGGTTTCGGCAACAAAACGGGCGGCTTCGTCCGGATCGGTTACCAGACGTTTCTTGTCCAGCGTGCCTTCGGCACCGTGACCGTCTTCCTTGTCGGCCTTGCCGGTTTCAAGCGAGCCGATAACACCCAGTTCGCCTTCGACCGAAGCGCCGACCGCATGCGCGCGGGCAACCACTTCTTTGGTAACGCGGACGTTGTATTCGTAAGAAGACGGGGTTTTGCCGTCGGCTTCAAGCGAACCGTCCATCATAACGGAAGAATAGCCGTTGACGATCGCAGACTGGCAGATATCTACCGACGCGCCGTGATCCTGGTGAATACAGATCGGCAGTTCCGGAAACATTTCGATACCGGCGGCAACCATGTGACGGATCATCGGGTCGCCGGCAAATTTGCGGGCGCCGGTCGAAGTTTGCAGAATGACCGGGGCGTTGACTTTCTTTGCTGCCTGCAGAACGGCAATCACCTGTTCCATGTCGTTGATGTTAAAAGCCGGAACGCCGTAGCCGTTTTCCGCCGCGTGGTCCAGAATCTGACGCATTGTAACTAAGGGCATATATTTTCTCCTTAAATGAAATTGGGTTAAATCCGAATTTATTCCAGAGTATAGTCGGCCGGGGCTTTTTTTCAAGTTTTTTCTGCCGGCGGGGGATATTCCGGAACTTTCCCTGCCGACCGGAAACGGTTTGTCCCAAAAGAAAAGAGCTTTCGCCGCAAATCTCCCCGTTCTTTCATCTCCCCGCAAAATTATTCGCAAAAAAGAAGGGGCTTTCGCCCCTCCCCTTTTATTTGCGGTATTTTCTGACCGCGGCCGCCACCGCGTCGGCGGTAATGCCGAAATGCTCATAAAGCCCGGACGCCGGACCGGAAGCGCCGAATCCGTCCATGCCGATGATTTCGCCCTTGCTGCCGAGATACTTCTCCCAGCCGAATTTGGCGGCAGCTTCGACCACGATCCGCGGCGCACGGCCGAGAACCCTGTTGCGGTATTTTTCATCCTGACGGTCAAACAACTCGGTACAGGGCATGGAAACCACAGCAACTTCAATTCCCTCTTCCCGCAGTTTTTTCTGCGCTTCGACGGCAATCGAGACTTCCGACCCGGTGGCAATGATCGTCGCCTGCCGGCGGCTGCCCTTTGCCACGTCGGAAATAACGTAGCCGCCCTTCGCCGTCAGATTCTGACGGGAAGAAACGCGCAGCAGCGGCAGATTCTGCCGGCTCAGCGCCAGCAGGCTCGGCATGGTTTCGGTCGTCAGCGCCAGCTGCCAGGCCTCCGCCGTTTCCACCACGTCGCAGGGACGGAACATCAGCACGTTCGGCATTGCCCGGTAAGAGGCCAGATGTTCCACCGGCTGATGTGTGGGGCCGTCTTCGCCGACGCCGATCGAATCGTGGGTCAGCACATAAACGACGCGCAGTCCCATCAGCGCCGCCAGCCGGATCGACGGCCGGACGTAGTCGGAAAAGACAAAGAAAGTACCGCCGTAGGGAATCACGCCGCCGTGCAGCGCCAGACCGTTCATAATCGCGCCCATCGCATGTTCGCGGATGCCGTACATCAGGTTGTTGCCGTCATAGTCTTCGGCAGTGATCGTTTTCATGCCTTTGACAAAAGTCAGGTTGGAAGCGGCCAGGTCAGCCGAACCGCCGATAATTTCCGGCACATGGGGAACAATTTTTTCCAGACACATCTGCGAAGCCTTGCGGGTGGCTGCTTTGGTCTGTTCGCGAATCGCCTCGTTTTTTAACGCGTTCAGAGCTTTGTCCCAATTTTTCGGCAGACGGTTGTTGATAACATCGTCAAATTTCGCACCGGCGGCCGCCGCCTTTCGGCACCATTTGTCATAAGCGGACAAAGAACGCCGGCCGGCTTCGCGCCAGGCGGACAGAACGTCGGCGGGAATTTCAAACGGGGCATACGGCCATTGCAGACCGGCAGCCATTGCCGCCCGTTCCTCGTCGCCGAGCGGCGAACCGTGACAGGCACTGGTTCCCTGTTTGGCCGGCGCGCCGAATCCGATGACGGTTTTGCAGGCCACCAAAACCGGGCGGTCGGACTTGTGCGCTTCATCAATCGCCGCGGCTACCGCCTCCTGATCATAGCCGTCAACTGACAGCGTTTTCCAGCCGGCGGCTTCGAAACGTTTGATCTGGTCGACGGAACTGGCTTTGTCGACGGTGCCGTCAATGGTAATGTTGTTATTGTCCCAAAAAACGATCAGCTTGTTTAATTTCCAGTGTCCGGCCAATGCGATCGCCTCTTCGGAAATGCCTTCCATCAGACAACCGTCGCCGGCAATAACATAGGTGTAATGACTGCACAGCGCGTCGCCGAAACGGGCATTCAGGCGCCGTTCCGCCATTGCCATGCCGACTGCCGAAGCAAACCCCTGTCCGAGCGGTCCGGTAGTCATTTCCACCCCGGCCAGATGACCGTATTCCGGATGGCCGGCGGTTTTGGCGCCGAGCTGACGGAAATTTTTGATATCTTCAAGCGAAATATCTTCATATCCCAAAAGATAAAGCAGCGAGTACAAAAGCATTGAACCGTGGCCGGCGGAAAGGACGAAACGGTCGCGGTCAAACCAGCGCGGCGCTGCCGGATTAATCTTTACGTAGCGGGAAAAAAGCACGGTTGCAACGTCGGCCATGCCGAGCGGCATGCCGGGGTGCCCGGACTTTGACCTGTTAATGGCGTCGGCCGCCAGAAAGCGAATCGCATGCGCCATCCGCGAAGACAATTTCTGATGATCGTAAGACATCTTGTTCTCCTTATTAAACTTTTACTTGAGCCCGTGGGTGCGGTTATAGCGGTACTGCGCATTGCTCAAAACCAGTCCCATTTTGATGACGAACCCCGGTTCGTTGTCGGGAATCCTCATTTCCACATAATCGCCCTGATACATCACTTTTTCGCCGACATTCGGCACCTTGACGCTGACCGGGTGGTTTTCCCTGCCGATCAGGGCAACCTTGTTGTCGCCGGTATCGGTATAATAGCTGAAACGCACGTATTCGTTTGAAGCCTCCGTACGGCGGGAAACTTCAAAAATCGGCGCCACCACCGCCTTGGTCTGATTGCGCAGATCGGTACGGCAGTAACCTTCGTAGCCGATCAGTTCGATTTTTGCCTCTTCCTGTTTGCCGGCCATTTGCGTCATGCGGCTGAACTCGGGCACCAGCTGCACGTTCGGACAATAGCGGAAAAACGGCGCCTCTTTTTCGGCGGCGCAGGAAGCCAGCGCCAAAACGGCCGCGGCCAAAAGCATTTTTTTCGACATTAAAACATTCCTTGTTGTTCGGTTGACATAGCAAAGACTATAAAGAAAGGCTTTCAATTTGTAAATAGGCGGCAAAAAATTGTTTACAGCAAACCTTCGTCGACAAACAGCGCCACCAGTTCGCAATGGGAAGTATAAACGAACTGATCGACCGGTGTCACTTCGCACAGGCGATAACCGCCGTTTTGCAGAATTTCCGCATCGCGGGCAAAAGTTTCCGGATTGCAGGAAACGGCAATCAGTTTCCGCGGCCGTTTCCCCGCCGGCAGTGCCGCCAGCCGGGCGGCCTGCTCTTTCGCGCCGGCCCGCGGGGGATCGAAAACAACCGCCGCCAGCCCTTCCAGTTCGGCGCCTTCCAGCGGATATTTGAACAGATTGCGGCACACGATTTCGATATTGGCGATCATCTGCCGGTTGACGGAATTTTTAAAACCTTCCAGCAGTTCTTTTGAAGCATCGACGGCCAGCACCCGGTTGCCCGGCTTTTGCGCCAGCGGATAAGAAAAAGTACCGACACCGCAAAACAGGTCGGCAATTTTGCCGGAAGTTTCCCCCAAATACTTCAGCACCAAAGCGGTGAGTGCCGCCTGCCCTTCTTTCGAGGGCTGCAGGAAAGTCCCGGCGGGAATAAAAACGCCGACGCCGCCGGCTTCAATATACGGACGCCCCTTTTCCAGAATTGTTTCCGCCGGCCGGTCGGGAGCAAAGCGATGAGAAACGCGGACGACATCGGCGGCGGCCGAAACGCGTTCAAATATAATCTCCCGCAGCTCAAGATTAAGCGGGCGGTCAAATTCCAGCACCGCGTCAAGACCGTTGTCCGCTTCCGTCAGCCACAGGTCGCCTTTTTCGACGTAAACGGTTTTGGCCCTGCCTTTCCGCCCTTCTTTAACCGTCAGCGGCACCCGGCACAATTCGGACAACAGGCCGCGGAAAAACTCAAGACCGCGGTTTAGAGCCGGGGTCAGCTGCGGACAACCGGGCAGATCAACAATTTCATTGCTGCGATATGCGTTAAAACCGAGCACAATTCCGCCTCCGGCGCGACGAAAGGCAAAGCTGGCGCGGCGGCGGCAGCCTTCTTTGATAAAAACGGGTTCGGAAAAAACAAAATCCTGCCGGGTAATGGATTGCAGCGCTTTTTGCACCACAGCGCATTTACGTTGCCGATATTCCTTTTCGTCCAGATGCCGCAGGGAGCACCCTCCGCAAACACTGGCCAAACTGCAATCCATTACATATTCCCCCAATCTACCGGCGTTACGCGCTTATCCTAAAACGCTATTGGTTAAAATATGATAAAAGTTAATTATATTTATAAAAAAAAGATGATTATTTAAAAAATATGCTATAACATAAGCCATATTTCAACTTATGCGCAATCAACAAGGACCGAGGGCCATGCGGAGAAGACTTCCCAAACACTTAAGTTATGATTATCAGCTCAAACTGGAAGAGGTGCCGACCAAACACGCCGACCGGATGCCGCTCAAAGTGGTGATGCCGGGGATTATTCTCGGCCTGCTGATGGCCGTCCTCGGCTGTTTTGAACTGACCGGCGGCATGTACGATCCCGAAGGCCTGGGCTATACGCTTGACGCCGACACCCGCGCGCCGCTGTTCAGCCACACCGCGGTCGACGCCGCTTTCATCATCATCGGGCTCGGCATCGTCATCGGTTCGATCGTGTCATACGTCCGTTACAAGAAAATCTTTTTCAACGGCAAGACCTTTTCCGTCGATCTGCGCGGCGTATTCGGCGAAAACGAACTGTTCCGCGAATTTTTGCGCAATTACGAGGGCGTCCGCCTGAGAATGGAATTTTTCCAGTTCGGCATTTTAAACAAAAACAAATACATTGTCGAGCTGGTGCACCGCGACCCCGAAAAAACCATTCCGCTTTATATTTCGACCGACGGCACCGGCATTTACCAGATTTGGTATTATTACGCCAAACGCCTCAACATGCCGACCGTCATCGACACCGACGAGGGAACCGTGAAAAGGGAAGTGCCGGAACTTGACAAGAGCCTGAAAGAGTATCTGTTTGCCAAAGGGCTGATCGCGGTTTACGAAGAAGCGCCGAAAACGCCCGCCGACATCGTCTGCATCAAAAAGGCGGATCGCACCGTCATCCGGCCGAAGCGGATGTTCTGGGACATTTTCAGTCTGCTCGGCGCGTTCTGGCTGTGTTTTTACCTGCTGGTGCTTGCCGCCGCGGCCTTCAACTATTCCCGGGTGGAAAGGATGATCGGTTCGCCGGCGCAGACCGCGGTTATCTTCGCCGCCGCCTTTTTGCTGGCAGTTTTGTTCATCGGCCTGATGTTTAAAAAAGACAAAATCGTGCTAAAGGACGGACGCCTGATCCTGGTGCACAAGTTTTTGTTTATCTCAAACAAAGAATATGCGGACTTAAGCCGCATCCGCGACATTCAGGCGGTCTACAACCCGGCGGCGGACAGCTACTATCTGGCAATTATCACCGACGACAACATGCTGGCTTTCGGCCGCGGGGTGCCGACGGAAGCCTTGCAGTGGATAAGGGATTTCGTCATCTATACGATGACGCGTTGAGGCTTTTGGCGGCCGCCGCATATTTTGGTTGCCAAATGCCGAGATTTGTTTATAACTTTTCAAACAAACGCAAACTTAAAACGAAAGTGGAAAAATGAGAGAAATTGATACCGGCGCACAAGAAGCCTTTATTAAAGAAGTCAACGAGGACCTGAAAAACGAATCGATGAAGAAGATGTGGGACAAATACGGCCTTTACATCATCATTCTGGTGGTTGCCGCCTTAACCGCCGCCGTCAGCTTCGAGGCCATCAAGGCCTGGTATACGAAAAAGCTGCAAACCTGGTCGGATTCCTACGCCTACGCGCTCAGCCTGCAAAACCAGGGCAAGTATGACGAGAGCATCGACACCTTCGACTATATCGCCGGCAAAGACTACGGCATATTCTCCGACCTTGCCAAAATGCAGAAGGCAAACATTCTGCTTGAGCAGAAGAAAAACGACGAAGCTTTCAAACTGATGAACGAAATTATCGAAGACAAGTCGTTTAACCCCCAGCTGCGCGACACGACGATCCTGAAACTGGCCTCCTATAAGCTGGACAATGCGCCGGCGGAAGAAATCGAAGAGCTGATCGGGGGCATTGCCGCCGACGGCGGCAACAGCTGGCAGCCGACGGCAAACGAAATGCTGGCGCTGGCCTATCTCCGCGACGGCAAAACCGCCGAGGCGAAGGAAATCTACAACCGTCTTCTGGCCGACGGCAAAACGCCCGAAGTGATGAAAGCGCGGATCAAAGACATTATATCCGTATTGCCGCAATAACAATTTTATCAGAGGTGAAGCCCATGCGATTGAACAAGAAAAGCGCCGTTGCCGCCATGTGTCTGGCTCTTGCCGGATGCGGAATGTTCGGCAAGGAAAAACTGCAAATCGACGGCGAGAGAATCCCGGTTTTGAGCGAAAGGGAAGTGATTGCCGCCGACTATACGGCGGGCGACATTCAGATCGTGCTGCCCAAACCGGCGGTCAACGCCGCCTGGCCGCAAAGCGGCGGCAACGCTTCGCACAACATGGGGCACTTAAAAAGCGGCGACAACCTGAAAAAGGCCTGGAGCAGCAGCTTCGGCAGCGGCAATTCCGGCCGCGACTACCTGATCGCCGCACCGGTGATTGCCGACAACACCGTCTTTACCATTGACGCCGACGCCACAGTCAGCGCCTTTCGCCAGAGCGACGGGGAAAGACTGTGGAAGCGCCGTCTCAAGCCGCGGCTGCGCGACGACAAGGAAGTGTCCTTAAAAGGCGCCGGCCTGGCTTTCCGTCAGGGCACGGTTTATGCCGCGACCGGTTTCGGCGGCATATTTGCGCTTGACGCCGCCGACGGAAAAGTCAAATGGGAATATTTTGCCAAAACTCCGGTTCGGATCGCGCCGGCCGTCGGCGGCGGCAAAATTTTCGTGCAGACGATCGACAACGTGCTGCTGGCGCTTAACGCCCAAACCGGCAGCGAGATATGGCGCTATGCCGCCCCGAGCGAGGAAACGACCAAAGTCGGCGGCGCCGTTCCAGCTTTCAGCGAATCGGCCGACGTGCTGATCGCCGGCTTCTCGAACGGAGAACTGCGCGCGCTCAAGGCCAGCACCGGTTCGCCTTTGTGGGGAGATTATCTGGTTTCTTCCCGCCGCACCAACTCGCTTGACGACATCAACACCATTCATGCCAACCCGGTCATCTCCGGCGACATCGTTTTTGCCGCCGGCAGCAACAACCTGCTGGTGGCCATTGACCTGCGCAGCGGCCAGAGAATCTGGGAACGGGAAATCGGCAGCGGCAACCAGCCCTGGCTGGCCGGCAAATATCTGTTCCTGCTGGCAAACGACGCCCGTCTGATGGCAATTCAGGCCGACAGCGGCAAAATCGTCTGGGATACGAAAATCCCGGCCGGCAACGACGTTTCCGACCAGGTCGGCGTCACTTATGCCGGTCCGCTTCTGATTAACAACCGGCTGCTGGTCAACACCTCGAACGGCTATACTTTTTATGTTTCGCCCTATACCGGGAAAATCCTCGGCTATATCGAAAACGGCGACGGTTCGTCGCTGCCGCCGGTGGCGGCCGGCAGCCAGGTGATCATCACCACCGTTGACGCCGACATTATCGCATATCAGTAAAAGGAGGTTGCCCCGATGCCGCTCAAAGTCGCTATTATCGGAAGGCCGAACGTCGGCAAATCGACGCTGTTTAACCGTCTGGCGGGAAAAAAGCTGGCGATCGTTCACGACAAACCGGGCGTTACCCGCGACCGCAAGGAAACGCAGGCCCGCTTAAACGACCTGCCGCTTGTCATCATTGATACCGCCGGATACGAGTATTCCAACGAAAACAACCTGGAAGCGCGGATGTGGGAACAGACCAAAAAAGCCATTGACGAGGCCGACGTATGTTTGTTTCTCTATGATGCGCGCGCCGGTTTGCAGCCTTATGACGAACACTTTGCCGACATTTTGCGCCGCTCGCACAAACCGGTGGTTCTGCTGGCCAACAAATGCGAAGGCCGGCAGCAGGAAGACAGCCGTTTCGAGGCCTACAAACTGGGGCTCGGCGAGCCGATCCCCTTTTCCGCCGAACACGGACTGGGAATGCTTGACTTATACGACGCGCTGAAAGAGCATTATTATCCGGAAGAAAACAAAAGCGGACAGAAAGCTGACGAAGAAAACGCGGAAAAAAGCGTTGACGACGGGGAAGAATATGACGACAAACGCCCGATTCAGGTGGCAATCGTCGGCCGTCCGAACGTCGGCAAATCGACGCTGGTCAACGCCCTTTTGCAGGACGAACGGATGCTGACCGGACCGGAAGCCGGGGTTACCCGCGACGCCATCGCTTCCGACTGGGAATGGCGGGGAAGAAAATTCAAGCTGGTAGACACCGCCGGGCTGCGTAAACAATCGAAAGTCAGCGATTCACTTGAGAAAATGTCGGCCGCTTCATCGCGTTATGCCGTCAACATGGCTCAGGTGGTGGTGCTGGTCTTAGACGCCGACGCGGTTCTCGACAAGCAGGATTTGACGATTGCGTCCCGCGTGCTGGATGAAGGGCGGGCACTGATCATTGCCGTCAACAAATGGGACATTGCCGACAAGAAAGAAGCCATCGAACGTTTGAAATACCGGCTGCGAACCTCGCTCACCCAGGTGGAAGGGATCCCGACGGTCACCATTTCCGCCCTCAAAGGCGAAGGGCTGGACAAGCTGATGAGCGCGGTCGTAAAAATTTATACCCGCTGGAACAGCCGGGTGCCGACGGCGCCGCTCAACAAATGGTTTGCCGACGTTACCGGCAACTATCCGCCGCCGCTCGGCAAAAACAAACGCCGGATCAAGCTGCGTTACATTACCCAGGCCAAAATCCGGCCGCCGTCATTTTTCATTTTCTCCAGCAACCCGGAAGGTCTGCCGGACAGTTATCTGCGCTATCTGACCAACAGCCTGCGCGACACTTTCGATTTCGGCGGCGTACCGATCCGGATTACCGTGCGCAAAACCGGCAATCCGTATGCCGACAACGACTGAGTGCCGCTCCGTAAGACGGAACGAACATACCGGTTGTTGGCAGACGAAGAATCAAAAAAGATTCTCCCGGACTGCTCGCATGCAGGGGGCAAAGAGTGCAGGCTCGGCCGGAAGGGAGCTTGTTATAAACTTTCATTAACTAACGCAAACGGTATTAACCATTCCGAAACTCAAACGCCCGG
>UMHU01082352.1_pt1 | contig 21329 bp, 26 predicted proteins | sample 1965591 | NCBI WGS metagenome assembly UMHU01 (sample SAMEA4836101, study PRJEB28245) | human gut metagenome | biome: gut microbiome; material: fecal sample | place: Denmark | collected 2008
TATTGACTCTGGTGGTCACAATGAATGTGATGAGCGTATCAAGCCCCAGCGCTTGCACCAAGCCAATCATGGGAAGTCCGAGCGGGACAACGAACCAGTTCCACATGAACATGATGGTCGCTCCGCAGAGCACAGACAGCACCACAGCCAAAATGAATTGCAGCAGGTACGGAGGGTCGCTCAGAATGGGCTTCGTATCATTCTCATAGATATGGGACATTTTTATGGCCTCCTTAAATTAACCTTTCGATATATTCTCGATCCTGAGTGAAGATGGGAATTTCGTGGTCGATGATCCATCTGTTACGGCATACGGTGATTTTCTGGCCGGGATTGCGAGGATCGTCGATGGTTTCTTCAAACTGCTGTTTAACGCAGCAGGAACCGCGCTTTAGCTCTGTGGGGAAATCGTTCCAGTTAATGCCTCGCTGAGACCAAAGCATTTCCTGAATCATGTTGCAGGTCTTTTTGTGCAGCTCATGGTGACTGAAATTGGCCTGACCTACAGCCTCAATACTGTTTCGGGTTGCGTCCTGCTGCCGCCAGATCAAACAGTTACAAACTTCTTCCTTGGGGATAGAGAAAGCACGGGAATCGAAGAGCGCACCCTTAGCAAGAGCATTTTTGAGTGTATCAGCGTACTGACGCAGCCTGTCTTTGCTTTCTGAGTTTTCTCCGAACATAGTTGACAGGATGTCTTCCTGATTAAAATAGTTATCAATGCTTCGATAAAATACCTTGTTGAACACCGAAGTTGCCATAGATGCCGAAATACTGCACATTTTCTGAATGTTGTAGCCAAACCAAGCGTCGGTCTGAATAGTAGCATAGTCTGTCAGCACCAGAGTGATCTCATCGGACTGAGTATATCCAAGCACACAGCCCTGGATATTCTCACAAAGATACTTCATCGTCTCTTGCATAGTCTGAGTCAGTACGGAGTCGAAAGGCTTTTTCATGCCCTTCGTGAAGGTGTGGAACGCCTTACCGTCAAGTCGGATGATTGCGGGCACACGGCGGGTTAAGAAGTTACGAGAAACACCCTCATAGCCTTTCATGCGGTCGCCCAGACTGTCGTTTTTCTTTGCCATTGTTATTTCATCTCCTCCCAAGGAATACGGATAGCGTGCTTGGTAGTCAGCAAATAGGACGTGCGCCCATATTTCTCTTTCCATTCGTTGAGGTAGCGCTGCATCTCAGCAACAGCGTCTGCTCCAATGTCATCATAGGCGTCTTCATACATATCCTCACAGGCATTGGATACGATACTTGAAGCATCGAAACTCATCTCTACCTCTTCGGTTCCCCATACGTACAGCGGCTTCTCCGTGAACTCTTCACAATCTTCATTCCAGCTATCAAAGAAATCCTCCCAGCAGCTGAAATATCCTTCGTTGTGAGGGTAAAAGTCGCTTTGTGCCATTATAAACAACGACCCGAGCGCATCCGGCTCGTGCTTTTCTGCTTTTTCGAGCCGTTCTTTTTCTTTGCGGCTTTCTTCCTGCTGGCGGCGCTGCACAACGGCGTCGCAGTCGCAAAGTGTTCGGTACCTCGGAATCTGCTTTCCACAGTCGGGGCAATAACGTACGACACCGTTATAACAGTTCGGGCAGAACCGGATAGACTGGTGCTTGTAGGGGAAGTGGCCGGCTCTCTTATCGGGGTCGTCAGACAACCCATAAGGATTATCTTCGATGCGGAGGCCGGTACCATGACAAATAGGACAAATCTCTTCGTTGTCATGAAGATCCTTTACGAGCGTTTTGCCGATCAGCTCTCCAAAAGCATCTTCAATTTTGACGACCTTCCGTGTGGGCTTCACAAATTCGGGCATACCTCAGACCTCCTTGTAGATTGCAGGGAGGAATACGAGGCCAACCTTTTGCGCCACCAGATAGGCAGAATAGCCGTCAACCAAGACGGCGTTATCGTCCAGGGCAACATTGGTATTGAACTGGCCGGTATGATAGAACTCCAGAAAACGCTTTGCGATCTTCTCATCGCTGGGCTTTGTGCGGGCCATGTACTCCGGTATTTTGATGGCGCTCATCAGTACCTTCTGGGTGGTAGCTTCGATTGTGGAGAGCGGGAAGGTAGCGCCGGAGGCCAACATAACCTCTTTCACATCCTGCTCGTCAAGATCAGCAGCCACAACGGTGCCATAGCGCCGGCCACGCGCTGTATTACAGGCCACACGAAATCCGGGCTGAAGTTTGCCTACAAGATACTCGGGAATCTCGAACCAGAACACCTTGCCATAGGGCTTATGCTTTACCATAGCTACTTTCATTTGGCAGTCCTCCTATAAGGATAGAATAATTTACTTTGTTGCTATATACATAGTATAATCACGGCCTCCCAATTTGTCAAGAGGGAAGCCGTGATTTTCTTTGTTGCTAATGAAGTTTGTTGTCAGCCTGTTGAAACAAGATGGAGGATAATGGCCTGTGGGTTGTCGCAGTCTTTCAGAGTCGCTTTATAGTGCTGCTTCCACCAGCCATACAACAACTCAAAGTTCTTGATGGGCAGATATTCCTCCATAAGAAGCTGGGGATTATCTTGTGAAGCATAGTCCAGCAGAAGAAGTTTGATATCATCATCGGTAAAGGATCGGAGCGGCTTGCACTCGAACTTGGTGACAATAGCCTTACGCCGAATGGCATATTCCGGGAGCTGGCTGGCCGGACTCCATCTGGGAGCCTCGTCGTATTTGTTAGGCACAGTTTTACTGCCATCCCAGGCATATAAACCATCGGAGCGATACATAATGTCCATGGTAACTTTCTTTTCGGTTATCGGTTCTAAGATGGTCAGTCTTTTGAACGGTTCGAGAATGTTCACTACTTCACCGACTTCAGGCAGAAACCCCAGAGGGAGTGCAAACCCCTTCAGTAGTCCCTTCTCCCAAAGGTCGATGTCGTTCAGGTTCATCGGCAGGTTCATGGTCGATCGCCTCCAATCTGATTTGAGCTACTTGCGCCCAAGGCATTCCATAGTAAGGGCTTTTCTTTTTATCGCACACGCCATTGTCAATCCCAATGTATCTGCGTCCTTCCAGCTTGGCAGCAATGAGAGTAGATCCGGTGCCGCAACAGTTATCCAGGACGATTGCATCCCTATCAGTGTAAGTACGGATTGCGTAGCGCAACAGATCAACAGGTTTTTCAGTGGCGTGGAGCGCTACGGACGGGTGGGGTTTAGGAAAGCGCCAAATTGACGCTGGGTACTTCATGTTACCGTCTGGCGACTCTACCAATGTATAGTTGCCATAGCTCCGGTTAGAATGAACGTCTTCCGCCTGTTTCCCTACGGCCTTGCCCTTGGTGTGGTTTTTCTCGCCAACTGTCATTTGCGGATGATACGGCGGCGGAGATTTGTAGAACACCATGATATCCTCGTGCTCTCTGAGCGGCATTTTCTTAGCGTTGAGAAATCCGCTCTTTAGCACCTTGTCCCAGATGATATTGTAGCGGTGCAGCTTGGGATTGGAGAGCATCATGGTAGCGGTAAATTTATCCTGGCCGAACAGTAAGATCGCGCCGTTCGGCTTGATAATCCGCTCATACTGCTCCCAAAGCGGAGCGGGCGGGATAACCGAATCCCATGAGTTCTGAGTCGCTCCATAGGGCAAATCACAAAGGATCATGTCAATGCTCGCATCATCAATTTCCTTCATGACTTCCAAACAGTTACCATTGACAACCGTATTAGGAAGGAGGCTCATGCGCTACCACCATCCCCGTCTACCGTTATGGTGTAGGCTATGACCGGGGCGTTGAAATGCTCTGCAGCATACGCCCGGATGATTTCTTCGGCGTTGTCAATGAGTACACCGCCAATCCGACGACCTCTGGTATCCTCAGACATAACAATCGGTTCAGGGATAGATACGCCTGTCCGCCGCGCCATGTCTTTTACGTAACGCTTGTTGATGGTAGTTGGTACGACAATCGGATATCCGGTTATCGCCGATGTGTAAACTAATGCGGTCGTTTTACCGCCGCCGCGTTTTCGGAATAGACCTTTCATGTTCTCACCTCTTCATAGTCGGAGCAAGGATATTTGGCACTCGCTCGCTCCTCCTTACTTTTGTATGGACAGTCTGGAACTCTGGCCTCGGCGAGATGAGCCAAGCAGATTACTTTGCCCAGCTCGTCTACAGACTGATTGTCACACCATTTAGATGTTGGTGAAATCGGTGTTTCATTCACGTTTGTACGCCGGTTAAATGCTGCAACTGCCTCTTGATATGGGTTCTCATTCCACTTGCTTTTGAATTTGAAAATCGTCTCGCATTGCCTGCACTTCAAATCCAGCGTCATAGTTTTCTTTCCGTAATTGCATTGCCCGCCGCGTTCTTCAATTTCTCCTCCACAGAACGGGCATGATTTCAGCTCATCCATTATCAGTGCCTCCATCCATCTTTGCTCCGCAGTTTGGGCAGATAGGGTAGATGCCATTTTTATACCACTGATAGTCTCTGTGCATCGCCTCCCCGCCGCACTCCGAACAGTCACAGCAATAATTACTGTTCTTCCAGTGTGGTCGAATCCACCGCCCGTGCCGAACCGGGGCCACGTCGGCAGCGGGTAGGTTTTCGGCGTATTCAAGCACAGCCTCTATGCCAAAGATAAAATGTTCGTCTCCGTTCTCCTTGTCATAGTGGTCTTTCCGAATTGGAAATTGTCTCAGCGCTTCTTTTTCGATATACTCAGACATTGCTTACCGCTTCCCAGTAGATCCGATACCGCCTCGATCAGCGTTGCCCAGCGTATCGACTGACTCGAAAAACAGCTGGGGCTGGTGCTTCTCAATGCGAAACTGGCAAATGCGATCGCCGGCCTTAATGGTGGTATCCCGCAGGGCGATGGCGGGGAAGAACCACTGATCATTGTCGCCGCAGTAGCTTTCGTCCACCATGCCCATATGGTTGGCCTGGATGACACCGAAGTTCTTGAAGGTGGAGCTACGGGGAATAATATGGGCTTCATAGCCCTTGGGAAGCTGCATAGCAATTCCCAGAGGGATCAGCTTGAAGTCGCCAGCTTTCAGCGCAACATCCTCAGCGGCCCGAAGATCAATCCAGTCGGACTTACCGTCGATATATTCCAGGGGTTGGATTTTATCGCTAAGGTAGCGAACCTTAATTGTCAAAGTTTCCTGCATTTTCGTTTGCCTCCCAACCAATTTGATAGTTTTTAGTACGGATGATACTGTTCTTTACACATGGGCGCAGTACACAGACTTCCAGTTCGTAAGGGATGTACTGATCCAAAACGACACAAGACCAACATTGCCCTTTGCAATTCTCTGAATAATGAGATCGAATCTCAAAAAAGAACAGTCCACTTTGGATTTGATACGTATTAAGCATTTTGCGACAGGTACAACTGCGCAATTCGGAAGTGATTTTTTGAACCCAAGTATCACGATCTTCGGTTAATATGAGAATTTTGATCACAACCATCACCACCTATCCCAGATACTTTTTGAAAAGCTCTGCAAGGGTTAGGTTGTTTTGCCGTGCCAAATCAATCGTGCAAGCGCAAACATTGCGCTCGGTAGAAGCTCCGATTTCATTGCAAAGATAGTTAATGATATCGGGGTAACGATGGCTATGGAAGCATTCGTTCTTATGCTCTTCTGTACCGGGGCAATCGCTGCAATCCTTGCACCACTCCTTACGCTGAAGACCGTCCCATGCCATCAGCTCTTCACCATTGATAACATAGAGGCAGTCAACAGTGCCCAGATTAGAACCATCAGCGTGACGCCACCAGCCCCAATTATCCTTCCAGTCATCGTCGTCGATAGCACAGATATTATCAAAATCCTCTTTGGACAACAGCCAGACCTGATATGCTTCACGATGGTACATAGACTGAGGTTGATAGCGATAAGTACAAACAGCAGATGTCAGGCCAAGACTTTTTACGGCATTGGCAAATTCGCCGCCTGCTAAAATTTCAACAGTTTCCATATTTCCTCCTATTCGTAACGAATGAAGTGTACGGTGTTAAACTCTTTGCCGGGGAACTCTTTGAGCCGGATAGAGGAGCACCAGCCGCCGACGTGGATCTTTTCAACTTCGTAAACATGACCTTCAGTCAAAAGCTCATGAGCCTGTTTGGAGTCACTGCTTAACCCGGCGTCCAGATCCACGGCTTTAACCTTACATCCACGTTCGCAGTGCAAAACATCGGATTGATCCTCGGTACATTTGCTACATAACCACTCCAACCGGTAATCCAGCGTAATACCATCCAGGAGCTTTCCGCATTTGGGACAGCGAAATTCGAGCTCTTCATTCATAGTGCTCACCTTCGTATAGGACAATTTTCTTTTGTCGTAAGGTTTTCTGTACGTCGATGACCCGCTGATTTGCAGAACCACGCCATTTCAACATCCGGTCAGACAACTCCATTTTGAAGGGGCCGTCAATCACAACATCACATGATGTCAGCAAAGCCATTTGTGCAGACTGGTGATCATCCTCGTCTTTATCCGGGAAAAGAGGGTTATAACAGTCCTCCCAGATAAATCCAGTCCATAGCCACACGGTTTTACCGATTGAATGCGTGTAGAAACAAAGATCAATGAGATCATGAATCCCGCCATAGTCCTGACAAAGTGGATCTCCGCCAAGTAGAGAAAGCCCTGAGATAACAGGGTTGGCAAGCATTTCGTGGATTTCTACGATAGTCTCCTTTGTGAATGGTCTACCACAGTTAAAATCCTGCTCCTCTGGATTAAAGCAACCGGGGCAGTGATTCGTACATCCGCTTACGAAGAGGGAGGTACGGACTCCCTCTCCGTTTGCGATGTCATAGTTGCGGATCTTCGCGTAGTTCATTCGTCGCCACCCAGGTGAACATAACGTTCTTTGATTTCTTGTGTTCTGCCCTGATTCCAGTCATTGAGGCCGATGTAGCCGCAGGTACGCCGCGCAATGTTCATCTTACTCTTATCGGTATTCCCGCAGTTGGGGCACTTCCAGATCAGCTTGCCGCGATCGTCGTCCACAATCTCGATTTCCTTATCCCAGCCGCACACCTGGCAGTAATCAGATTTCGTGTTCAGCTCCGCATACATGATGTTGTCGTAGATGTACTTCAACACCGTCAGTACGGCGGGAATGTTGTCAGAGAGGTTCGCCACTTCGATGTAGCTGATTGCTCCGCCCGGAGAGAGCTTCTGGAACTGAGACTCAAATCTCAGCTTATCAAAAGCGTTGATATGCTCTGTGACGTGAACGTGATAGGAGTTGGTGATGTAGCCCTTATCGGTGATGCCCTCGATCATACCAAAGCGCTTTTGCAGACACTTGGCAAATTTATAGGTAGTGCTCTCAATAGGAGTACCGTAGAGAGAATAGTCGATATCCTCAGCGGCTTTCCATGCAGCACACTTGTCGTTCATGTACTGCATGACCTTGAGAGCAAAAGGTTCGCCGTCCGGGTCGGTATGGCTCTTGCCAGTCATCGCCATAACGCATTCGTACAGGCCGGCATAACCCAAAGAGATGGTGGAGTAACCGCCGTGAAGCAGCTTGTCGATGGTTTCACCCTTTTTCAGGCGGGCCAAAGCGCCATACTGCCAGTGGATAGGCGAAGCATCGGACAGGGTGCCACTCAAACGCTCGTGACGGATTTGCAGCGCCTTATGACACAACTCCAGCCGCTCGTCGAAAATTTCCCAGAAAGTATCGTACAGATCCTGGACATCGTTATGGTCGCCGGTTGCCTCCCAAACTTTCAGAGCGCTCAGAGCAACATCGGGGAGGTTGATGGTGACAACTCCCTGGTTGAAACGCCCGTAATACTTGGGCTTATCGGGCTGATAATTGCCGGCATTGGCAACATTGTCCCAACCGTTACCGGAGCGGTCGGGCGTCAAGAAGCTACGGCATCCCATACAGGTATAGCAATCGCCGCTACCTTCGCTTTCACCCTTGGAGAGCTTGTACTCGCGCATCTTCTTTTCGGAGATGTAGTCGGGCACCAGCCGTTTGGCAGAGCATTTGGCACACAGCTGGGTCAAATACCAGTAGGGAGAATCCTCGGTGATGTTGTCCTCTTCCAACACATAGATCAGCTTGGGGAATGCCGGGGTCGTCCAAACGCCCTTCTCATTTTTGACGCCTTGATACCGCTGCCGCACGACTTCTTCGATGATCATAGCGAGGTCTTTCTTGGTCTGAGGATCGCTGACCTCATTCAGATACATAAAGACGGTAATGAACGGAGCCTGACCGTTGGTGGTCATGAGGGTAATCACTTGATACTGGATAGTCTGAACGCCCTTCTTTACTTCTTCACGGACACGCTCTTCGACCAGATCAGAGATCACTTTCTCAGGGTCTGCAAAGTTGTCCGGGGAAGAAATTTTCAGGAACTCAGCCTCTACCTGCTTGCGAATCTTTTGCCGGCTCACCTCAACAAAGGGGGCAAGGTGGGACAGGGAGATAGACTGACCGCCATACTGATTGCTGGCTACCTGAGCAATGATCTGGGTAGCGACGTTGCAGGCAGTTGAGAAGGAGTGAGGCTTTTCAATCAAGGTACCAGAAATAACTGTGCCGTTCTGGAGCATATCTTCCAGATTGATCAGGCAGCAGTTCATCATGTGCTGCACAAAGTAGTCGCTGTCATGGAAGTGGATAATGCCCTCTTCGTGCGCCTGCTTAATGTCATCCGGCATAAGCAGACGGTCAGTAATATCGCGGCTTACCTCACCGGCGATGTAGTCTCTCTGGGTAGAGAGGATCGTGGGATTTTTGTTACTATTCTCCTGGATGACCGTTTCATTGACGTTATCCGCAATAGAGAGGATTTTACCATCCAGAGAAGAAGCATTCCGCAGAAGCTCATGTTCATAGCGGTACTTGATGTACGCTTTGGCGACTACGAACTCGCCCTCTTTCATCAGCTCAGTTTCCACGTCGTCCTGGATTTCCTCAACAGAAATCGCACGGTTGCGCCGCTGATAGCGGTTATACAAACGGGCGGAGATTTTCTTGGACACCTCGTTCTTATCTCCTACCGCACTGAGCTTTTCAACCTCCGTGAATGCCTTGAGAATGGCGTTGGCGATTTTGCCTTTGTCAAAGTCGGCTTCACGGCCATCGCGTTTAATGACAACCATATAAATTCCTCCTTACAAAAGATAGCTGTGGATAACTTGGTCAATTTCTTCCCACGTGTTTACCCGGAGCGCATCATTAGCTACATGATCAAAGCTACGATTATGGGGACGGTCAAAAAGAATTTTGGTGTATTCGCCGCCAACCAAGTTGTGTGGGGCGTCGTCAATCAAAACATCACCACGCACCATTTGCTTGTTGCAGGCAAAAATGATGTGCTCCCAGTCCAGGAAGGGGAACAACTCTAAAAGCCGTTCCACCTTCGTTTTGCAGGTGTGATAGCTGGATGCAGTTACCATGTAGAGCTGGTGCCCCTCGTCATAGAGCTTTTGAAGAACCTCAACAGAACCGGGGATCGGAGTGATACGCCGCCAAAGCTCGTCATCATGGAGCACGCCGAAGACCTGCTTTTTCGTCAGCGTGGGAAAAGCAAGGGAGATATCCCAACCGTGAACATCCTCCGGCGTTACGGAGGTGCCATAACGCTCGTTCAGCATTGCGATCCAACAGTCGCTTAGGTTTTCTACGGTATCGTCGGCATCAAACAGAATTGTCAGTTTCTTCATGGGGTTCTCCTTTGAGAGCGTTGTTCACAAAGTTATTTACGGCCTCTTTGAGATCTTCCAAACTGCCGCTGTTGACGATCGTAGCGTCATACTGGTAATCGTCCAATGCAGTCTCAGAAGCGTGCTTCTGCTGCTCTTCGGTCAACGGAGACACAAAGTTGGGGCGAACTACCCGCAACAAGATAGCATCCATACCGTAGGTCTCGTAGATCTCATACTCGTTGGGAAAACGGGTATCGGGGATAAGCACGTAATCCCATTCGTCGTAGAAGATGTCGAGGATACTGACGATGAAATCTACCCAGTAATCAGGAGAGACAGCGCGGATTTTGTCAGTACCGACACGCTGGAGAAGCGTACGCCCCTTTTCATCCTTCTTGCCGTCCCAGCCAAAGAAGGTCTTACATACGTACTTGACCAGATCACCGTAGTGGGCAATCAAAACACGGTTGCCTTGGGCTTTCAAAGTCTCTTCCAAAAGTTTGGCGGTGGTGTCTTTGCCGTGCTGGGCTTTACCCGAAATGCAAACAATTTTCATTCCGCAGCTCTCCTTCCTTTTCTGCCGCAGGACTTCTTCTCCCGGCAGAACCCGAAGTATTCGCACTTCGGCATAAAGTAGTGATCGACCAGATATGCCCACTCGTCGGAATACTCTCTCAGAGCATTACCAACATCAGCAAACAGGCCGCGATACTCGTGATAAGCTCTGTTGCATTCCCGCTGATGTGACATATCAATCAGGTTGCGGAGATTGTGCTTGCACACGACCTTGGTACCCATGCCCAGAGGAAGCCCAAGCGCAGAATCCTCTCTGGGGATACCAAGCCCTTCCAACATCTTCAAGCCAGTCTGGATGCAACTCATAATCCAGTCGTAGACTTTGGCGGCGGCGGAGTTGCCCGCAATGCTGGGAGGCGTTACATAATCGAAGCCGCTTTCATAGTCGATGTATCTGGTACTGGCCTGCAGTCTGGTGGGAGCACCGCCGATGTGGGTGTACCACTCGCGGATTACTCTGGCAGAATAGCCGTCCAGGATCATATAGACATCCGGGAACTCAAATGTTCTGCCGTGCTCGTTTTCCAAGCAATCCAAGCCGCGCTTGTAGTTTTTTTCGGGATCGCTGGTATCTGCACCCCAGCAGACGCCGGCTTCCTCACCGATCATGGAGATAGGGTTCTTATAGGTGAACCGCTGAATTGTAACTGTTCCCATATTGATCCTCCTTGTTTAATTTGCTTTGTTGCTATCAAGTATAAGTGCGAAAGACATGATCGCCGATCGTCTTATAATAGCTACCATAGGTCAAACATCCGGTAGAAAAATACACCACGTCGGTGTTCAAATCCAAAGCCGGATAGCCGGCAAGAGCAGCTTCTACTGCTTCCATCTGCTTAGGCTCATAGTGACTTCCCACTGCAAACTGGTAGGGCGCAAGGAGAATATCACTGATACTACCGGAATACGCTTCGTGCATATAGCGATTAAGTGCTACCTGTACCACGGCAACCTGACCATCAAAGCTCTGGTTCCCCGCCTCGCTGTAGGCCATACACGCCAGCAGCTCTTTTTCGGTGCCCGTGGGCGACAGTTCTGCATATGGGTTAGGGTCTGCCTCGGGTTCTGCCAGTTCTTCCTCAATAGGAATAGACGTAGGTGTGGGCGATACTTGAAGCGGCGCAGAGTAAACACAAAGTTCCGTTTCGATGGGGACTTGTGGTGTTTCCTCCTCTTTGTTCGGGACGAACGACATCGCACTCAGAGATCCGCAGACTACCAAGAAACACAGCGTCGCCCTGAGAACTTTCTTGAACCATTTCGATTTCGTCTCGTACATTGAAAATGCCTCCTAAATTACATAGTCGTAGTTGTACAAATACAGATACCCACGCCGCTCGCCCCATCCATTCATAGGAACATAAATGGTGTCGTAGCGTTGGAGCGGTTTGCGATCGTAGAGTTCTGAGTAAATTGTCCACCGATTTGTTTTCCCCGTGCCAATCGACCGCACCTGCAAGGCATAAGCCCAAATCTCTTTGGTTTTCTTGCTCCGCAAGGGGTAGATATCCAGAATGACCAGCTTTCGCTGATCTTCTTTTTTATTGGTGGTCAGGTCAATATAGCCCAGGTTTTCCAACTGGATCTGCATTTTGCTTTTCAGGTCGAAATCCTGAATGTGCATATCCCTGACCATCACTTCCAAATGCCGAAGTAATCCGGGCAAATCGGTGAAGGTATAGCTTTTAGCTGGCTGGCCGCCTTTGGACTTATCAGTTGCATACTGGGCGATTATGGGTTCCAATTCAGCCGTTACCTTGTCCTTAGAAATCTTCTTCATCGTTCCGTTCTTGAAGAAAGAGAAGAAGTCCACCATACGCAACAACTCTTTGGAATTGCCATACTCGGCAAAATAGTCGATCTTCACCAAGATATCCCGCTGCCGTGTATCCAAGTGTGTTTTCTCGTCCAGCTGCATAAGCAAGTCCATAAAAGATTTAGGCTTGCCGGCCTTTGCCAGCTCGTAAAGTTCGTTGGCAACATCGGCATTCATGTACTTTACAGAAGAAATACCCTTGGCGATAACCTTCTCTTCGGTATTCAGCAAATATTTATCCTTGGAAAGGCCAAAACGCGGCGGGACAATCCTGATCCCGTAAAGCGTTGCCAACTCGTTCCCGTTCTTCACATCCTCCTCGCCGTTGGCATTGTTAAGGTAGGCTGTGATGAACTCATACGGATGGTAGTACCGCAGATAAGCGCACAGGTAGCCAATCATGCAGTACCCGACTGAATGGTTATAGCCAAACATATAGCTGGAAGCATCCTGGATGATCTGCAAGAACTCCTTTGCTTCCTGCTCTGCAACTTCACGAGGCTGCGGTGACTTTTCACAATACCCCTCAAGAATTTGCGGGAGAGCTTTTTTCAACCGCTCTTCGTCTTTTCGTCCGATAGCGCGGCGGGTGTTATCTGCATCTGACCCGGAGAAGCCGCAGATTTGCTGTAGGAACTTGATAACGTCCTCTTGGTAAATAAGATAGCCGTTATTATCTGCCAAAAGTTCGTCGATGATGGGAGAGGGGTTCTTGTGAGGCTTATGCTGCATAAGGTCGTCACGGTACGATGCGCCCGAAGGACGAAGCGCCGCTGTAACAAGGCTCATGTCGAAAATGCTGTGCGGCTCGTACTGCCTAAGCATCTGGAACGCGAACTCTCCTTCAAACTGGAAGATACCAATGGGAGATCTCAGCATATCCTTCCAGACAGCCTCATCATTCCAGTTGATTTCGTGAGACTTCGGGTAAGGTTTACCCAGTAGCTCATAAGCATCTTTGATAATCTCAATGTTTTTCAGCCCGAGAATGTCATACTTGACCAAGCTGACCTCATGCACGCACTCCATGTCAATCTGCAGGATTTCCTTCCCGTCAGAGATGAACGTACCGTAGTTGTCTCGAAGGGTAATAGGACTTGCCACAATACCGGCAGGGTGCATAGACTGAGAGATCGCCACGTCAAGAAGCCCGTCATAGTAGTAGAATACTTCGGGGTACTTTTCCCGAGCTGCTGCCTCGTCTGCCTCAAACTCCTTTTTGATATTGGCACTCGCCTTACCAGCCCAGGGATTCTTAGCAAAGATCCTTTCGTTTTCCTCTTTGAGTTTTGTGTACTCTTTGGAAAACTGCTTGATCAGCTCGGCGCGAGGTATATCTTTCATACGGTTGGGCAAGAGGAGGTTGCCGGCCTCATCAAAGAAATACAGGTTAAAGCCGTCTCGTGCATCTCCAAAAACGATCTTCACGTTCTCATCTTTGAGCTGTGCCATCACTCTACGGAACTCTTTCTCGTCCCGTTGGTGTTCGCGATTCCAACGCAGTGCCAAAGCACGGCAGATCTCGTCAATACAGCCTTTGGATTTGATAGTGCCGATCGCCAGAATAAACGCGGTCTTTTCTTGACCAAAACGGTTGATGATGTAGTCGTAAACCAGATCGCGTTGGGAGGGAGATACGTCGATATCAATATCGCCAATCTCCTTACGATCTTCGTTACAAAAGCGGCTGAACACTGTATGCCATGTCTCAGGATTGAGGTCTGTTGTATTGGTGACATAAGCTACACGAGATCCACCACAGGAACCACGATTGAAACCAATGGGGATACCATGAGATTTACACCATGTCACCAATTCGCTCATGAAAAGCATGAAGCCGGACATCTCAATTTTGTCAAAGACCCGGCATTCCTCAGCAATGGCCGCTTTGAACGGCTCGACCTGCTCTGGAGTGATAGCACCCTCTTTGATCTTTGCTTGCAGGTTATCATCAAGAACTTGATGAAGCACCTCTCGATCGCGTTCACCATAGAGAATGGGATACTTGAACGAGATATCCAGCTCAAACGGCTCTACAGAGTCGGCCATACGGTTGGTGTTCTCAATGGCCTCCAAATACATCGCTTCCGGTAAGGCGTCCTGCGTTGCGAACATTGCTACTAACTCGTCATAGGATTTATAGGTAAGGTCAAACGTATCTTCGTCGGCAAACTCGATGTGTTTACTCAACTGCAAGATCGTTCGGCATTCAGCCTTGTATTTGTTGAGGCTATGAGTATCGGTACCTGCAATGAGCGGGATGCCATATTTCTGAGACATTTCCGCCAAGTGGCGATTGTAGGCAACCTGCTCCGGGTGGTCATGCGCTTGGATTTCCAGATAGTCGTAATGCTTCAGCAGCCGCTCATACATAGGATGAGTAATGCTCATGCGATTCAATGGGGAGGCAAGGCAGGCACTGATCTTAATGACGTTACTGGAAATACCAAGAAACTCATCAAACGTGATACGGGGTTTGTAGTAAAAGTGGTCGTCCTGGCTTGATCGGCTGATTAGCTCGTTCATCTCCTGAAGACCAGCGTAGTTCTTGGCAATCAAGATGGTGTGGTAGTTATCGCGTACCTTGTTCTGCTCTCCGGTGCGTGGATCGGTAAGCAATAGCTTTTCAGTTAAATAGACTTCACAGCCATGCAGATACTTCAATCCGGCCTTATCACAAGCCATCTTTTTGGCGACCCACTGATAGATGTTGCCATGCTCCGTAAAAGCAATGGCAGTCTGTCCCAGCTCGACAGCCTTAGCGATATAGTCCTCAAACTTCGTCGCGCTGTCTAACAGCGACAATTCAGTATGGACATGGTATGCCGTATAGTTACCGCTCAATAAGATCACCTCCGATTGTGCCACGGCCCGTCAAAGGTATCGTCAACGCAAAAGTTTTTCAGACAATCCTCACATACAAGGTGAGAACACGCCCTACGAACTCGGCCTGTCTTATACATAGTGCCATTGGCAACCTTTGTCTCTTCTTCTGTAAACCAAACAGGGATAAGGCTACCGCCACAGCTACATACTCCGAAATCCACCATAGTTAGCCCTCTCTGTCGTTCACCGCTCCAAATGCTTCATCTTCGGAGGCACGCTCTTCAGCAAGCAGCTGAGGAGGGAGAGGCAAAGGCTCTTTGTACTCCTTCTTGTCCCAAGAGAAACGACGGTCGTACTCGTCCGTATCGCCGAAGAAACGGCGGGAAGCGGGATCGTAATAGAGGCCAACGTCGATATTCTGCCGGCCAAACATACGGTCTTTGACGATAGTTACGATCACATCGTATTTGAGCAACTGGCGGCGCTTCTCAGAATATTTTGCAGCGTTCTCACGCTCCGCATCCGTCACTCGCCGCAGGCCAATAGTCCGATGTGCCAGGTTCACGATGTTGCTGGTTCCAGCGATATCATAGATACCTACATTGGTTCCGGCATCCATCTTTCGAGGGTGGCAAACAAGAATTACAGCCACTTGATATTTCTTAGCAAACTCAATGAGCTTCTTAATCGTATCTGTCTGAGAGCGCAGCTCCTCTTCGCTGGTTTCAGTGTCAATACACATGAAGTTATCGAGGATCAGGCAACGGGCACCGTGTTTTCGCACGGTATCCGTCATAGAGGCGATGAGCTTATCCAGTGTGTTGTCGTAGTCGTCACGATAGATATGCCAACGCCCTTTATAGGTCTTGTTGATCTCGGCAAGCGTCGTCGTGGAAATCTTCTTGTAAGGATTACCCCGACGAGAGATAGCATCTGTGATATTGCGGGGGCCGGCGAAAATGTAGTTGAACCAAGACTTTTCTACACCGTTGGGAAGTTCTCCACTGAAAAGCCATGTACCGATGTCATTATCGAGAGAGTTACACGCGAGCTGAGTAAGAAGACTGCTCTTACCAGATCCGGGTTGACCACTCACGATAGTAAGCGTTCCAAAAAAGAGCCGCATCAGCTCATCATCAATGGCTTTCAGCCCGGTAGTCACACCGTCAACATCCTCATACTCGGTCGGTTCAACATCGGAAAGATCAACTACGGAAGGAACAGGAGAGTCCTTAGCGTCCAAAATCAGCTCTAACACCTTGTCTTTACCGCAGACGTAAAGGATCTCATTCAGGTCTTTTGTTACCCGCCCAGTATTTCCAATGGGGATTGCCGGGATATCTACAACCTTTGTTCGCCAGCTACCCAGCCGAGGAACGCACTCTTTCTGCATTTTCACGCCGGCGTCATCGTTGTCGGCGCAAATGATAATGCTGTCAAACTGATCGAGCCATTCCAGGTTTTCGTCGATCCAGTGGAGGTTTGAACTGCCCAGAGGAACAGAAACAGCATTTTTGAATCCTGCCTCAATCGCGCTAAGGCAATCCGGCTCGCCCTCACAAATCAGAAGGGGAGAATTAACGTTGATACGGTTCATGTTGAACAGCAACGGAGCCGTATCAGAGTTTTGCTGACACCAGCACTTTGCTTGACCATGCTGGACTTTATGCGACGGTTTGTATTTCACCATCGTCAACACGTCGTTTGTGTCGTAGTAGTTGAATACTGCGTTTCCCTCGGAGTCCTGCCGCACATCGAGAGCATCCAGCGTCTCACGACTGATCTTACGTTGCTCGAAATATGCGTACACTTTGGACTTATCAGTGCAGGGAACCTCATGGGGATATCTATAATGCCGTTTGGTTTTCACACCCAGCTCTCCGAAAGAGTAGGGCATTTCAGCAAGCTCGAAAAGTTTCCTGCAGGCTTCGGCATAAGTTGCGCCTTTATACATGAAAACGTCCAGAATGTCGTAGCTACGGCCACAACTACCGAAACAACGAAAGTTGAATGCTTTCTTGTTGTAAATGAAGGAAGCGTGATCTTCCTGATGGAAGGGACAGCAACACTTCATGTTTTTCTCATCGAAATCGGTAATCCCCAGCTCTTCGACGATAATTTGAGCATTACGATCTCCGAGCTTTTCTTTGGCCTGCAAAATTGCTTCTCTATCAATCTGCACGGGTAAAATCACCTCAGTTCTTCGGTAAGCCCGCCCACTTCATGTGGACGGGTCTTATCCGAATGAAATCCGTCTTTCATTTGCCGTTCAAGATGCGGATAGCACTCTCGGCCTCCTCAACACCGAGTCCTCGGCGCATTACCGTCTGAACCCAGTGATCTTTGTTCGGCTCGATATCTGTCCGGTCGTCCAGAATTACGAAGTCTCCGACCTCGCTATGTTCTTTTAACCAGCAGTCAATTTCCATACCTCTGTGACAGGATGGCAACTCCGGCGTAAAGCCATAAAGACGAATCCCGCATTTCAACAGCTCTGCTTCCAGCTCCAGATAGTCTCCGTTGTATCTCGGGTCGTCTCGGTCGTATCTCCAATCACTGGAAAGAACGACCTTAGCTCCTGTCATGTTAATGATGTGCTTCAGGTTCTTCATTTGCCTGTTGCCAACAAACGTATAGCCGCCTTTGGTTCTGCGGACTGTACGATCACTGTTGAGCACACCGTCAACGTCGAGGAAAATTACCTTGATCTTTTCCATCACTCATATTCCTCCGTGACATATTGGCTGGAATGCTCGCAATGCTCGCGCACAGAACACAGGTAGTCACAAAAGAAACGGTCAGGTTTGGCAGGAAAACTCCTTGCCTTATAGATGTCGTCAATGGAACGCAGGAACCAGTCTATGTCCTCCTGAGCAGTTACGATGTTGAATGGCTCTCTGTCCAAGATACCTTCACGGAACTTGTTGAACCAAAGTTCATGCGGCCACTCACCGTAGACCTCTTTGACCCGTACTGCATACAAGTTCAGTTGGCGTAGATATTTGCGGCGTTCCTCTCTGGATTTCCATTTGCCCCGGCTTTTGTGATCGCAAACAATCAGCCCAGACCTATTACGAAGCACCAGGTCTATAATACCTACCACTGGTCTGCTGCCCAGTGTAGAGGTATACCGATCTTCGACCGCAAGCACTTTTTCTTCGTCTCCCAGTTGTCCACCGAAATTATCGAAGTATTCCATACCGCGCTCATAGTAGCTATCTTCCAGTCGGGGAAATGGAAACCGTTCTGTAACTGCTCTTGCGTATTCCTTCTCATAGAGGCCGGATAAATCCCACAGCTCGACCTGCTGACGAAAATATCGCTCTAAAAGCGAGTGCGCCAGTGAACCCCATTGAGCAAAAGCGTTGTCCACGCGATCCATGCACTGGAGGTAAGTAAGGTCAAACATACGCGGGCACTGATCAAAACTGCTAACGCGGGAGTATGACCAGTCCATAGCGTCCAGGAGAAAAGAATTATCCATCAGAAGGGTAGCTCTCCATCTTCCTCACCGATATCTGCAAAGTCGCTGTTCTGAGAAGGAGCGGTAGCATATCCGGTGGTGGGGGCAGAGGCGTTGCCAGAAATCTCGCTGTCCTTCTTGGAATCACCGAAATAGACGTTCTCGGCAATGATGTCTACGGCAGAACGCTTGTTACCGTCCTTATCGGTGTAGTTGCGCTTCTGCAGCCGACCGACAACAACGATCATGCGCCCCTTGCCAAAATACTTGCCAACGAAATCCGCCGTGGAGCGCCACGCAGTCACATCGAAGAAGTCCGTCTCGCGCTCATTGTTCTGCTTGTTCACGATGTCGCGGTCGCAGGCGATAGAAAAGCTGCACACGGAGATGTCATTGTTTACCTTCTTGATCTCAGGATCGCGGGTAAGACGACCCATGATGATTACCTTATTAAGCATTGTGCTTTACCTCCAGTTTCTTGATCTGCTCAACGACTTTCTGAGCCGTTGCGATATCCTTGATAGCGTTGGGGTTCTTCACACCGGCAACACTTTCGATAGCCTTGTAGATGGTGTCTTTGGACACGCCGGCTTCCAGCTTCCCGGCAACAACGCTCAGGATCTCCTGTTTCACATCGTCCAGATCGTCTTCCTTCTTCTTGCGGGCGGCGCTGGACAGCTCCTCACCCGTCCAAAGAGACAGACCCAGGCCGTGCAGAGCAGCACACTTGACCAAGCAGCGCTTGATAGACTTCTCTGCATCGGCAGAGGTGATCGTGTCGATGGGAATAGACTTGTTACGGAAATCCATAACAGCCAGAGACTCCGTTTCAGTCTGGTCGTTGATGGTGATAGATACCTCTACCCAGGCGGTCTTTCCGTCCGTATGGTAGATGCAGCCGTCAGCGGCCTTGTTGATGGTAAACTTGGCACTGGGGAAGAGGGATTTCACGATCATCCATGCCTTAGACCAAGGCAGGTAGATGATCTTATCCTTCTTCTTGAGGTGTTCCGTGATATCGTACTCGTTCAGAATTTGAAAAACGCTTTTTTCCATGTTAGCCTCCGTTGATTTACTTTGTTGCTAAACCCTCGACAAGATAGGTAGCCTCCATATCAGCCAAATGCGTCATGACTGCCAGCGGGCAAGTTTCAAAAGCATTGCCCATACCGTAATCCCCGCCTTTAACTGCACAATCAAAGCTGCCCATATGCCAGCGGATTGCAAAGATTTCGTCACGTGTGAGCTTGATGAAGCTCTGCAGGATGATGACAGACTTCTCGCCATGACCAAGCGGGAGACGATCTTCTGTTTTGTAGAACGGCTCCTTATGCCATGCGCCCGTGGCATCATCCTTGACATTCCGAGAGCTGACGGTATAGTAGTTCACTTTCGTCAGGTCGTGGAACAACGCAGTGACCGCCACTGTCTCCGGTGAGATCTCCAGTTCAGGATATCGAGCCACAAACCCAGAGAGCTTGTCATACACATTGAGGCTATGCTCCAGCAGCCCGCCAGTATAGTTGCCGTGGAAGCGCGTGCTTGCCGGCGCAGTATAGAAGTCAGAACGTTCCAACCACGCCATCAGGTCTTCCATACCCGGACGATTGATAGTAGCGCAAATTTCAACGAACCGTTTTTTCAGATCGTCCAAATTTGCGCTTTCTACATTCACTACATCCATATTGACCACTCCTTTATTATGTTGGTGCCCCGAGGAGGGGACAACGCCCCTCCTCGTAAGGCGCAGGATTACTCTTCGATGATCTTGAAGAACACGTCGGTTCTACGGTTCAGGTAGGCATCGGCAGAACCGGGATCTGCAACCATCTTCGTGTTGCCATTGCCGACCGTAATCAGACGGTTCGGATCAATACCGCAAGCGATGAAATACTTGGCGACAGCCTTTGCACGTTCAGCAGACAGCGCCTGTCCAGAGTCGGAGTAGTTGCGGGCATTGATATTGCCCTCCACCTGGATAATCGCACCATCCAGAGTATTGGCGATAGAGACGAACTCATCCATGATGGCGTATGCCTCTTCGGGGTTCTTGAACTGAGCGGTATCAGCCACAAACTCAACGGTCATGGATTTGGTCAGCAGCGCCTCATAATTGACAATTTCCTGCTTCTGCTCCTCGGTCAGCTCAACGGGCTTGCTGGTAGAGGTAGAGGTAGAAGAATACTTGCTTGCCAGAGAGAGCAGATACTGGTTATCAAAGAGCGTCATAGCCGCCTTGCGATTGACCGTCTCGCCCAAAGACTCCCAGATATCACACATATCGAAGTAGACAGAAGGAGCAGTGGAGTCCAGCACTTCCTTATTCTCGGCGTAGCCCATCATTTCGGCATCGCCGCACTGAGCCTTAATTTCCTCGTCGGAAACGCCGGCGAACATAGGCATGACAGAACGAATGTAGTCAAACTTGGTGGTATACATTGCGTTGGCTTGGAAGATACCATCAATAAAGGCGGTCACAACATCGGGGTGTGCCTGGGCAAAGTCGGAACGGAATACGATACCGTCCATAATCAGGCTCTTAGAGGCTGTGGTAGAGAACATGATGTGCGCATCGCCGTTTTCGGTTGCATAGGACAGGTAAGGCTGCCAAGTCGCTGCCACGTCCAGCTGGCCGGCGAAGAACGCCTCGCCCGTCTCAGACGCATCGTCAAACAGAATCATGTTATCAATGATAGACTGCTTGTCAGCATCGGACAGGTCACTCTTATTAACAAACCATGCCACAAGCGTCTGGGCTTCGCTGAATCTGGGAACGCCGATCTTCTTGCCCAGCAGATCATTCACGGTGTTGATACCGGACTTAGCAATAATGCCGTCGCCGCCAGCGGAGTAGTTGGTGAATACCGGCATTACTACATCCAATCCGGCCTCCTGGAACTTACCAGACAGGAACGCGGTACGGTTGGTGGTATAACCCGCAGCATTCAGCTCTCCGGT
>UMHU01019235.1_pt1 | contig 21230 bp, 15 predicted proteins | sample 1965591 | NCBI WGS metagenome assembly UMHU01 (sample SAMEA4836101, study PRJEB28245) | human gut metagenome | biome: gut microbiome; material: fecal sample | place: Denmark | collected 2008
GGAGAAGATTGCACCCCGTAGGGTCCGATGCCCTCATCGGGACACAGAAAGCGCCCTGTCCCCTATGGGACAGGGCGCTGATGGTGGAAAAAGGCCGTTCACCGCTCCTCGCGGAAGTAGTTCAGGCCCAGGGCGGCGGGCTGTCCGCTGCCCTCCCGCTTGCGGATGGAGGTGACCACCAGCACGATAGCGGTGATCAGGAAGGGGAGGGCCTTGAAGAGGTGGGAGGGGATGCTGTTGAGCCAGCCCAGAGCGTCCGGGAATGCGCCGGCCAGAGAGCCGGAGTAGATCTGAAGGGTGTTGAAGAAGCCAAAGACCAGGGTGCCCAGGATGGCATACAGGGGGTTCCAGTTGGCGAAGATGACCAGGGCGATGGCGATCCAGCCGTAGCCGTTGATCCAGCAGTTGGAGCCCTCGAAGGAGCCGCCCATGTTCAGTGCCATATAGAAGCCGCCCAGCCCCATGATGCCGGAGCCCAGGATCAGGTGGACGTACTTATACAGCAGGATGTTGACGCCCACCGAGTCGGCAGCGCCGGGGTTCTCCCCCACGGAGCGCAGGCGCAGGCCGGTCTTGGTGCAGGTGAGGTACCACCACACCGCCGCCGCCACCAGGATGCCCAGATAGACCAGGATGTTGTGGGAAAACAGGGCCTTGCCCACCACCGGGATGGAGGAGAGCAAGGGGATCTCCCGGGCGGAGAAGCCGCTGACCAGGGCGTCGGCGCTTGTCATGACGGGCCAGCGGTCCCCCAGGCCCTTGCCGATGAAGAAGTAGAGGCCCAGGCCGAAGGTGGTGATGGTCAGGCCGGTGACGTTCTGGTTGGCCTGGAGGGAGACGGTGAGCAGGGCAAACAGGGCCCCGCACAGGCCGGCGGCCAGAAAGGAGACCAGCAGGCCCACCAGCAGGCTGTTGGCCATACAGCCTGCCAGGTAGCCGAAGATGGCGCCGATGGCCATGGTGCCCTCCACGCCCAGATTCAGGCTGCCAGCCTTCTCGGTGACGATCTCGCCCACTGTGCCGTAGAGCAGGGGGATGTTCACCAGCACGATGTTGAACAGGAAGAGGGTCAATACGTCGATGGATGCGTTCATTTGGACACCTCCTTGGGGGCTGCGGCGCGCCGCGCCAGACGGAAGCGGGTGAAGAAGTCCGCGGCCAGGACGGCGAACAGGATGATGCCCTGGATCAGGTCCGCGAAGTTGGCGTCGATGGAGGAATAGGTGGTGCTGGCAGCCTGACAGCCGAACTGGAGCACTGTGATGAGCAGGGCGGTGATGACGATGCCCACCGTGTTCAGCTTGGCCAGCCAGGCCACCACGATGCCGGTCCAGCCCACATCGTTGGTGACGGAGGTGGACAGGGTGCCGGCGGAGGAGACATAGAAGGCGCCGGCCAGGCCGATGAGGGCAGCGGACAGGAAGATGGTGCGCACCACGATCCGCCCCACCTTCATGCCCGCATAGCGGGCGGTGTTGGGGCTGTCCCCCACCACGGCGATCTCATAGCCGTGCTTGGTGTACTTCAGATAGCCGAAGAGGAGCACGCACAGGACGATGGCGATGATCAGGGACAGGTTCAGGTTGAAGGGGCCCAGGGGGAAGGTGATCATGTCCGCGTTGTCGGGGAAGCCGGCGAACTTGGGCCGGGCGGAATCAGGGTCCAGGAAGAAGTTCCAGCCAGCCTTGGTCTCCCCCAGGAACTGGAGGAGATAGAGGGCGATGTAGTTGAGCATCAGGGTGAGCAGGGTCTCGTTGGTGTTGTAGCGCACCTTCAGCAGGGCCACGATCAGGCCGTACAGGCCGCCGCCCAGGATGCCGCACAGGGCCATGACCAGCACCACCAGGGGCTGGGGCAGGACCGGGCCCAGCTTGTGGGCAGCCGCGGCGGCACAGATGGCGCCCATGATGAACTGCCCCTCTCCGCCGATGTTCCAGAAGCGCATCCGGAAGGCCAGCGACAGGGCCAGGGAGGTGATGAGCAGGGGGACAAAGAGCTTGACGAAGTTCTCCACGATGCGCCAGGGGAATTTGTTGCCCGGGATGCCCATGGTCACCATCTTCTGGTAGAAGGTGAGGGGGTCCACATCCATGGAGGAGAGGAGGGCCGCGCCGATGAGCAGGGCGATGACCACCGCCGCCACATAGGCCAGGGCCTGGCGGACGGGGCTGGACGACTCCCGCTTGACCACGCGGAAGAGCGGTTCTTTCCGGTTCATTGGTCCACCTCCTCGATCAGAGTGTCCCGGGCAATGCCCGCGGGCTTGTCCTCATACTTGCGGGTCAGGTCCAGGGCGCCGGTCATCATCAGGCCCAGCTCCTCCTTGGTGACCTTGTGGGCGTGGACTACGCCCATCACTCTGCCGTGGCAGAGGACCATGATCTTGTCGCACAGGGCCATCATCACGTCCAGGTCCTCGCCCACGAACAGGATGCCCACGCCGGACTTCTTCTGCTCGTTGAGAATGTGGTAAATAGCATAGGAAGAGTTGATGTCCAGGCCGCGGACAGGATAGGCGGTGACGATGACGTTGGGGCCGGCCTTGATCTCGCGGCCCAGCAGCACCTTTTGCACGTTGCCGCCGGACAGGCGGCGCACCGGGGTCTCGGTGGAGGGGGTGACCACCTCCAGCTCCTGGATGACGTGTTCCGCCTCCGCTCGGCCCCGCTTCCGGTCCACAAAGATGCCCCTGCCGTCGCTGTATGTTTTCAGCAGCATGTTGTCCGTGATGGACAGGGAGGGGGCCAGGCCCATGCCCAGCCGGTCCTCCGGGATGAAGGACATGGAGATGCCCTTGTCCAGGATCGCCTTGGGGGAGAGGCCCACGATGTTCTCCCCCTTGTGGATCATCTGGCCGCCCTCGATGGGCCGCAGGCCGGCGATGGCCTCACACAGCTCCTTCTGGCCGCAGCCCGCGATGCCGGCCACGCCCAGGATCTCACCGCCCCGGATATAGAAGTTCACCCGGTCGATGGCCACGGCACCCTCGTCGCTGCGGATGGTCAGGTCCCGGATCTCCAGCAGGGGGCGGGTCTTTTCCACCACGGGGCGCTCGATGTTCAGGTCCACCTTGTGGCCCACCATGAACTCGGTGAGCTGCTGCTCATCGGTCTGGGCGGTGTCTACGGTGGTGATGTACTCCCCCTTGCGGAGGATGGAGACCCGGTCGGAGATCTCCAGCACCTCGTTGAGCTTGTGGGTGATGATGATGATGGCGTGGCCCTCCGCCTTCATGCGGCGGAGCACGTCGAAGAGCTTGGCTGTCTCCTGGACGGTAAGGACGGCGGTGGGCTCGTCCAGGATGATGACCTTGGCCCCGTAGTAGAGCACCTTGATGATCTCCAGGGTCTGCTTCTCCGACACCGCCATATTGTACACCTTTTTCCGGGGGTCGATGTCAAAGCCGAACTTCCGGGCCATCTCCTGGATGACGGCGTACCGGTCCTTCTTCAGAATGGGGCCGGACTTCTCATCCCCCAGCCAGATGTTATCCGCGGCGGAAAAAATGTCCACCAGCTTGAAGTGCTGGTGCACCATGCCGATGCCCAGCCGCTTGGCGTCCTCGGGGGAATTGATGACCGCCTGCCGGCCGTTGACCAGGATGGTGCCGCTGTCCGGCTTGTAGATTCCGGACAGCATGTTCATCAGGGTGGTCTTGCCCGAGCCGTTCTCACCCAGCAGGGCCAGGATCTCCCCCTGTCTGACGTTCAGCTCCACATCCCTGTTGGCCACCACGCTGCCGAAGGTCTTGGTGATGCCCTTCATTTCGATGGCGTATTCTGTTGGCATGGCGTTCTCCCCTTTTCTCATTATCCTTGGGGACCGGCGGTCCCCTGCGGCCCTCCGCCGCCTTTGGCTGCTCCTCCCCGGTCCGGAGGCGGGTCCGGACCGGGGAGCAGGAGCCAAAAGGCCGGGCCGGCCGGCGGGGGATGCCGGCCGGCCCGGTTCAGGGTCTGCGCTGTGTCTGACGGGGGGAGGGGACTCAGCCCTCCACCACGCCGGCCACGTTGTAGTTCATGCCGCTCTTGATGACGTCGTCGGTCACGCTGGCGCCGCCGGCGGGCACGATCTCGGGGTTGGCCATCTCCACGACCTCGCCGTCCTTCAGCTCATAGCCGTCGGACATCAGGGGGGCATCCACCTGCTCCACAGCGGCGGTGCCGGCCTCGGCGTCCACGGTGATGTTCAGCTTCACGCCGGAGAACACGTCCCACTCGCCGCTGTCGATCAGCTCACGCACGGCCTCCATGGCGGCGGCGGTGCCGGGGGCAGCCACCAGCTCGTTCAGGGTGGAGGCGTCCACGAAGCCCTCGGACAGGCCGGCGTAGTAGGCGTTGCCGCCCATCTCGGTGACAAAGTTCTCGGCGCCGCCGCAGGTCATAGCGGTCTCGATGGCGGCCTGATAGTACACATCCCAGTGCCAGATGGCGGCAGTGAGGTGGGCGTTGGGGGCCTGCTCGGTCATGTCGGAGTTGTAGCCGCAGCCGAACACGTTGTTCTCGGCGGCCACCAGCTGGGGCTGGGCGGAATCGCAGTGCTGGCCGATGACGCAGCAGTCATAGGTGTCGATCAGGGCCTGGGCAGCCTGGCGCTCCAGGTTCTCGTCGCCCCAGGTGGAGATCTTGTTCACATGGACCACGGCGTCGGGGTTGACGGCCTGCACGCCCAGGGCGAAGGCGTTGATGCCGGAGCAGGTCTCGGCATACTCCCGGTTGTAGGCGGCCACGTAGCCGATGGAGTTGTTGCCCATCTCCAGGCTCTTCAGGCCGGCGGCCACGCCGGTGAGGTAGCGGGCCTGATAGATGCGACCGAAGTAGTTGTTGAAGTTGGTGTCATTGCCCATGTAGCCGGTGGCGTGGGAGAAGATGATCTCGGGGTACTCCTCCGCCTTGTCATTCATGGCGTCGATGTAGCCGAAGGAGATGCCGAAGATGATATTGGCGCCCTGACCGGCCAGGGTGTCGATGGCGTTGGAGACGGCGGTGTAATCCTCCGCCACGTTGTCCACGATGAGCAGCTGGCTGGCGGGGTCCAGGCCCAGGTTCTCCATAGCCTTGGTGATGCCGCTGTGGTGCTGGAAGGTGTAGCCGGCGGTGTCGTTCTGACCGTTGATGTAGATGGCGCCCACCTTGAAGTCGGCGGTGTCAGCGGGGGTGCTGGAGGCGGCCGGAGCAGAGCTGGTGCCGGCGGGGGTGCTGGTGCCGGCGGAGCTGGAGCTGCCGCCGCCGCAGGCGGCCAGGGACAGCGTCATGGCGGCGGCCATGACAAAGGCAAGAAGCTTCTTCATGAATGTGTTTTCCTCCTTAAAAGATCATGTGCAGGAGCCGGACGGGTCCCGCACAAATATATTAAAACCGGGCGAGCCGGTTTTAATCGAAGGGCGATTCAATTCTGGGGACGGCGGGCTCAGTCCACGAACTCCACGCCGGTCTCCTCATTCATGGACTTGACGCGGGCCAGGGACTCCAGCCGGATGCCTCGGGCGCGGATCATGTCGCCGCCGGGCTGGAAGGCTTTCTCGATGACGATGCCGGCCCCTACCAGAGTGGCGCCGGCGTCCTCCACCAGCTTGGACAGGCCCATCAGGGCGGCGCCGTTGGCCAGAAAGTCATCGATGATGAGCACCCGGTCGCCGGGGCCCAGGAACTCCTTGGCCACGATGATGTCATAGACCCGGCCGTGGGTGAAGGACTCCACCTTGGCGGTGTAGACCTCGCCGGCGATGTTCTTGGTCTGGCTTTTCTTGGCGAAGATCACCGGGCAGTCGAAGTATTGGGCCGTGATGCAGGCGATGCCGATGCCGGAAGCCTCGATGGTGAGGATCTTGTTGATCTGGCAGTCCGCGAAGCGGCGCTTAAACTCCCTGCCGATCTCGGCGAAGAGCTTGATGTCCATCTGGTGGTTCAGGAAGCTGTCCACCTTCAGCACGTCGGTCCCCTTTACCTTGCCGTCCCGGCGAATACGCTCTTTCAAAAGCTCCATAGCTTGTCCCATCCCTCTTTTTCAAGTTCCGATACAGATTCATTTTATCGAAAAAAGAAGGGTCCCGCAACGATTTCTTTCATTTTTTCGACCGGCGATTTCCACAAAAAGATGGAGCGAAAAATGAGGAAATCAATCGAAGTGCTGAAGCGTGCCGGCGAGACCAGAGGAGATGAGCCGATCGGCCAGGCGGGCCAGCGCCTCCTCTGCCTGAGGAAAGCCCTGAAGGGCCCAGGAGCGGGCCATGCCCACCGCCCCGGCGATGACGAACTCCAGACAGTAGTTGGGGCCGTCCAGACTGCCCAGGGGGTAGATGCCCTGCCACTCCCGCAGGCAGCGGGCATAGATCATGGCGTCCAGCCGGCGGAAGAAGTCGCCCTCCCCCCATGCGCCCATCAGGGCCAGGCACAGCTGGCTGTTGCTCCGCACGAAGCGGAACACGTCCACCAGGATGGGGGTCAGCTCGTCCCGGAGCAGGTGGGGCGGATAGGCATCCAGCAGCCGCCCCAGCTCGTCGAAGAGCTCGTTTTCCACCTGTTCCAGCATGTGGTAGATGTTTTGATAGTGGCTGTAAAAGGTCCCGCGGTTCACATCGGCCCGCTCAGTCAGCTCCCGGACAGTGATCTCCTCCACCGGCTTTTCCTGGAGCAGCTGGATCAGGGCCTGCCGCAGCTGGGCCTTGGACCTGCGGACCCTCCGGTCCTGGCGCTGTTCCGCCATGGACGCACCTCCCCCGTTTTTCGACACAGAGGACAGAGCCTGTCGGATTTTCCACAGAAGCCGCCCTTTTGCCCATTGCAATCCTCTGTTATCCCCTATTATAATAAAAAATACAAGATATTCAACACCTGTTTTATAACGGACAACAGGAGGGATGACCTATGGCCTATATCTCCCTTCAGCATGTGGGGAAACGGTATCAGATGGGGGAGATCACCATCACCGCAGTGGACGACATCTCCTTTGAGATTGAGAAAGGACAGTTCGCCGTCATCGTGGGGCCCTCCGGTGCGGGCAAGACCACGGTGCTGAACATCCTGGGGGGGATGGACGCCTGTGACAGCGGGGCTATCAGGGTGGACGGCCAGGAGATCAGCGGCTATGGGGCCCGACAGCTCACCACATACCGCCGATATGACATCGGCTTCGTGTTCCAGTTCTACAACCTGGTGCAGAATCTGACGGCCCTGGAAAATGTAGAGCTGGCCGCCCAGATCTGCCGGGACCCCCTGGACGCGGAGGAGGTGCTGCGCCATGTGGGGCTGGGGGAGCGGCTGAACAACTTTCCTGCCCAGCTCTCCGGAGGGGAGCAGCAGCGGGTGGCCATTGCCCGGGCGCTGGCCAAAAACCCCAAGCTGCTGCTGTGCGACGAGCCCACGGGGGCACTGGACTATGTCACCGGCAAGTCTATCCTGAAGCTGCTCCAGGACACCTGCCGCCAGCAGGGCATGACGGTGGTGGTCATCACCCACAACAGCGCCATAGCCCCCATGGCAGACCAGGTGATCCACGTGAAGAACGGGCGGGTGGAGCGCATCGACCACAACGACCGCCCGGTCCCCGTGGAGACCATTGAGTGGTAATGCCTCTACAAAATGCGATTTTGTGAAGAAAAAATACAAAAAGGAGAGGAGGAGAACAGCCCATGTCCCGAAAAAAAGCCCCCAGCCGCCTGCTGACCGACGCGGTCCGGGAGGTTCGGAACACCCGCAGCCGCTTCCTCTCCCTGCTGGTCCTCTCCGCCCTGGCGGTGTGCTTCCTGGCCGGACTGCGGGCCACTGCCCCCGACATGAAGGAGACCGGTGACCTGTATTTTGATCAGCAGCGGCTGATGGACCTGCGGGTGGTCTCCACCCTGGGCCTGACGGAGGAGGATGTGGAGCTGCTGGCCCGGCAGGAGGGGGTGGAGGAAGCCGAGGGGGCCTACACCATCGACGCAGCTGTCCCCCTGAAGGATCAGGAGATGATCGTAAAGGTTCACTCCTTTGCAGAGGAGGGGTCCAACCGCCCCCGGCTGGTAGAGGGGCGGCTGCCCCGGAAAGCGGGGGAGTGCCTGGTGGAGCCCCTGTTTCTGGAGAAGTCGGGCCTGTCCATCGGGGACACCATCCGCCTGGACACCGGGACCGGCGACTTTGAGGACGCCCTGGCCCGGCGGGAATTCACCATCGTGGGAACGGCGGATTCCCCTCTGTATATCTCCGTGGAGCGGGGTTCTTCCTCTCTGGGGACGGGGGCGGTCTCAGCCTTTGTTCTGCTGCCGCAGGCGGCCTTTTCCCTGGACTACTACACCGACGCCTACCTTCAGGCGGAGGGGGCGGAGGAGCTGTTGTGTTACAGTGAGGACTACACCGAGCTGATGAACAGCCTTTCCGACGCCCTGGAGCCTCTGGCGGAGGAGCGCTCCGCCCTGCGGGGGGAGTCCATCCGGGAAGAGGCCGAGCAGGCCCTGGCGGACGCCCGGCGGGAGCTGTCTGACGGGGAGGCGGAGGTGTCTCAGGAGCTCTCCGAGGGGGAGGCGGAGCTGACGGATGCCCGGCGGGAGCTGGATGACGGCTGGGCGGAGTACTATGACGGGCTGAACACCTTTGAACAGGAAACCGCCGATGCCCAGCGGGAGATCGACGACGGGGAGGCGGAGCTGGCGGACGCTCTGACTGAGCTGCGGGACGGGGAGCAGGAGTACCAGGATGCCCTGCCCGAGCTGGAGGATGCCCGCCGGGAGGTGGCGGACGCCCGGCAGGAGCTGGCGGACGCCCGGGCGGAGCTGGACGAGGGCTGGGCGGAGTACCGCAAGGGGTACGCCAAATATGAATACGGCCTGGCCGCCTACACCGAGGGGATGGCCCAGTATGAGCAGGGGCTGGCGGGCGTGGAGCAGATGCGCGCCGGGGCCCAGCAGGCCCGCCAGGGGGCGGCCCAGGCCCAGCAGGGGGCGGTCCAGGCCCAGCAGGGGGCCGCCCAGGCCGGTGCGGCGGCCCAGCAGTATGCGGCCCAGGCCCAGCAGGCCGCAGCCATGGGAAATCTGCTGCTGGCCCAGCAGCTTCAAGCCCAGGCCCAGCAGTACGAGGCCCAGGCCCAGCAGCTGACGGCTCAGGCTCAGCAGCTCCAGGCCCAGGCGGCCCAGGCCCTGGCCCAGGCGGAGGCACTGGAGGTCCAGGCCGTCCAGGTGGAGGCCCAGCTGTCCGCTGGGCTGCCCCGGCTCCAGTCCAGCGCCCTGGAGCTCAACGCCTCCCTGGGGCTGCTGACCCAGGCCAAGCGGGAGCTGGACGACGGGGAGGCGGAGTACGCCGACGGCGCGGCCCGGCTGGCGGATGGGGAGCAGGAGCTCGCCGACGGGGAGCGGGAGCTGGCGGATGCCAGGCAGGAGCTGGACGAGGGCTGGCAGGAGTACCGGGACGGCCAGGCGGAACTGGCGGACGCCCGGGAGACCCTGGAGCGGGAGTCGGCGGACGGCCGGGCGGAGCTGGCGGATGCCCTGACTGAGCTGCAGAACGGCGAGGCGGAGTATGCCGACGGCCTGGCCGACTATGAGGAGGGGAAGGCGGAGGCGGAGCAGGAGCTGGCGGACGCCCGCAAGGAGCTGGAGCAGGCCCGGCGGGACCTGGATGCCTTGGAGGACTGCTCCTGGTATCTCCTGGGACGGGGCACCAACACCGGCTACGCCAGCTACGAGATGGATGCCGACCGGATGGGCAGTCTGGCGGCGGTGTTCCCCCTGATCTTCTTCCTGGTGGCCGCCCTGGTGTGCCTGACCACCATGACCCGGATGGTGGAGGAGCAGCGGATCACCATCGGCGGGATGAAGGCCCTGGGCTACTCCAAGGGGGCCATCGCGGTGAAATATGTGGGCTACGGCTTCCTGGCCAGCGCGGCGGGGGCGGCCCTGGGGCTGGCAGTGGGGCTGACCCTGCTGCCCTGGATCATCTGCAACGCCTGGGCCATCCTCTACACAGTGGGGGAGATCCAGTACGGCTTTTACCCCGCTACCTCCCTGCTGGCCTGCGGGGCCGCGGTGGGGACGGTGACCCTCTCCGCCCTGGCGGCCTGCTTCTCCACCCTGGCAGCGGTGCCGGCGGAGCTGATGCGGCCCAAGGCACCCCCCATGGGCAAGCGCATCCTGCTGGAGCGGATCGCCCCCCTGTGGCGGCGGCTGTCCTTCAACTACAAGATCACCCTGCGCAACCTGTTCCGCTATCAGCGCCGCTTCTGGATGACGGTGGTGGGCATCGGCGGCTGCGCTGCCCTGATCGTCACCGCCTTCGGCCTGCGGGGCTCCATTTTCGACGTGATGGACAGGCAGTACGACGAGATCTACCGCTATACCGCCCAGATCGGGCTGGTGGACCGAGTGACCCCCGGCGAGCTGGCGGAGGTGACCGGGGCGCTGGAGCGGTCCGAGCTGGTGAGCGGATGGCTGGTGAGCCGCTCGGAGACGGCCTCCGCCGAGACGGAGCGGTACACGGTGGACTGCACGGTGGAGGTGGTGCCCAGCCAGGAGGCGCTGGCCCCCTTCGTCTCCCTGCGCCACCGGACGGACAGCGTGCCGGTGCTCCTGCCTGACGACGGAGTGGTCCTGACGGAGAAGCTGGCCTCCCTGCTGGGGGTGTCGGCGGGGGACACCTTCACTCTGGACGGGGACAGCCGGGTCCAGGTACGGGTGGCGGATGTCACGGAGCACTATATCATGCACTATGTCTACATGACCGACGCCTACTACCAGACCCTGTATGGCCAGCCGCCGGAGGAGAACCAGGTGCTGGCGGCCTACCCCGCTGAAGGGGCGGAGGCCCTGGACGCGGAGCTGGTGGGGCTGGACGGCGTCACCACCCTGTCCCAGGTGGCGGCCACCCGGGAGGTCTTCACCTCCAGTCTGGAGAGCGTGGACTACGCCGTGGTCCTCATCATCGTGTGCGCCGCGGCCCTGGCCTTCGTGGTGCTCTACAACCTGACCAACATCAACATCACCGAGCGGATGCGGGAGCTGGCCACCCTGAAGGTGCTGGGCTTCTACGACGGCGAGCTGTCCGCCTATATCTACCGGGAGAACGTGATCCTCACGGTGTTCGGCGTGGCCCTGGGGATGGGGATGGGGAAGCTGCTCCACCAGTGGCTGGTGCTGACAGTGGAGATCGACCTGCTCATGTTCGGGCGGACACTGGCCCTGTCCAGCTATCTCTACGCCGGGGTACTCACCGCCGTCTTCTCCCTGGTGGTCAATCTGGCGGCCCACCGGAAGCTGAAAAAGCTGGATATGGTAGAGTCGCTGAAGACAGTGGAATGAACAGCAGCAGCGCCGCCCGATGGGCGGCGCTGAGAGGGTCGAAAAAGTGGCAAGGCCACTTTTTCGAGAAAGATGCAGTCTGCCGCGCGCAGGGTTTGTCCGCCGCAGGCGGACAAACCCCACACTTGCAGCCTGAGAGGTGTTTTCCCCGACGCACATGTCGCCGGGGAAAACAGATCAGAACTGGATTCGCGCCTGCGGGCGCGAACTTTGCGAGGCTTGTTCGTAAACTGATTAGCACCGCCCGTAGGGCACAGCTGCTCAGCTTGCGGATCAGGCGGCCCCGCGATTAGGGCAGGAGACTCAGCTCCAGGCCCCGGAAGGCGGCGTAGGCCCCCGCCTCATGCTCCAGAGCCCGACGCGCTCCAGGAGAGAGGGGCTCCCACAGGGACAGGGAGAACTCTAGTCGTCCCTGTACCGCTTTTCCGGTCCAGATGCCGGCCACGCGCCCATCCTTCAGAACGGCGCCGGGGTTGGAGACTGTCCGCCAGACCTGGCGCTGGCGGGCGGGGTCCTCCAGGACCAGGGCTCGGTCCCGCAGGTCCAGATAGGGGTCGTGGGGCCCCAGCAGGATCAGGCGGCCGGGCTGCTCCGGCGGAGCGGTGAGGCTGTCCCGGTCCCGGATCAGGGCCCAGCGGGTCCGGCCCAACACCCGGACCGGTTCCATCTCCTCTGCGGCGGCGGACCAGAGCCGCTTCGCCTGTTGGGGAGAGCTGCCCAGCCAGGCCTGGAGATCGGCGGGGGCGGCGGGGCCGTAGCAGTGGAGAAATCTCCGCACCAGCTCCGCCTCCCCCTGAGGGCAGGGGGAGGGCTCCCGGCCCAGCCAGCGGCGGAAGGAGGTAAAGGTGGGACTGTTCTCCTCCCGGCGGCCGAACACCACCAGAGAGGCAAAGGAGCAGGGGCGGAGGAGAAAGGAGACAGCGGCGCCTCCCACGGTCTGCCTGTCAGGGCGGCCGTACATGGAGGGGGAGTCCCACAGGGCCCGCTGTTTCGGCGGGAGCTGCGCCCCGACCCGGTCAGCCAGCAGCTGGTCCAGGGCCTCCTTGCTGCGGATGGTGGTCCCGTCCAGGCAGCGGGCGGCCTCCCGCACCCGGGTGTGGGCCTCGTCGAAGGACATGCCGACAAAGTCCAGGGCCGCGGTGATCCCCCGGGTGTAGATCCAGGGACACTCCCCCTCCCGGGCCAGAAGGGGGGAGAGAAAGACGCCGCTCTCCCCGGCGGGAAAGACCAGGGGCACGCCCCGGATGCTCCAGGCCTGGAGCAGGGCCCGGTCCCGGTACAGGGCGTCTCGGAGGAGGGGGAGGGAGCAGCCCTCCAGGCGCTGGAAGAGGGCAGTCTCCCACCCGCCGGGCGGGGAGTTCTGGAGCCCGCAGGCCCCCGCAGCCTCCAGTATCCGGCTGGCGGGATACCGGCGGTCCAGATGGTGGGCCCGCAGCCGGTGGGCGCGGACCTGTTCTGGGGTGATGTCCATGGGAAAGGACCTCCCTTGTCTCGTCGTTGGTCCCATTATACCCCGGAGGAGGCAAAAAAGCAAAAAACCCGGCCCGCTCTGCGGGCCGGGAAAAGAAGTGGGGATTCAGCGCTCCAGGGCGGTCCGCATGGAGGACAGGGCCCCGGTCCGCCCCAGGGCGGCAACCAGGATGCCGGCCAGAATGGCACCGGCCACAGTGGAGATGAGGAAGGGGACGATGTAGGCGTAGAAAGCCACCGTGGCGGCGTCTGCGCTGGTAAACAGAATGGCCACGGGATAGGCGGCCAGGCCGCCGATGATGCCGGTGCCGAAGACCTCCCCCACCAGGGTGGCGGGGAGGTTCCGTGTCTTCCAGAACACCAGTCCGCACAGCAGGGCGCCGCACATGCTGCCTGGGAAGGCCATGATCGTGCCAAGCCCCAGCAGGTTTCGGATCAGGCTGGCGCCGAAAGCCACCCCGACTCCGTACCAGGGGCCCAGCAGGACAGCGCACAGGACGTTGACCATATGCTGGATGGGGGCGCACTTGCTGGCCAGGACGGGGAAAGTGAACAGGCTACCCACCACCGCCACGGCGCACAGAATGCCGGCAATGGCCAGCTTTTTGGTGTTGCTCTGATTCATGGGAAAGTGCTCCTTTCAAAATGGATGGGGAAACACACAAAAGCAGACAGCGTCTCCCCTTTTTCCGGCCCCGAGGGGCCACAAATCGGGTCCCGGAAGGACAGACAGGGTCCTCCCTGGGTTCGGTCGGGGCTTACTGGCCCCCTCTCACGCCGGAACACGGCTTCCCATCGCTGCTGTATGCGGCCCGGGCACAGGGCGCTCCCCCTCTGCCCGCTCCCGGCCAGGCCGGGGCGCCGATGTGTCTCCTCACGCTCCCTTCGGAAAGGATCAAAAAACGGGGTGCCCGGTGGGCACCCCGTCTGGTCACGGCCAGCATGACTCCCTACGGTGGCATGACCCACATCAGGTGAAGGGTCGAAGCGCTCAGCTTCCTCTCAGCCCGCTGCCGCAGGCTCCCCTGTCTTCTGCAACTGTATTATGGGCCCGGAGGCCCGGTTTGTCAAGAAAAATTTTCGGGCCCTGGCGCGGCGGACCCTGGAGGGAAGGAGAAGGCCGTCTGTCAGACCTCCCGCTGTCCCTCTAGGATCTCCATGAACTCCCGCCCGGTAATGGTCTCGTGCTCATAGAGGTACTGGGCCAGCTGGTGGAGCTTTTCCTCGTTGGTTTTCAGCAGGTCCATGGCCTTCTGGTACTGGGTGTCCACCATCTCCGTCACCTTCCGGTCGATGCGGGCCTGGGTCTCCGGGGAGCAGGCCAGGGCAGCATCCCCGCCCAGGTACTGGTTGCTCACCGTCTCAAAGGCCACGAAGCCGAACTCGTCGCTCATACCGAAGCGGGAGATCATGGACCGGGCCAGCTTGGTGGCCTGCTCGATGTCGTTGGAGGCCCCGGTGGTGATGGAGTGGAAGACCAGCTCTTCGGCGGCCCGGCCGCCGGTGTAGGTGGCGATCTTGTTCAGCAGCTCATCCTTAGACATGAGGAAATGGTCACCGTCGTCCACCTGGAGGGTATAGCCCAGCGCGCCGGAGGTGCGGGGGATGATGGTGATCTTCTGCACCGGGGCGGAGTGGGTCTGGAGGGCGGCTACCAGGGCGTGGCCCGTCTCGTGGTAGGCCACGATCTTCTTCTCCTGGTCGGAGAGCACCCGGCTCTTCTTCTGGTATCCTGCGATGACCACCTCCACGCTCTCCTGCAAGTCCTCCTGAGTGGCGTAGGGGCGGCCTGCCCGCACCGCCCTCAGAGCGGCCTCGTTGACGATGTTGGCCAGCTCTGCGCCGGAGGCCCCGGCAGCGGTCTTGGCAATGGGTTCGAAGTCCACGTCCTCCGCCAGACGGATCTGCTTGGCGTGGACCTTCAGGATATCGATGCGGCCCTGAAGGTCGGGCAGCTCCACCGGGATGCGCCGGTCGAACCGGCCGGGGCGCAGCAGGGCGGGGTCCAGGCTGTCTGGGCGGTTGGTGGCGGCCAGCACCACCACGCCCTTGGAGCCGTCAAAGCCGTCCATCTCGGTGAGCAGCTGGTTCAGGGTCTGCTCCCGCTCGTCATTGCCGCCGATCTGGCCGTCCCGCTTCTTGCCGATGGTGTCGATCTCGTCGATGAACACGATGCAGGGGGCCTTGTCATTGGCCTGCTTGAACAGGTCCCGCACCTTGGCGGCACCCCGGCCCACGAACATCTCCACGAACTCGCTGCCGGCAATGGAGAAGAAGGGCACGTTGGCCTCGCCGGCTACCGCCTTGGCCAGCAGGGTCTTGCCGGTGCCCGGAGGGCCTACCAGCAGGGCGCCTTTGGGCAGCTTGGCGCCGATCTGGCGGTACTTCTCCGGGTCGTGGAGGAAGTCCACGATCTCGCTGAGCAGTTCCTTGGCCTCGTCCTCGCCGGCCACGTCGGCAAAGCGGATTCCAGTGGATGAGGGGACATACATCTTGGCATTAGAGCCGCCGCCCATGCCGAACATCATGCCGTCGCCGCCCATGGATTTTTTCATCCGTCTGTTGATGAACCAGCCGATGAGCAGGAAGGGGAGCAGGGGCAGGACCCAGCCCACCAGGATGGAGGTGAGCAGGCCGGGCTGGGTGTCGATCTCCTGGAACTGGGCCCCATTCTCATAGAGGCGCTGGGTCCGGTCAGGGTCGTTGGTGGCGGTGGTGCGGTAGACCTTCTCGTTGGTCTTGTCGGTAAAGGTGATCTCATCCCCCTCGATTTGGACCTGGCCCACATTCTGCTCATAGGTCATGGACATGAACTGATCGTAAGTCACATCCTGGACCGGGGTCTCCAGCATGGCGGGGAACAGGGTCAAGTTCAGCACCATCAGAATGAGCAGAGCCACCAGGTAGTAATAGACCAGAGGCTTTTTAGAGGGCTGCTTCACTTCTTTCATAGCGGTTTCCCATCCTTTTTCATCAAAATGTGTGGAATCGAATCGGACTGGCTGAGTACGGTGCGCACATTGTGCTCTATCTTCTGAGCGATCTTCTCCATCTGCTGCTGTTCCTCCAGGGTGACATCCTGGAGCAGCAGACAGAAGAACGCCTCTCCTGCCCGACGGACCTCTTCGCTGAAAGGCCGGGCAGGGGACAGGAGTCGGAGATGCTGGATCCGCCGGTCCCGGGGGTCGGGCAGCGCCTCCAGCCATCCCCGACGCACCAGACCCTCCGCCGCCCGGGAGACGGCGGATTTTTTCAGCAGCTGAGTCTCGCAGATGTCCCGGGCGGTGTCCAGGGTTTTATCACAGGAGAGCAGGAACATCACCTCTGCCTCGGTGCGGGAGAGGGACCACTCCTGAGCCAGCTCGTCCAGCATCCGGCAGTAGAGGCGGCGGAAGGGCTGGCCGGTCAGGGCGGTCTCCAAGGGGGAGAGCATAGGCACACCTCCGATAGTTCAAAAAGAAACTGTTCTGATGGGAACAGTATAGACCGGGGCGGGGGCGGCAGGGTGAATGGAGTGTAAAAAATATTTGTATAAATTATGAATTCTCCAGGCGGGACTTGCCCTTGAAAAGAGGGGAAAAGTCGGCTACAATTAGGTCCAGTGTGAGAGATCATTATCGTGAGGAAGTGAGACCTGTGTCAGAACACAGTGGATCGGGGGAGCGGACCCTGTATGACCTGACCCCCGGAGAGAGCGGGATGATCCTGTCGGTGGGCAACCAGTCCGGGGCGGTGAAGCGCCGCCTGGTGGACATGGGGCTGACTCCCGGGACTGTGGTGAAGGTGACCAAGATCGCCCCTCTGGGCGACCCCCTGGAAGTGAGCCTGCGGGGGTATGAGATGTCCCTGCGCCGGGCGGACGCGGCCCAGATCCGGATGGGACAGCCCAGGAGGACGGAGCGGGGCGGGACCGCCCGGGGTGCCATGACCCGGCACGTGACCGACCCGGAGACCGCCCGCCGCCAATTGCGGGACCACGAGCACGAGCTCCAGGAGCACGGGGGGAGCTATGACCCCACTGCCCACGACACCCGGCCCATGCGGGTGGCTTTGGCGGGCAACCCCAACTGCGGCAAGACCACCCTCTTCAACGCCTTGACCGGCTCGAACCAGTATGTGGGCAACTGGCCCGGAGTGACGGTGGAGAAGAAGGAGGGCACCGCCCGTCTGGGCGACAAGACCCTGACCATCGTGGACCTGCCGGGCATCTACTCCCTGTCTCCCTACTCCATGGAGGAGATCGTCGCCCGGGATTTCATCATCGGGGAGGCCCCTGACTGCATCATCGACATCGTGGATGCCACCAACCTGGAGCGCAACCTGTACCTTACCGTCCAGCTGCTGGAGCTGGAGCGGCCCACGGTGCTGGCCCTGAACTTTATGGACGAGGTGGCCAAACGGGGGGACCAGATTGATGTGGAGCGGCTGTCCAAGGAGCTGGGCATCCCAGTGGTCCCCATCACCGCCCGCACCGGGGAGGGGCTGGAGGAACTGCTCCACACCGCCCACCGGCAGATGCACCTGGGCTGCACCGTAGAGCCCGACGACCTGTACGACGCCTTTACCCACGACATCCACCACCGGATGGGGGAGCTGCTCCACGACTACGCCTATGCCGCCGGCCTGCCCGCCCACTGGGCCTCCATCAAGCTGCTGGAGGGGGACGAGCTGGTGGAGCGGGCACTGGCCCTGCCTGAGCCGGTGCAGGAGCAGCTGGACCGGGTGGTGGCGGAATACGAAAGCGCCAGTGACCTGGGTGACCGGGAGACCCTGGTGGCGGACAGCCGCTACCAGTACATCGAGCGGGTGGTAGCCGCCTCAGTGACCAAGGGGCAGAAGCCGGGGGAGCTGACCCTCAGCGAGAAGGTGGACAAGGTGGTGACGGGGAAATATCTGGCCCTGCCCCTGTTCCTGTGCGCCATGCTGGTGATGTTCGTCATCACCTTCGGCCCCTTCGGCTCCTGGCTGTCCAATCTGGTGGCGGCGGGCATCGACACATGCTCCGCCGCGCTGGAGGAGACTCTGCTGGGGGCGGGGGTGTCCCAGGTACTGGTGAGCCTGATCTGTGAGGGCATCATTGCCGGCGTGGGGGGCGTGCTCTCCTTCCTGCCCCAGATCGCTCTGCTGTTCTTCTTCCTGTCCTTTCTGGAGGACATCGGCTATATGTCCCGGGCGGCCTTCATCATGGACCGCCTGCTGCGGCGCTTCGGCCTGAGCGGGAAGGCGTTCATTCCCATGCTCATGGGCTTCGGCTGCTCGGTGCCCGCCATCATGGGTGCCCGGACCATGGAGAACGAGAAGGACCGGCGGATGACCATCCTGCTGGTGCCCTTTATGAGCTGCTCCGCCAAGCTGCCGGTGTACGGGCTGCTCTCCTCGGCTTTCTTTGGACCCTGGGCCGGGCTGGTGGTCTTCGGCCTGTATGTCATCGGCATGGCGGCGGGCATCCTGTCCGGCCTGCTGTTCAAGCATACCCTCTTCGCCGGGGAGCCCGCCCCCTTTGTGCTGGAGCTGCCCCCTTACCGCCTGCCCTCCCTGCACAACATGCTCACCCATGTGTGGCAGAAGGTGAAGGGCTTCCTCATCAAGGCGGGCACCCTGATCCTGCTGATGAGCATCCTGCTCTGGCTGCTCCAGTCCTTTGACTTCTCCCTGCATATGGTGGAGAACGAGGCGGACAGCATGCTGGGTGCCCTGGGCAGCGTCATCGCCCCCATTTTCAAGCCCCTGGGCTTCGGCTTCTGGCAGGCGGCGGTGGCTCTGCTCACCGGCCTGATCGCCAAGGAGATGGTGGTCAGCTCCCTGTCCATGTTCTACGCTTTCCCGCTCACTGCCACCGGCGCCCAGGTGGCGGCGGCCATGACGGGGTTCACCCCCCTGTCTGCCTTCTCTATGCTGGTGTTCATCCTGCTGTACGTCCCCTGCGTGGCGGCGGTGTCTACGCTGGCCAAGGAGATGAACAGCACGAAGTGGACCCTGTTTTCCATCGGGTGGCAGCTGGGGGTGGCCTATGTGGCCTCTCTGCTGGTCTACCAGGTGGGGAGTCTGTTCCTATAATTGCTCAAGGAGAAGATGCCCATGATACGACTGATCGCGCTGGACCTGGACGGGACCCTGCTGGACCCGGCGGGCCGGATCACCCAGGCGTCCAAGGATGCCATCGCCCGGGCCCGGGCGGCGGGGGTGCGGGTGGTGCTGAATACGGGACGCCCGATCCAGGAGGCGGTTTGGTTCGCCGGGGAGGCGGGCTGCGATGCGCTGCTCTCCTGCCTGGGGGGCGCCGCCGTGGTGGACGGTGTCCGGGGGGAGACCCTGCGCCGCTGGGACATGCCGGAGGAGTCGGGCCGCCGGGCGCTGGAGCTGTGCCTGGGCCGGGAGATCGAGCTGATGATCTTTGCCGGGGAGGAGATCGTGGTGGACCCCTTTTCCAAGGAATCCCTTTCCCGGACCTACCCCTTCCCCATCTTCCACTCCGCCGCCGTGGTGGCGGAGGACCCGCGGGCCTATCTGGAGGAGAGGGGGCTGCCGCTGACCAAGGTGCACGGGGACTGGAACCAGGCCCGCTACCCCCTGGAGGAGCTGGGCGCGCTGCCCGGGGTGCAGCTGACTGCCTCCAATGACCACGACTTTGAGCTGGTGCCCGACCGGGTGGACAAGGGGCGGGCCATGGCCCTGATCGCGCTGCTGTACGGCGTCCCCCTGGGGGAGACCGCCGCCGTGGGGGACAGCGACAACGACCTGTCTATGCTCCGGGCGGCGGGGCTGCCCATCGCCATGGGCAATGCCCCGGCAGCGGTGCGGGAGGCGGCCCAGCGGACCGCCCCCTCCAACCAGGAGGAGGGAGTAGCCTGGGCCATCTCCCGCTGTCTGGAGGAAAATGAGTGGGAAAGGGGAGAAAAGGGATGAATTTTGATGAATTGATCCAAAAAGAAGAGGAGGCCCTGCTCCGGGATCTGAGAGAGCTGGTCCGCATCCCCAGCGTCTCGGTCCCCGGGACGGGGCGGGCCCCCTATGGGGCGGAGTGCCGGCGGGCGCTGGACTGGTTCCTGTCCAGGGCGTCGGAGATGGGCTTCCAGACCCGGGACGTGGACGGCCACTGCGGCTGGTGTGAGTACGGGGAGGGGGAGGAGATGGTGGCTGTCCTGTGCCATCTGGATGTGGTCCCCGCCGGAGACGGGTGGCACTACCCCCCCTATGACTGTACCTGGGCGGAGGGGCGGATTTACGGCCGGGGGGTCATCGACGACAAAGGGCCCGCGGCGGCGGCCCTGTACGCCCTGAAAGCGGTGCGGGACAGCGGCGCCCCCCTGCACCGCCGGGTGCGCCTGCTGGTGGGGTGCAACGAGGAGAAGGGCTCCTCCTGTATCCGCCACTATGTGGAGGCCGGCGGAGAGATCCCGGTGATGGGCTTCACCCCGGACGGCATGTACCCCATTATCAACGGGGAGAAGGGGATCGCCGTGGTGGACTTCCGTCGGGCGCTGGCCCCGTCCCCCCGGTCCATCCGCTGCATTTCCGGGGGGACCGCTCACAATGTGGTGCCTGACCGGGCCCGGGCGGAGCTGAATTGGCCGGAGGAGGAGCGGTCCGCCGCCTGCGCCCTGACGCTGGACGGCGTCCGGGTGACAGAGACAGCGGAGGGACTGCTGGTGGAGGCGGAGGGCCAGAGCGCCCACGGCTCCACCCCGGAGAAGGGGGTCAACGCCATCGGCCGCCTGCTGCTGGCCCTGAAGAAGCTGGGGCTGGATGGGGACTCGGGCCAGGCTGCCGCCTTCCTGGCGGATGTCCTGGGAGAGGAGACCCGGGGCGAGGGGCTGGGCATTGCCATGTCTGACCAGATCTCCGGGGCGCTGACGGTGAACCTGGGCATCATCCGGGGCGGCGGGGAGGAGTTGTCCCTCACCCTGGACCTGCGCTGGCCCGTCACCGCCCGGTATGAGGACTTTGCCGACAGGCTCATGGGGGCCATGGAGCGGGGCGGCTTTGCCGGGGAGCGCACCGAGGGGCAGGACAGCATCTACATGCCCCCGGAGAGCCCGCTGGTCCAGGCGCTGTCCAAGGTGTACCGGGAGCAGACCGGGCAGGAGGCGGAGCTGCTCTCCATCGGGGGCGGCACCTACGCCAAGGCATGTCCCAACCTGGTGGCCTTCGGGCCCCTGTTCCCCGGACAGGAGATGACGGAGCACCAGCCGGACGAATATATGGAAGCGGACACCCTGCTGAAAAACGCCCAGATGATGGCGGCCGCTATTTGGGAACTGGCCAGATAGTACAGAGCACCCCCCGGAGCCAAGGCTCCGGGGGGAGCTCTGCTTCCAGGGAAAAGCCTAGATTCCGGTCACGGCTGCCTGGGCTTAGGGGCGGGCTTGGGCTTAGGGGCGGATCTGGACAGGGTCTCCAGCACCAGCATCAGCTGCTGCCGCTGCTCCTCTGGAAAGGCACGGTACAGGGTAAGGAGCCTGACCTCATCGGCGGGGAGCTCCTGAGCCGAGACGGG